>VOFE01001483.1_pt1 | contig 12001 bp, 17 predicted proteins | sample 5384071 | NCBI WGS metagenome assembly VOFE01 (sample SAMN12384724, study PRJNA508395) | human gut metagenome | isolation source: healthy gut D | host: Homo sapiens
TGTAACATTCTGTACTGCGCAGGTCATCCCGTTATCTTAGATCATCGGAAGCAATTCTTTCATAAGCCTTACGCTATGGGCGATTGCTTTCTTTTCGAATGTCGGATAGTCCATTGTCGCACTGTTGTCAGCTTTATCCGAAATAGCACGGATAATGACATACGAAACTTTGTTCAGGTAAGCGGCCTGTGCGATTCCGGCACCTTCCATCTCTACACAGATCGGGTGGAATAATGACACGATTCTTTCTTTCACTTCCTTATCGGAAATAAACCAGGTGACCGGCTCCATAAATGCGTCATAGTTCATGACCGTATCCCACTCGTCGCCTCTGAGCCAGTCGCTTGGATCGCCGTAATGTTCCGCAAGGATCAGTGCACTCGGATTCGCATCTTTCACGGCTGTTCTGAATTTCTTCCAGAAATCATGGTTATATTCATTGCTGCGTCCCAGATCTGCTGCCACATCCAGACGCCATCCATCTACATTATACGGCGGTGATACCCATTTCCGCCCGATATATAAGATATAATTTTCCAGCTTTACAGAATCTTCATAATTCAATTTAGGCAGAGTATCGTGTCCCCACCATCCGTCATAGTTACCATTATACGGCCAGTTCTCTGGTTCTTCTTTGAAGAAACGGAAGTAGCTTCTGTACGGACTGTCTGCCGATATATAAGCACCCGGTTCATAATCTTTTTCGCCTTCGTATATTCTCTCACGGTCCATCCACTTATTGAAAGAACCGCAATGGTTGAATACGCCGTCCAGAATCACTTTCATACCACGACGGTGTAATTCTTCTACCAGCTTAATGAATAACTCATTACTTGCTTCCAGGTTCTTAAGACCTGTCGTGCGTTTTTTATACTTCGTTGCCTGACTGTTGTCCGTCACACCATCCGGAAGCACCTCACCTCCGTCATCTACGATCTTCCCATAATGCGGATCAATATAATCATAATCCTGGATATCGTATTTATGGTTCGACGGTGACACAAATAATGGATTAAAATATACAACTTCTACACCCAGCTCCTGCAGATAATCAAGTTTATCCATGACTCCCTGCAGATCCCCGCCGTAGAATTCTCTTACCCCCATGTTCGCCGGATATTTATCCCAATTTGTTTCTCGCGAATAATCTCCGATATAGTAATACTCGTTCGTCTCTACATCATTTGACTTATCTCCGTTATAGAAGCGGTCTGTATAAATCTGATACATGACCGCTCCTTTGCCCAGTCCGGTGTGGAAAATCCGGGTACTACAACAAAGTTATAATACTCCAGGATCTCGCGAGAGATTCCAATCGTCCATAATAATATTTTTCTGTTCCAGACTGATCTTAAAATGATATCTGAATGGTTCTTCCTTCAACGCATTTCACTTCAAACGTATAAAAGTCAAATGCCTTATTTGAGATTACTTTTTCATTGGAATATAGTTCGCGGTTTTGTCACCAGATAGACTTCATCTACGTCGTGAGCTGCTGTACGGAACCGGAACGTTAAGTTCATCTCCTTCGGTTCCGGTTCCCTTCGGATCGCAAAATAAAGCCTCTGTTCCATCACAAAACAACACCTCTCTCATTTTTTTTTCATCTTCTCCTAGTCCTATTCTTCATCTTCCGGAAAATGCTTCAAATTCTTCTCTTGTAATCTTCTCTTTTTCAAGAAGCAGATCTGCACATTTATAAAGAACAGCTTCATGCTCTTTAATAATGGTCTTTGCACGGTCATAACATTCGTCAATGATCCGCTTCACTTCACTGTCGATCGTTGTGGCAACCTGTTCACCATAACCTCTGGAGGTATGACCAAAATCTCTTCCGATAAATACTTCATCATTATCATCTCCATAGCTTGAACAAGACCAAGTGCTTCCGACATACCGAACTTCGTTACCATGGATTTGGCGTATGCTGTTGCCTGCTTGATATCCTGGGATGCCCCGGTTGTAATATCATCAAAGATCAGCTCTTCTGCCACACGTCCACCTAGTGATACGGTAATATCCTGCAACATCTTTCCTTTGTATTGAACATCTCATCCTTTTCAGGAAGCGGCATCGTATATCCGGCTGCCCCTACACCGGTAGGAATGATCGACACGCTGTACACCGGTCCTACATCCGGAAGTACATGGAATAGGATTGCATGCCCTGCTTCATGAAATGCTGTGATCTCTTCTCTTTTATCGGAAATTACACGGCTCTTCTTCTCTGCACCGATTCCGACTTTTACAAATGCTCTGCGGATATCCTCCTGTTGCAGATACACTCTGTTCCATCCTTTGCTGCAAGGATCGCAGCCTCATTCAGAAGATTTTCCAGATCAGCTCCGGTAAATCCTGCCGTTGTTCTCGCAACCTGTTCCAGATCCACATCATCCCGAGCGGTTTGCCCTTGGCATGAACCTGAAGGATTTCCAGGCGTCCCTTTACATCCGGTCTGCCGACCATGACTTTACGGTCAAAACGGCCTGGTCTTAAAATAGCAGGGTCAAGAATATCTACTCGGTTTGTTGCTGCAAGTACGATGATTCCTTCATTCGCACCAAAACCATCCATCTCTAGGAGTAACTGGTTCAGTGTCTGCTCACGCTCGTCATGTCCGCCGCCCATTCCGGTTCCACGGCGTCTTGCAACTGCATCGATCTCATCGATAAATACGATACAAGGTGCATTCTTCTTAGCTTCCTCGAAAAGATCCCTGACACGGGAAGCACCAACACCGACAAACATCTCCACGAAATCCGAACCGGAGATGGAGAAGAACGGAACTCCCGCTTCTCCTGCAACTGCTTTTGCCAGCAGTGTCTTACCAGTTCCCGGAGGGCCTACCAGAAGTACACCTTTCGGGATTCTTGCTCCCACCTGGATATATTTCTTCGGAGATTTCAGGAAATCAACAATCTCCTCCAGTTCCTCTTTCTCTTCTTCCAGACCTGCCACCTGGGCAAATGTCACTTTCTTGTCACGGTCTGTACTCATTCTTGCACGGCTCTTTCCAAAATTCATCGCTTTCGAATTCGCACCGCCGCCCTGCCGGTTCATCAGACCGAAGAGCAGGAAAACTCCGCCCAGTGTAAGAATAACCGGCAGAAATGTGGTTGCTGCCCAGCTGTCCTGCGGGATATCCGGCATCGTATACTCCACATTCTGTTCTTTCAGATAATCCTGGATCTCGTTAACATCAGAAACATACAGATATCTGATCTTATCGGAATCGTCGTCTCCCTTCAACGTAATCTCTACACGTCCTGTCGGAACACTTTGTTTATTCTGATTCACTTCTACCGACTCGATCTTGTCATTCTGAACCAACTGTTGGAAATTCTTCCAGGTAATCTCTTTTTCTCGTTGATCGAACTGATTGGTAAACCATAGTGCTGCGAACAAAAATATGACAAACACCAGAAATACAGCACCGTTCAGTCCTCTCGCTTTCTTATTATCCAATTTTCAGGCTCCCTTTCTTGTGACGCGCCTATTCTACGCCCTCTACTACTCCGATATACGGAAGGTTTCTATATTTCTGTGCGTAGTCCAGTCCATATCCGACTACAAATTCATCCGGGATATTGAATCCGACATAATCTACTTTTACATCTTTTACTCTTCTTTCCGGTTTGTCCAGAAGCGTGCAAAGCTTCATACTCTTTGGTTTTCTCTTAGCCAGGATATCCATCAGATAATATAATGTTCTTCCTGAATCAATGATATCTTCCACGATCAGCACGTCTTTTCCTTCCAGTGTCTCATCTAAGTCTTTGGCGATCTTAACGACACCGCTGGACTTTGTTCCGTCACCGTAGCTGCTGACACTCATAAAGTCCATGGTAACCGGCACTGTAATTCTCTTTGCCAGTTCACACATAAAGAACACTCCGCCCTTTAACACACAGATCAGATGAATCTGCTTTCCCTCATAATCTTTGCTGATCTGCTCTCCAAGTTCTTTGATCCTCTTTGCAACATCCTCTTCAGGAACTAATACTTTAACTGTCTCTGCCATCTTCTTCTCCTCCGTTAAATTCTATTTCCAAAATCCTTTTGGTCTTATCTGTAATCTGATACGCCTGGTTCTGTCTGTATCCGATAATCCACAGAATGTGACTGCCATCTGCTGCCAGCCAGATCTTATCTCTGTCTTCCCGCGGAATCTTCGCATTGATAAAATACTTCTTCAGACTCTGCGTTCCGCCATTTATGTCGATTGTGATATAGTCACCGGGCTCTTTATGTCTTATTTTTACAGTGCTCTTAATTATATCATAGTCAAACCATTTCGTGTAGGTTTTTTAGGAAATGCGCCTGTTTCCGCCGTTTGTTCAAACATCCGCATATGCACTCCCGGTTCATTGCCGGCGTCCTCTTTTTCTCCTGTTTTGAGATCCGATCTGTCAAGCAGGATTCCATCATAACATTTTTCCGCAGTCATTTTATAAGGAAGGCTGATCTTTCTTCCGGTCTGAAGCCGTGCCAGATCTTCGATCAGTCTTACATGCACCTGCTCGATATCTTTTCTGCGCCCCGCCAGTTCACATAGCAGCGCATGAATCAGGAACGAACGTACAGTCTTATCGACATCCCGGAATAATTCCTCTTTGATCAGCAGTTCCGGAACGTTTTCACGTTCTTCATGCAGATCTTCTGCACTCCCACACAGCCGCTTTTCCACATATCGCTCCCTGCATTTTTGCACTTCCTGTTCCATAAACGCCCACACTGCACGCATCTGTTCCATCGTCTCGGACATATGCATGACCGCCTGCGGATTGACCTCTTGTTCGAGATAGGGAATCACATGATTCCGGATCCGGTTTCTCGTATAGTGATCTTCCAGATTCGTCTCATCCGTACAATAACTGATTCCCTTTTCCTGTCAAAAATGCTTCAATCTCACATCTCTGCACACAGAGAAGCGGACGGATATACCGGACGGTATCTCCTTCTGCCGGGCTGATACCGCCAAGTCCACGCAGGCCGCATCCGCGGCTTAAGTTCCACAAAAGCGTCTCCGCATTATCATTTTGGTGATGCGCCAGCGCAATCTTTGTACCGTTTTCTCTTTGCACACCTTTTCAAATATCTGCCGCCTGACATTCCTGCCCGCCTCTTCCAGCGTCAGGCCCTGTTCTTTTGCATACTGCTCCACATTCTCATGAAATGCCAGATACCTGACCCCGAGTTGTCTGCATAGTGCCTTTACATATCTCTCATCGGCATCTGCACTGTCACCGCGGATCCCATGATGGATATGCACCACCGTCAGTTCCAATGGCATCTCATTTTTAAATTCTTTTAACATGAAAAGAAGGCATACGGAGTCTGCGCCTCCAGATACGCCTGCGATTACATGATCATTCTCCTGTAACATATGGTATTTTTCCACATATGCTTTCACCCGTTGATACATTCCGGCCTTCCTTTTCTTTCTTTATTCTGTCTGTATAAATTCTTCCTGCCCGGTCCTTGATCTTCCACTCACCGGTATGGCAAATATATAAGCTATATATAAATTAAATATATAAAATTTCTTATAGAAAGTCAACTTAAGCCCCATATTCCAATCACCAGCACCGTCATATCATCCATCGGCATCCCGCCGGAACTTTTCAACACCTGACTTAAGATTCCGCGGGCAAATTCCGTCGGATTGACAATATCCGTCTCCCGGATGAATTCCACTAATTTTTCTTCCTGTGCACCTTCAGGCAGGGCATCCATCACGCCATCTGTCACCATGATCACATATTCTCCCGATTCCAGATTCCGCTCTTCCCTGTCCAGTTCTATATTCTGTACAACACCGATCGGAAGTGTCGTCGACTCGATTTTTTCAACTTCTTTCTTCCTCTTAATAAAAGTCGCCGAGGCTCCGGCCTTTACAAATTCACAACTTCCCTGATACAGATCAAACAGGCAGACATCCAATGTACAGAACTTCACTTCTTCCCGTCCTGTCACCAGCGCCGTATTCATCATCTGCACCGCTGTCTCTACCGGAAATCCCGCTTCCAGCAACTCTTCCAGCATCTCCACCACCATTGTACTGTCCCGGAATGCTTCCTCTCCGGAACCCATGCCATCCGAAAGCGCAACTCCTTTGCGTCCGCCCGGAAGATCCTTCATCAGAAACGTATCTCCCGATATCTCTTCCAGTCCTTTTCCGATCCTCGCAACACCCTGCAGTGTCTGAAACTTTGCTCCCTCCATACAGGCAATGGTGCCATATTCTTCTCCGATCACAAGCCTTTCCCCCTGTCTCGGAATCATCGTTCTTCCTATACATTTTCCCACCAGAAACGCAACATCTTTTGCAAGGACGACCCGTCCTTTCATGGCTTTTACCGTCAGATGGACTTCGTATTTTCCCTGCTGTGTCATGTAAAACACAACCGAAAGCAGCTTCACATTTTCTTTTTTCAGCGCTGCCTTTATACGCTTCTCCAAATGGTCATCCTGGAAGATCCCGGCATCCAGTTCCCTGGTTGTATACTGTATCATTTTAGCGAAGCTCGTAAGTTGTCTTGCATACCCCTCTCTTGCCTGCACCAGTCTGTGATTCCACATCAGGATCTGCTTGGCATTCTCGAATTCTTCCAGACTCTCTCTTAAAAAACGTGGTGCAAACAGGCACTGTCTCTTCAGCCTGCGTTTTAATTCCATATTCAGTTCTGCGCCATATTCTTCTGCCGCACACAGGATCTCATACATCACCTGATAAGTCACCGAGTGCTTTTTCTCCCAGACATTCTCCCCGCCGTTCACAGCCTGCACAGACATTCCCTGTCACCTTTTCAAACATTTCATCAATTTCTTCTCTGGACAAGGTTCCTTTGTATGCCTCCATATTCAGAAATGTTTTGGATAAATGCTGCAATGAATCGGCAAATTTGTCCATCTGTATCACATATGGATTTACAAATATTTCCTGTTCCTTTATCTTTGCCAATTTTGTCGTTCCCCTTTCTTCTGAATACATGACGGAAAAAAGCTTCAGGAATCTCTTCCTGAAGCTTATCATTCGTCTTTTATAGTCTTATTTCGATTTAAAAACAATCTCGTTGTCATGTACCAGACCCAGCTTTTCTTTCGCTACAGCTTCTACATATTTATCCGTTCCAACGTATTTTTCCAGTTCTTTAATCTCTTTTTCCCGATCGTGTTCCGCCTGGATCTGCTCTTTTAATTCCGTCTCCTGCGCCTGATACTCCCTGTTCTTTGCCTTTAATGTCATACTGTTTGCAGACACCATAACTGTCAACATAAGAACAACTGCGCTGATCGCCAACACACTTCTCTTATGATTCTGAGAGCGCTTGCGCTGCCGTCTTCTGCGGTTTCTCTGCTTTACATCATTCATATTAATTTACTCACCCTTGCCGGCAGCCCTGCCGTTTCACTCACCTGTTAATTATTTTTATTCTATCTTTTTTCCCCGGGTTTTTCAAGTGTTTCGGTAAAAAATCTGCTATGCCGCCGTACAATTTTCCGACAAATTTTCCCCGTAATCGCAAGAAAACTGACATAATGATCCCGCCGATTCCAACACCTAGTATGAAATACCACCGCACACTACCACTGCTTGTGTAGTAAATCTGCACAAACAAAAAAATCGCGGTTCCGATCCAATAGATCAGATCCTCCAGTTCAATAACCCAATGAGCATGGTGTACCACTTCCCGCAGGCAGCTGATACAACGGTATGCAAGACGTACGATTGCTCCGGCCAGGATCGCCAGCAGAAATATGAACAGTTCTTTTCCTATCCCCATCTTACATTTCACCTTATTTTCCTTATTCCTCATGACATTCCCGGTTCTCCGGCAGATCACCGGAATAACTTTTTCAAAAAGACTTCCTGCCCGCTTTGCTGTCGAATGGATATCCGAATATGAGATACTGTCAATGTTTCCCGACAGATCGATCTCTCCCTTTTCAAGATTCACACGGTTCACATGCAGATCCGTTCCTCTCACCATCAGCATTCCCTGCTCTGTCTCCAGCAATATCTCATTCAGATTAAAAGACAGCACATCCAGAACACCTGTCACCAGTCCTGCCTTCCGGTTATTCAATATCAGTTTATGGTTTTTCTGTGCTGCTACCGTCTCCAAAACTATCACAACCTTTCTTACTAATCATATGAAAAGGAAATCGAAATTATGACTTTTCACATAATTATGCAAGAAAGGTTGTGATGATCCCCGCCGCTTTTTCACCGGCCATTAATAAGGTTTATAAATATTTGAAAAGGTCTCCTGCCTCTTCTTTTTTCGTTGTATCTTTAATATCAAGAACTTCTACTTTTACGGTTCTTGTTCCGAACTGGATCTCTATGATATCTCCTGGTTTTACTTTTACAGACGCCTTGGCCGGTTTATCATTTACCAGTACACGACCGGCATCGCAGGCTTCATTCGCTACGGTACGGCGTTTGATTAAGCGGGAAACTTTTAAAAATTTATCTAATCTCATCTATCTGTTCTCCTGTATACTTTACTGTCAGCCGGTTCTTTCGAACGCATAATGCTAAAAAACCGAAGAGTATCAGGACACTCTCCGGCATAAATCCTTTCGGATAAATATTACAAATTCAGACTACTCGTTGATAGCATCTTTTAATGCTTTACCAGCTTTGAATTTTGGTGCTTTGCAAGCTGCAATCTTCATGGTTTTTCCTGTCTGAGGATTTCTTCCTTCTCTTGCTGCTCTTTCGCTTACTTCGAAAGTTCCGAAGCCTACTAACTGAACTTTTTGCACCTTTTTTTCATTTCTTCTGTAACAACATCAACAAATGCTTTTAAACTTTTTCTGCATCTTTCTTTGAAATTCTGCCTGTTCTGCAACTGCAGCTACTAATTCTGTCTTGTTCATGGACTTATCGTCCTCCTTAAAATATTTACATCCCGGAACACCCCGGCATTTTGATTCTTTTTGCTAGGTTTATTCTGCGTATCCATGCGGTCCACACCCCGTCATATGACATATTTATATACTTTTACCTTTTTCATACGGAATGTCTAAACCCTGTTTTTAAATTTTAAGGAAAACCGGAAGGTGCCCTATATTCAAACGCAAACAGATTTTAAAAACATTTTTTTTCTTCTGTCTGCTGCGACAGAAAGTGAAAGTTTTTCTGACATTTTTTAGGAATCCATGCCTTATTCCTGAGTGGTAATACGAATTGGTGATCTTCCAGAATTTTTCCGGATAAGCAAGACGGATTGCAAGGTAATCCCGTTCTTTTTTCCCAAGATTATTCACCGAATCATACGCTCTCATCATCCGATATCCAAGCCGTTCATCATAATGATGCTTTTCCATACATTTGCGCAGGAAATAATACAGATCTTCCATCTGAACATCCCGGTGTGCATGTTCAAATCCAGTCACCGCCATGCCCTCCTGACAGACCAGAAGATTATGATAATTATAGTCTCCGTGGACCATATGATTTTCTGCCCCCGCTTCTTTAAAAACACTGTCCAGATCCATATTTTCCAATATTTTCAGCACTCTGTCTGCCCAAAAATACATCTGGTCATATCCCTTTAAAAATGCGATCTCAAACGGGCTTTTCACACTTCTTCTGCAGACAAATTCCCGAACCTTTCTGAGTTCTCTGTTATGCCTTGCATACTCCTTGATCACCGGTTTTCTTCTCTTCCTGCAAATCCGTTTTCTTCCCCAGCCCAGACGCATGCATAGATGGATCGGGCAAGATTTTCCGCACCGGCGATCAGTTCATTTTCACGTCTGACATCACACTCACGTCCCTGAAACCATTTCTTTAAGATATAGCCTGTTCCATCCTCGGCTTTACTGACATAAGCATCCTCTTTATTAAGCAGAGGCGTATCTACCCATTCAAATCCATTCGCATTTAACTGCTCATATATTTTTGCAAGCGCGCAGATCCGGCTCTCCTCCATGCGCGTCTCCTTCAAGAGGAGCAGCCCCTTATCTGTATCGCATAAAATAGCACCCCTTACTTTGTGGGTGCCGAATACTTCCATCTGATATTGTGTCAATACACTGATTCCATAATCTTTCATGGCTTCCCCCTGCCGCTTTGTTTTACCGGTCTTTCTAATGTATGCAGGGGGAGACTTAAGTCATGCATGATTTTTGATTATTCCAGTTCTTTTATTCTGGCAAGTAAATATTCCCGTGTATTTTTCTCCGGTTCCTCGATCACTTCCTGTAAAAGTGTCTGGAGTGTCTGACCAATTTTCGGTCCTTTTTCAATACCTGCCGCGATCAGATCCTGACCGTTTACTTTCAGTTCTTTTAAAGAAACACATTGCTTTTTCTCCAGAATCTCCTGGTAGCACTTCTCGATACCAGCCAGATTTTCCAGCTTCTTATCGCGCTGATAATCACTCTGTGCCAACGTATCAGCCATCCGTACCTTCATATAATACGGGAACAGTTCCGCACTGATCCGGTTCATTGCGCGGCGTACATGCTTCATCGTTGCAGGCATCCGGTCATCATGATACAGCACCAGCTTTGACACCTTACGCAGCGTATCATTATCAAATTTCAAGCGATGCATGATCGACTTTGTGAGTTCTTCGCTGACGTATGCATGCCCTTTAAAATGTGCCGTCCCATCCGGATCGACCGTCTTTCGTGCCGGTTTCCCCGTATCGTGAAACAGCATTGTAAGACGCAGCACTTTATCTGCCGGAATATTCATCAGCGCATGGATCGTATGCTCACCTACATTATAACAGTGATGCAAAGTTTCCTGCGTTGTTTCCATCATTGCATCGAATTCCGGGAGGATCACCTTTGTGATCCCAAGCTCATATGCATCCTGGATCTTTTCCGGATGATCGGAGACCAGAAGCTTTACAAGCTCTGTCTGGATACGCTCTGCACTGATATAGGAAAGATTTGGTGCAAGTTTTCGGATTGCCTGTCTGGTCTCTTTCTCAATCTCAAATCCAAGCTGTGCCGAAAAACGGATCGCCCTCAAAATCCGCAGGGCATCCTCCGAAAAACGTGCCTCAGCATTTCCCACACAACGGATCACACCTTTTTCAGATCCTCCATCCCATGAAACAGATCTACCAGTCCGTCCTGTTCATTGTACGCCATCGCATTGATCGTAAAATCCCTGCGCAGCAGATCCTCTGACAGACTTCTGGTAAACTGCACTTTACTCGGATGCCGGTTGTCTTCGTATTTCCCGTCAATCCGGTATGTCGTCACTTCAAATCCTTCTCCATTTAAAAGCACCGTAATCGTTCCATGCTCGATTCCGGTGTCAGTTTGGTAAATAATGACTTTGTCTCTTCCGGCGCTGCCGATGTTGTGATATCCCAGTCACCCGGCACACGTCCGAGAAAAAGAATCCCGGACGCAGCCGCCGACTGCATATGCCTCAAAGCCATGTTTTTGTAATGTAGTTATAATTCGATTCACCTTTTCAGGTAACTGAATTTTCATATACCTAGTATGCTTTTCCAAAATAAACAACATGTTTAGCCTGTTTGCCACAGAAAATACAGGTTCTCCGTCTTTTACCTGATCCTCTTTGAGATACAGCGGGTGGTTTCCACCTGTTGCTGCCTTGATCTCATCTTCACATTCTGCGCTTCCACACCATTTTGCTTTGATGAATCCACGTTTGGTGTTGAATTTTTCATTCATTTCATCCATGGTTTCAGCAAAATCAATGTGGCTGTTCAGGAATTCTTCTGCTCTGTTGTACATATCCTGCTGTTCCTTTCTAAGATCTCGCGCAGTTTTTACTGCAATCTCATCAAGAGAAACTACGATCTTTTCTCTTGTATCACGACGAACAACAACAACCTGGTTCTGTTCGATATCCTTTGGTCCGATCTCGATACGTGTCGGGATACCAAGCATTTCCTGCTCACTGAATTTCCATCCAGGGCTCTTCTCAGAATCGTCGATCTTCACGCTGTAGCCAGCTTTTTTCAGTCTCTCTGTCAGTTCATTTGCTTTTTCAAGAA
>VOFE01001589.1_pt1 | contig 12001 bp, 16 predicted proteins | sample 5384071 | NCBI WGS metagenome assembly VOFE01 (sample SAMN12384724, study PRJNA508395) | human gut metagenome | isolation source: healthy gut D | host: Homo sapiens
AATCGGTCTGCCATGCGTAGAGTACCCTGTATCTGAGCCTCACCGTGCTGTTGCTCGGTGGGGCTGTCGCAGTTCTATGGCAGCGCAACGGCTATCTCAAGGAGGAACGCAACCGCTACCGGAGCAATACCGAGGCGTTGCTGTCGGATATGAAGCGCATCCGGGTGGATTCGACGACGATGGCGGTGGATGTGAACGCGCTGCGGTTGCGGGTGGACGAATACAAGCGGCTGCGTGCCGAGGATGCTGAGAAAATCAGGCGGCTCGGGGTGAAAATCAAACACCTCGAAGCGGCGGCACGGCATGAGGTCGAGGTAGCCGGACCGATAGATGCCGTGATACGGGACACAGTGGTTGTTCGGGATACAGTGCCGATTCTGCGCCAGAGGGTGGAGATGATCACGCCGCACATCCAGCTTACAGGAATCATCGAGGACAACCGGCTGCGGGGTGAGATACGGGTGCCGGTTACGCTACACCAGGCGGTGTGGATGGAATATAAGGGCTGGTGGTTCTGGCGGCGGGTAAAGGCCGTTCATCAGACCATTTCAAGTGACAATCCGTATGCGGAAATACGGTATTCGGAGTATATATTCGTTAAATGAGCCATCTAATTATTCGAGTACCGATTATGAGGCTTTATTCGCCTATGTTGAAGAAGTATATCGTGACGAAGGGTATGCGGAAAATCGTTTTCGTAGAACCCGTAAACTAAAACAAATTCGATTGTTTTTATAGAAATCATTGAGGGCAACCGACTGCGAGGTGAAATACGGGTGTCAGTGATACTTCATCAAATAGTAAAGAGTAATAAACTATAATTTGCCAATTGCCCTGACGCCCCCCAAAAAATCAAATCGTATATCAATACGTTAATTGATTCCTCTTGCCATCTGTCTCAGTTTAGAAGGAGAGTGTCCAAAATGCCGTTTGACGTATTTCCCGAAAAACGAAAGGTTATCGAATCCCAGTCTAAATGCGATTTCCTTGATTGTCAAATTCGTGTTGAACAAGTGATACCGGATATCTTCGTTGGTATATTCTTCAATCCATAAACTGGCCGATTTCCGACTGACTTTCCTGCATATCACTGAAAGGTATTTGGGGGTCAGACACAATTTGTCGGCATAATATTTAAGCGGACGATGTTTGACCGGCGTATCTGACAATACCTCCAAAAAGCGGTTGAAATGCACTTTCGTCTGAGATTCATCGGCTTCTTCCGGCAGGTTGTGCGCTTCCATATTGGAAAGCATCTCCAGCAGGATGGCATGTATTATCGAGCGAATGATCTCCCTGTGATAGGGCTGGGGTGCGCCGGTTATTTTTGAAAGAATAAGCCGATAGTAATACTGCATCTGCTCCTCCAAATCTTTTTCCCGACGGCATAGTGTACGCCTTGTAAATATAAATCATTCGGTTCCATTGGTCGATATGTTCCCGCATCAGATCCGATACGATCCTAACGGATAGTTTCAACATGACGATACTTGCATCCACGCCGACCAGAATGTTGTCGATATAGCTGTTGGGCAGAAACGTGATATTCGTTTCCGCATGAACCGTATGGCTTTTCCCGTTGATGTCCATTTGTAACCGTCCTGCCGGCAAGCCAGAAAAACGTAGTGGAATCCATCTTCGCCCCGTTGTATTCTGACAAATCACTTACATCAGTCATCAGTGCGACATCCTCATCAATGTAGTATATATCCTTTATTTCCATATTACGTCGAATCTCAACAGCAAATATACCCATTCTTCGTGTCTTGCGAGGTATTATGAGTGTCCTATTTTGCTCCATGGTTCTATTTTACCACTCTTGTATCCAGAACGAAAACTTCCTCTCAGATTAAAAAGCGGATTTTTGCTAAAAAATTCAATGACATAAATAGATGCGATATGAAAAAAACAGTCGATTTTGATTTCAATGGTAGCTGTGCTCTTATGCGCCTGCGGCAGTAAGAGTGAGCGAAAAAGAGTCCCCCGACCGTCAAGGTCGAAACGGAAACGGTAGTCGCTGTGAGCGACTACATGGTAAAACCCTATGTAGGACAGGTCGAGGCCAACAGCGCCTCTTCCGTCAGTTTTCCCACTGCCGGTACGATCAAACGGATTTACGTCGATGAGGGGCAACGGGTAAACAAAGGTCAGCTGCTGGTCGAGATAGACCCGATGATACTGCAAAAGGCGTTACAGTCTGCCGAAGCATTGTTTTCGCAGGCACAGGACGCCTATGAGCGTATGAAATTTCTGCACGACAACAACAGCTTGCCCGAGATACAATGGGTCGAAACGCAGAGCCGGCTTTCGCAGGCACAGTCGGCATACGACATTGCTCGGAAAAACCTCGCTGACAGCCGTCTGCTCGCGCCCATCAGCGGTGTGATAGGCCGCAAGTTCGCCCAGACTGGAGAGACGGTCATGCCGGCTCAGACCCGTGATGACCGTACTCGACATAAACAAGGTAAAAGTGAATGTATCCATTCCGGAGAAAGAGATCGGTGGCATACACGCGGATACGGAGTGCGGCGTGTACGTCGCGGCTCTCGACGGGGCTTCGTTCAAGGGCGGACGTATCGTGAAGAGCGTACAGAGCGACCCCATGACGCATACATATCCCATCAGCATTCACGTGGACAATCCCGGAGGCCGGCTCTTGCTGGGAATGGTCTGCGACGTGACGTTCGGGCAGACGGGCACCCCGGCTCTCTCGGTTCCCATTACCGCTGTCATGGCGGGCACGGGCGATTCCCGTTATGTCTGGGTCGTGGAAAACGGAACGGCAAAGCGGAAGGACATCCGGACGGGTATGGCCTATGGCGGGCGTATCGTCGTCACGGAGGGCTTGCAGGCCGGAGATAGCGTCATCGTGAAAGGGATGCAGAAATTGAGTAACGGAAGTAAAGTGTCAGCGCTATGAGCAAGGAAAAGAACAGCCGGTGGGTGGCGTGGATGATGCGCAACTACCGCCTCACCTTTCTGGTCGTGGGGCTGATGTTTATCTTGGGAATTTATGGACTGGATAAAATGCCGAAAGCGGAGTTTCCCGATTTCACCCTGCGGACGGGTGTCGTGGTAGGTGTCTATCCGGGGGCCACCAGCGAAGAGGTGGAAGAGCAGCTCGTAAGGCCGCTCGAACGCTACCTGTTCACCTTCAAGGAGGTGAAGCGTGCGAAAACCACCAGCACGAGCCAGAACGGGATTTGCAGCGTCATGGTGGAGCTGAATGACGACGTGGACAACAAGGATGAAGTATGGAGCAAGATCAAGCATGGGTTGAACTCGTTCAAGAGCACTTTGCCGCAAGGTGTGGCGGATGTGGTGGTAAATGACGAGTTCGGCGACACGTCCGCGCTGCTTGTCGCCGTCGAAAGCGACAGCCGGGATTACCGGCAACTGGAAAAGTATTGCGACCTGATAGGCGACCGCCTGCGGACATTGCCTTCCGTCTCGAATAGTGCGCATTCTGGGGAACGTGAAGGGCGGATTTCCGTCATCGTCGATTACAATCGGCTGTCGGCATACGGCATTGGCAGCCAGCAGTTGGCCGATGCTTTGTCCGCGCAGGGCATCACCACCGTCAGCGGAAGCGTGAGCGGCTGGCAGAAGGACATGCCTGTCCATGTGTCGCCCGCCTTGCGGGGCGAAGATGAAATCGCCGAACTGATTATATACAGTGACGCCGACAACCGGGTAGTCCGGGTAAAGGATGTGGCGCGTGTGGAGCGCGGGTACGACCCTGACGGACGGTTTCATCGAATACAACGGGCATCGCTGCGTCATCATCTCGCTGGAAATGCTGGCTGGAAACAATATCGTGCAATACGGGCGGGACGTTGAAACCATGCTGGCGGAGATCAAGGCCGCCGAACTGCCGGAGGACGTGAGCATACACACCATCAGCGATCAGGCCGGTGTGGTTAGTGCCAGCGTCAATTCATTTCTGCGCGACCTGTTCATCTCGATGGCGGTCATCATCCTCACAATGATGATCCTCTTCCCGTTGAGCTCGGCACTGGTCGCCTCCACTGCCATTCCCGTAACGACGTTCATCTCGGTGGGCATCATGTATCTGGCCGGTATCCCACTCAACACGATTACGCTGGCAGCCCTGATTGTGGTGCTCGGTATGGTCGTGGACGATTCAGTCATCGTCATCGACGGATATCTGGAATACCTGAACACGGGGATGAGCCGCTGGCACGCCGCCTGCCGGAGCATCTCGACCTATTTCATGCCTATGCTGCTGGCCACGGCCTGTATCAGTGCCATCTTCTTCCCGTTGTTGCTTACCTGTACGGGGCAGAAAGGCGATTTTCTACATGACTTCCCGATTACCATCGCCATCAACCTGATGACCTCGCTGTTCGTGGCTCTGGTAGTCATTCCGATCCTATTAGTAACGCTGATTAAAAAAAACCCATAGGGAAGGTCATAAAGCATCACGGATCATGTGCAGAAATATACGATCGGCTGCTCGGCTGGGTCTTTCCGTCATGCGTGGCTGACGCTGGGCATGGCCGCCGCCGTCCTGCTCTCCACGGTGTTCTATGCCGGTGAGGTCAAACGGCGCATGATGTCCTGCTCGGAACGTGACCAGTTCGCCGTAGAAATCTACCTGCCGAAAGGAACGGGACTGGCCGAAACAGTCCAAGTGGCCGATTCGGTCTATGCCGTGTTGAGCAGGGACGAACGAGTGCGTGCCATCACCTCGTTCAAAGGTTGTGCATCGCCCCGCTTCCAAGCCTCCTACACCCCGAAGCAAGGCGGAAAGAACTATGCGCAGTTCATCGTGAACACCACCTCGAACGAGGCCACGGAGCAACTCGTGGACGAATACACGGAACGGCTTTCGGAAGCCTTCCCGAATGCTTTTGTCAAGTTCAAACAGTTGGATTCCCAAGTGTTTCAGGCATTGGAGTTCCGTTTTTACGGGGAAGAACTGGATTCTTTGCATTGTGCCGCCGGACAGCTTATGGACTACATGCGCCGCAATCCCGACCTGATGTGGGTGCGCACCGACTTCGAACAGCCGGAACCGATCGTGGAAGTTACGCCGGACGAGATAGCCGCCGCGCAGTTGGGTATCAGTCGCCAGTCCCTCTCGCTCGGCCTGATGTCGCAGATCGATGCCCGTCCGGTAACGACCCTGTGGGAGGGGGATTACGGAATGCCGGTCGTGTTGAAAGATGACCGCTGGGACGATGCTGGATTCGAGGACTTCGATCATATCTACCTACAACCGATGACCTCTCCCTCAAAGGTGCAGTTGCAACAGGTAGCCGGAGTGTCCCCCAAGTGGAGCGAGGCGAAAATCGTCCACCGTAACGGAGTGCGCTGCATGACTGTTACGGCAGAACTTCCACGAACCATGACAGCGGAGGACTTCGCCCCTGATTTGCAGCGGTTCGTAGAGGAAGAGATGCGCCTGCCGCAGGGTGTCACGACCGAGATAGGCGGAGAAATAGAAAACGACGAGGAGAGTCTGCCGCAGCTCGGGGCGGGTCTGTTCATTGCTATGATTATCATTTTCTTCTTCCTGCTGTTCAATTTCAAGAAATACAAGCTGACGTTCGTCTGCATGTTGGCCGTCATTCTGTTCATCCCCGGAGCCATGTTCGGACTTTTTATTACCGACACTACGATGGGATTGACGACCATCTTCGGGTTCATCACGCTTATGGGGCTTATTATGCGTAACGAGATTCTCATTTTCGAGCACGCCGAGGAAGGGATGAAAAACGGGCTGTCGGCACGCGAAGCCGCGTTCGAAGCGGGCAAGCGACGTATGGTTCCCATTTTCTTGACAACGGTAACGACTGCCGTAGGTGTCGTGCCGATGATCGCTGCGGGTTCCGCCATGTGGAAACCCGTGGGTATCACGATTCTTTTCGGCGGGCTGGGTGCGCTCGTACTGGTCGTTACCGTGCTGCCGGTCATTTATTGGAAAATTGCGGGTAAGCGAGGCGGAAAGGAGCTTGCTCCGTTTCAGCCGAGCGGAAGCATTTTGAACGAAGTTAAGATTAACGAAAAAAGAAAATGAACATGAAATACTTATTAATCTCGCTAATTCTGCTCCCCTTGACGGGAACGGCACAGACCTACACGCTTGAAGAGTGCTGCCGTCTGGCATTGGAGCAGAACGCAAAAATAAAAACGGCGACGAACGACCGTTCTGTCGCAGTGATGGAAAAGAAAGAAGCCTTCACGAATTTTCTGCCTTCGGTTTCACTGATGGGCGGAGCCATGAAAGCCGATGACGCCATGTTGCAGATGGCAATGGGAGACCAGACCATGAAACTGATGGACGGGGGAATGTACGGCAGTGTGATGGCATCGCTTCCCATCTATGCCGGAGGAAAGATTCTGAACGGTCATAAGCTGGCCGAGTTGGGTGTCGAAATAAGCGAACTGCAACTTCATCAGACCCAAAACGAAGTGAAGCTGACGGTTGCCGGTACTATTGGCAGATTGTCGTCCTGACCGAGAAGCTGCGGACACTCGAAAGTGTCAGAGAGTTGTTGGATAACATGAACCGCGACGTGAACCATGCCGTTGAAGCCGGTATCCGCAAGCGCAACGACCTGCTTCAAGTACAGCTCCGCAAGAACGATACGCAAAGTGCGTTCATCGACGTGGAGAAAGAATTTGGAAGTATGCAAGATGCTGTTGGCGCAGTACATGGGAGTGGAATCGGATAAAGTGGAAGTGGCAATATCGCTCGACACGGCACCCGTTTCTCCCGATGCGCTGTTCGTGAATCATACCGACGTCCTCGAAACAACACCCGAATACCGCCTGCTGCAAAAGAATGTGGATGCAGCCAGATTGCAAAAACGGATGGCTTTGGGAGAATACCTGCCCACCGTTTCTGTCAGCGGCGGATATATGTATCAGGACTTCATGGGGCCTTCGCAGAACTCATTCATAGGCATGGTCAGCGTGTCGGTTCCTATCTCATGGAAAGCCCCGTACAGCGTCAAAAAGCAGAAATACCGGTATAGGAATGCGGTGACGAAACTCAACGACGGCGGGGGCAGCTCATAATCCGCATGCAGAAAACGCAGAATGATTTGCAGAGTGCTTATCAGCAGGTACTTATCGCCCAAAAAATCTATCGATCAGGCTGCGGAAAATCTGCGTCTGAACGAGAACTATTACAAGGCCGGGACTTCGAGCATGAGCGATTTGCTGGATGCAGAAATGCTGTTCAAGCAGAGCAAAGACAAATATGCGGAGAGCTATGCGAATTATGAAATAAAGAAAACGGAATATCTACAAGCGACGGGTAGGTAAGCTGTTTGTCGAAATATGATATATATCCCGATTACTGAATCTCAATGAATAAAAGACTTGATTCGTACCATTTCTCAGGAACTCGAATTGCCTATTTCGCAGAAAAAATAACTTTGGTGCTCGATAAGGCCGTCGAGATAACCAAGCGCACCCTTGCGACAGGTGAGTCTATGAAATGGTCGGGTTTCGGTTCTTTCGTTGCCAAGGACATTTCATCGAAACGGCTTTACTCTCCTTCATTGAAAAAAGTATATCGTAACCGAAGGGGTACGGAAAGTCGTTTTTGTGGAGCCACGTCGGAGGAAATAAGGTTATAGGATTCATTTATGAAGCGACCTCGGTACTATCAGTGCGGGGTCGTTTTGCTGTAACCGTTTCCGGCTGCCGTACCGCTATTCTTTGATGTAACTCTAACTGCATCAAAGAATGAAACTGCTTCTCAGACGCAAATACAAGGCGGAAAACTATACCATCGGCGACCTGTCAATCGACGGGCGTTTCTTTTGCCATACCATCGAAGACAAAGTCCGTGAATTGCCTGCCCGGTGCCCCGATACGCCGTCGGGACGCTCGTGCCGCTGCAAGGAGAAAGTGTATGCCCGCACGGCGATTCCGGCCGGCACCTATCGGTCATCATCATGAAGGAGATGGCCGACATCCCCAGCGACCCCAACTTCGAGCGTTTCGGCTCTTCGGAATACACCATCGCCATGGTGGACGAGGTGTCGGAAATCTCGGAACGGGCCGTCGAAGTGCTGTTCTCCCGTCTCCGCTGGAGAACCCATGAGACATTCAAGACTCCGAGAATGCTGCTCACCACCAATCCGACGATTAACTGGGTGCGTTCCCGCTTCGTGCAGGACGAAAACGGAGACAAGGTCATCTGCCGCGAGGGTGAAGCGTATATACCTTTTTCCGTGTTTGACAACCCGAATATCGCTTTCCGTCAGGTGTACGAGGCGGCCCTGAACAAGATCCGGGATCAGGCGACAAAGGAACGCCTGCTCTATGGCAACTGGGATTTCGTGGAAGCCAACGATATGGCGATTTATAACAGTTTCGACGGCTCCCGGCATCTCGTTACCGGACTGAAAGAAAAAGCATACGATCCGACCAAGCCGCTCATCACGGTGTGGGACTTCAATGTTGCCCCCCAAATGTCGGTGCTCTCCGCACAAATAGACTATGAAAACAGGAAGGTCTATATACTGGAAGAGATACTCGGCAAGCCGGAGGAAAAGGAGAACAACACACCTGCGTTGGCACGGAAAGTACGCTTAAAACTTTACCGGGACAAGCATATCGGCGGAGTGGATGTGACCGGTGACCCTTCCGGGTTACAACGCTCCACCACCAACGAGGACGGCATCAACAACTATACCATCATCACGGACACTTTCGGCAGAGGAGCAACTACAACTTGAAGAAACACATGGTGCGGCTGGCGTTGTACGAACTGACAGAAACTCATCGCTCCGAACAACGTGAGCGTGGTCAGGATGCGGGATTACGAGGATTCGATGAAGTGGCTTGCGGATGCGGCGAGGTTGCGGTTGAATCCGCAGATTCCCCGAAAGGTGGCGGAGGACAATAAGCCCGTGACGGACTGGCAGCTCGCTACGTTCCAGACGGACTATGACCCGTGGAAAAATCCGTGGATGACATAAAAACGATTGCTAATTTTGTGCTTTGATACTCAATGTTATATCATCTAAACGGACAAAAAAAGAAAGATTCGACGACAAAAAACCGCTACGATTGTTTGGTAGATTTAATCGTTTATCGTAATTTTGCGATGAAATAAAAAATGAGAAGTGATTATGGCATATAGTAAAGCACAGCATTTTGAAGACGGGACGTGATGGCTGCCCGATATGCCAAAGCGTTAAGTCACCCGGCAAGAATAGCAATTCTCCGGTTGCTCAATAAACAAAGTTCCTGTTATTGCGGCGATTTGGTCAATGACTTGCCTATTGCACAGGCAACAGTATCGCAGCATTTGAAAGAGTTGAAAGATGCGGGCTGATTGACGGAGAGATAACACCGCCTAAGGTACGTTATTGCATCAATCGTGAGAACTTTGAACAAGCTCGATTGTATTTCAAAGATTTATTTATGTAATTTTTCTATTTATAACCAGTAATCGCATATCAACGATTAGATTTTTATGCTGCACATCATCGTATATTTACAATATATAATAAACTAAAAATAGGAAATATGAGTAACAAAAAAACAGTCTGGTCAACAGTGGCAGGTATTCTGTCCTCGGTGTTGGCATTTTTAGGAATCGTAAGTTGTTGTGGCATGCCCATTCTTGCGGGTATTCTTGCAGCATTCGGAATTGGAGCTTCGCAGCTTTCGTTCTTCGCCGAGTATCGGGGATGGTTTATTGGATTTGCCATAGTATCACTCTTGTTCGGTTTTTACCAAAGTTATTTCCGGTCGTGTGCCTGCTGCGGAAGTGATTCGGAGGAAGCCAAACGAAAGAAAGCGCGTTCCATAGCTATTCAGCGGGCATTCCTGTGGATTGGACAATGATAGTAGCCGCACTGCTTTTTGTCGGCAGAAGAGGGGAAACAACTTCTTCGGGGTGCTGTTCTACACAATCACAAACGGAAATAACTCCTTCAGGTTGCTGCGGAAATATAGAAAACAGTGATAACGCAGAAGAACCGTCTTCTTGTTGCGGCTCGCCCCAGCCGGCAACGTGCTGTCCATCGGAAACAGAGCGTAATCCATCTAATAGTTGTTGCGGAAATTAACTTTTGAAAATGACAAATAATTCAATCTGATTTAGTTTTTAATTCATAAAATCATTCATACATGAACTCTTTAATTGTAACATTAGAATACTTTGTATTCATCACGTTTGAGCTAATCGCGCTGTTCATGCTGATCAGCGCGGCAGTGGAAATCATCCTGATGTACATCCCGCAAAAAAAATCAAGAAATGGCTTTCTGGACGCGGCATTTTAGGTAATGTGATGGCAGCCGGATTCGGTGCGCTGACACCGTTCTGCGCTTGTTCCACTATACCAATGACTGTAGGGTTTCTCAATGCCGGTGTACCTTTCGGCAGCACGATGTCGTTCCTGATTGCCTCACCGTTGCTTAATCCTATCATCATCGGTATGCTCGGAGCGATGGTCGGTGTAAAGGCAATGATAACCTATTTTATCCTTGCGTTTATAGCCTCGGTATTGTTTGGTTTTGTGCTTGAAAAAGCAGGGATGCAGAAATATGTCAAGAATGTCCGGTTGAAAGGCGGAAACGATGAACCGGGTGAAAATAAACGGGCATGGCCGCTGAAAAGAAAGTTGAAAGAAGCATTCTCCGGTGCTTGGGGAAGTCTGCGTCCTATCATGGGTTACTTGCTGATTGGTGTCGCACTCGGTGCAGGCATTTATGGATATATGCCGCAGGATTTCGTATTGAAAATCGCCGGGCCGGACAATATCTTTGCCATCCCTGTTGCAGCAGTACTGGGTATTCCGCTTTACATACGTGCAGAAACGGCTATTCCTATTGGCGTGGCATTGATGTCTAAGGGAATGGGTATCGGTACAGTCATTGCTCTGATTATCGGAGGTGCTGGTATGGCTATTCCCGAAATGACGATGCTTGCAAGTATTTTCCGCAAGAAATTGGTTGCCGCTATCATTACTGCAATCTTTTGACTGCTGTAATATCGGGATATCTATTCAATATTTTGCTATAGTTTGGCTTGCCAGCAAATAGCCATAATACGGATTGTGAAGCCTAAACTTGGTTTTGGAACAATAATTTTAGGCTTTTTGAAAAAAATGTGCCGGAAATATTTTGTATTTGAGGGATGTTTGTAATTTTGCGAACAACAAACAACAGTGAAGATGGAAAATAAAGAATATACAACAAGACAGGAACAACTTGCACGTTTTGCCAAAGCGATGGGGCATCCGGCAAGAATGGCTATCCTTGAGTTTTTAGCGGGGCAGAGTTGCTGTTTTTTCGGCGATATTCACGAAGAACTCCCCATCGCGAAAGCGACGGTTTCACAACATCTGAAAGAGTTGAAAGAAGCAGGTTTGATACAAGGAGAGATAGAAACGCCGAAAGTGAAATATTGTATCAATCGAGAGAATTGGAAAATAGCTTCGATGCTTTTTTCCGAATTTTTCGGGCAATGTATGTATAAAAAAGGAAATTGTTGCGAATAGCGGCAATTTTTTGAAATCAATGTTCGTAGTTTGGCGAAATACAAATATCTATAATACAATGAAAAAAGGCATTTTATTTATCAATTGGATTGGTAATGGCAACAATTACGGGAATGGCTCAAAATCACAGAACATTCCGTACAAGATTTGAGGTCGTACTCATTCGCTCTCGGACTATGCTTCTGAAAAAAGGAGTTACGCTATTCGTTTACGAGGTTACATGGTCTTCACTTTTCGTTAGCAAATGGAAAGCCGGCAAAGAAACGTATGAAAATCTGACCGAATATGCTTTTGCCAACGCCAGAACTGCTCCCGACACGTTCAAGAACGGAGTAGCTGAAAAAGTCCGTACCTTATTGAAATAAAGTCCTATGGAGTGGTTACAGACATTATTAGACAGCAGCACGGCTCCTGCACTTACGGCTTTTCTTTTGGGATTGCTTACGGCGATTTCGCCCTGCCCATTGGCTACGAGTATCGCTGCTATCGGATTTATAGGTAAGGAC
>VOFE01001726.1_pt1 | contig 12001 bp, 25 predicted proteins | sample 5384071 | NCBI WGS metagenome assembly VOFE01 (sample SAMN12384724, study PRJNA508395) | human gut metagenome | isolation source: healthy gut D | host: Homo sapiens
GGAACTCCCCATGTCAAAAACCGAGAGGACGGGATTGACGTCCACAATCGTCCCCGCCTTCGGGCCGACGGCCGAAAGACTGTGCCGGTAGGCGATGCTGCGCCGCACCCGGGAGATTACGGATGCACTCGCTGATGGCCCCATCTCGAGCGGTCCCCCGCCGGGTCGATCACGGGGCGCTCCTCGACCTCATGCCGGAAGGTAAAGGCCGGGGCGACGAGCGTCCCCCTCCTCTCCCACCGCCTCGCGCAGCGCAGCAGCGATGGTCGCGGCCCCCTCCATCCACCTGACCGAAGGGACGCAGGGCGGAATGGACGAGACACGTCCCCCGCTGCGCCACAGGTCTGAAAAAACACGCAATGCCTGTTCCTTTGTTACGATATTCATTGTTTACGTTCCCTTTCTTTTCACAGTTGGTATTTCAATGCTCAAACAGAGCGCAGCCTTGCGCCGTTCTTCTGCGAAAATGCAATCCCAGGAAAGCCGATAAGCCGGTCCGGTCCAAAAAGCGAGCCTCGTGTTTTCCGTACGGCCTGCCGCTGTTGTTCATGGGAACCGATTTATTCCTCCTGCGGGAAAACGCGCCGGAAAAAGTCCTCCGTGCGCTCCTCTCCCGTCCGCAGAAAACGCCCGAGCGAATAAAAAGCCGCTCCGGTTTTCCGGGGACAATCAGGTTGACCTTCTCCTCACAGGTCAGAGCGGCCCGAAAACCCATCTCTTGCAAAATGGCCGTCGACTCTTCGCTCACCGCCCCGAAGGGATAGACAAAAGGCGGCCGCTTCCTCCCCGGTATGCATTCTGAGGCGGCGCTGCATCCGCCCGAGGTCCTGCATAAGCATCTCCGGTACTGCGCAGGCTTTCTCCCGGCGCCCGCCGCGCCCCGCAGCGCTCTTCGGTCCGGCGGTGCAGAGCATAGGAGTGGTTTTGCAGCTCTACGAATCGCTTTACCGCTTCCCCGAGCTCAGACCAGTCGGCGCAGGCAAGGGCGCATCCCGGCGGGACGCGGCCGCTCGGTCGCAATCCCGGCCGACGGGGAAAGCACCATCCGCATGCCGTACCTGCGCATCAGCGGGAGAGCATAACGGAATTGTTGCGAAAGCCGTCGTCAAAGGTGAGCACCACCGGCTTCTCGGGCAGCGGAACACCGCTGTAAACATAAGCAAGCAGGTCCCGCACCACCACGGCGCGGCAACCCCGTTCCGCAAGACAGCGGAGGTCCCCCTCCAGCGCCGCAGGACTGACGACGTATCTTCCGACCGCTTCGCCGGGCTCAAGCACCGAATGGTACAGAATCACAGGTACCGACTGCATCCTCTTCACACTCCCGAAACATCAGCATCCTGTTCATTATAGACGGCCGGTTCCTCTGCTGTCAATCGGGGCAGGGAGCGGAACTTATCCCAAAAGGCGCGTTACCGCAGGGTGATGTACCGGGCCGCTGGCATAACCGACCGTGCCGTCGTATTCCACGACGTACCAGCGTTCCATTCGCCGACGACCGTCAGCGTTGAGCCGTTGGGCGCCTGCGTCAGCACGGGCGCGCCCGTGTTCGGCTTGCTGCGGATGTTGAGCCGGCCGCCCTGTGTTGTGACAACGCCTTGCCGCGGCGTCATCGGCGGCACAAAGGGAATGCCGAAATAATCGGCCAGCGACTGCACCAGATTGGCGGCGATCGGTTCGATGTTGTCCCGGATCACTGGGCGTCCTGGGGATTGTCGTGATAAGCGATCTCGATCAGGACGGCCGGGGCTTTCGTAAACCTCAGCTCGGCAAAGCGAGGTATTTGCCACCGTTTTCACCCTGCTCGGATCGGGATAAATCTTTTTGAAATTTTCAGCGATGATTTCAGCCGCCCGCTTGCCCCTGCGCACTGCCTGCGTAGTAGTAGACGTCGGTTCCCCGCACATTTGGCCCGCGTTGGCCGGAGGAGCCGCGTTGGAGTGCAAGCGAGATGCAGGTCGAATCTTCCCGCGTTGGACTGGTTGATCGCCTGGCTCAGCGTCATGCTGGGATTGTTGCGGACGTACTGGATGCCGTGGGCGAGTGTAGGGAACCATGGCGTCGGCCACCAGATTCATGAAATATTCCTCGTTGCCGCCGTCCACATACTGGTTGAACTCCTGCAGGGGACGGACTCAGGTAAATTCTCGGCATGTCTTTTCCTCCTCTTGCATGATAGATGGGACTGCTTACGATTCCGCCTTTTTGAGGACCCGTTCAAAGAAGGACTCGGTCCCGACGCCCCCGCGCGCAGATAGCGCCCCAGAAGATAGAGGCATTCCGGATCGCGCGTGACGTAATTGACCTTCTCCTCACCAGGAGAAGGAAGCCTGAAAGCAGTTCTTTGACGACCTCCAGTGACGCCCTCAGCTGATCGCCCCGAAGGGATGAGGTGAAGGCGGTCGGTTCAAAACCGGTGTATTCCTTCATCTTCCGCTGCATTTCACCGAGGTCGTTTCTGAAGCGTCGTCTGGTATTCCTCCAGACTCTCCCCCTTGTTTTTCTTGGCCCCGTTGCGCGACTGGGAATTGCTGTGCAGATTGTAGGAGTGATTCTGCACCTCCACAGACCGGAATCCATCATCTCCTTGAGATGCGCCCAGGTGACCTGCGCATAGCTGGCGTTGGTGTCGGGAGATTCGGTGTACTGGTCGCAGTAACGACCCACAGGAGACAGAACCATCTTCATGTTGTATTTCTGAAGCAGCGGAAAGGCGTAAACATATTGTTGAGATAACCGTCGTCAAAGGTGATCATGATCGGTTTTTCCGGCAAGTGGAACGCCTCTGTAAACATAATCGAGCAAATCCTGCAACGACGATGGTATTATCCGTGCTCCTTCAGGTATTGATCCTCCTCGAACACGGTGGGGACAATATATATTTCCCCTGGGCTTGCTGTCCTTGAGCAGTCCGTGATACATGATGATGGGCACGGCGACCGGGTCGTCCGGCACGGCAAGCCCGGCGCCGCCGCGCTTTCCCCCCATACCGCCGTCACAAGCCCCAGCAGAAGGACCGCGGCTATTGCCAAAAGCCGCAAATCTGTGAATCCGCACACTGACGTACATGACCCTCACCCTCACTCCACAGGATGCATCCGCACCACAAGAATCCGGCCGGAACGCCCCCGGCCTTTCTCTTTGCCCGGTTGTCCCGGTGTTTCAGGTCGGTGCGGGACCGCATAGCCAGGTGCTTGCTTCGGCCGTTCTTTTCCATATAAGGCCGGACGGCCGAAATTAGTACCGAAAACCGCTGTAAAAAATCTGATAATCCCCCTTTACAAAAGAAATCCGTTCTGCTATAATTAAAACGAAAACAATAATCATTATCAAATTTGGTGGTAGATATGGTAAAGAAACAAAACTACAGCCGCAAACGGGAAGCCATTCTCGAAAGCGTCTGTTCGACCGATATCCACCCCACCGCTGATTGGATCTACCAGACCCTCAAGCCGAAATTCCCCGACCTGAGCGGCACGGTCTACCGCAACATCACAGTTCAAGGAAAGCGGCCAGGGATTGTCAGCGTGGGCGTGGTCGGCGGTCAGGAACAGTTGGATGGAAACGTCCGCACGTACATTTCATCTGTTCGAGCTGCGGCTGCGTTCAGATGATGTTGATATCCCTCCCTGGCGTCTGTCTTCCGAACAAACTCTCTGCGAGCGGTATGGCCTGCGGGTCGACTATGAGGAGCTTGTTCTGCACGGCAAATGCGCCAATTGTCTGAAAGGGGATTCCCCTTCTCAATAAACGCCCCGCAGCGCGGAGCCGGAAGCGGAACGGCAACCGTTTTTTCCGGGCATGGCCGTGCGCTTCCAGAAACATAAATTAAATTTTGGAGGTCAAAGCGATGAAAAAATTTGTCTGTTCTGTTTGCGGTTATGTCCACGAGGGCGACAGACCCCGATTTCTGCCCCAGTGCAAGGCCCCGAAGGGGAAAAGTTTGTGGAGCAGAAGGGCGAGGATTTCCTGGGCTGCCGAGCACGTGGTGGGCGTTGCCCAGGGCGCCAGCGAGGACATCATGGCCGACCTGAGAATGAATTTCAGGGCGAGTGCACCGAAGTGGGCATGTATCTGGCCATGGCGCGCGTAGCCCACAGAGGTTATCCCGAGATCGGCCTGTACTGGGAGAAGGCCGCCTACGAAGAGGCTGAGCACGCCGCCAAGTTTGCCGAGCTGCTGGGCGAGGTGCTGACCGACAGCACCGAGAAGAACCTCGAGATGCGTGTAGAAGGCCGAAAACGGCGCCACCGCCGGTAAGTTTGACCTGGCCAAGCGTGCGAAGGCCGCCAATCTCGACGCCATCCATGACACCGTACATGAGATGGCCCGTGATGAGGCCCGCCATGGCAAAGCGTTCGCCGGGCTGCTGGCCCGTTACTTCGGCAAATAAGAAACGGCCGTTCCGCTACAAGTCCCCTCGCAGCGTTTTTGCGCTGTGAGGGGGACTCTTGAGGGATCGGGACAAGAGGCCTCTGCGCAGGGATTGTTCTGCTCCTTTCTGAGACAAGCGCCGAAGAGCCGCTTTCCTCGACGTCATTCTCCTGTGTCGGACTGGACTGACGCTAAAACCACATGTACAAAACGCGGGAGGTTTTCAGAATGAATTCGATTTGCGGACTGGACTGCCCAATGCACAGTAAAGGACGCCTGCAAAGGATGCGCCGCAACCGGCGGCCATCCGTTCCGCGGCGGGTGTGTCATTGCGTCCTGCTGCCAAAACAGGGGCACGGGCATTGCGGCGACTGTTCCGGCGGCGATTGCGAGCTCAAAGAAGCGCTGATTGCCGAATTCAATGCGCTCGGCATTGAGGACATAGCAAAGGTCACAGACCTCAATGCGCTCAAGGGTTCCTATATCAATCTGGAATACACGCTGCCGAGCGGACAAGCCGCAAAGCTGCTGGACGACGAAAAAATTTATCTGGGCAACCAAATCTGCAAACAGGACAGCGGTCGTTGTTATGGACTGGCGGCTGATGAAGATCATCTTTTGGTCTGCGAATACGGCGACGGCGGCGCAGACGCGGAAATCATTCTCTTCCGGAAGCGGAAAATGACGCACGGCGACAGAATTGTTCCCTCTTTCTGCAACGTAGTTTTCTTTTCGTCGGAGCAGATGCGCATACCGGCGTAAAACAAGCATCAAAAAACACGGCAGGACGCTTTGGGGCGTCCTGCCGTGTTTTTTTTTCGCTCATGGATTATGATTTTCCGCCGAAAAGATGGCTCCTTATTTTAACAGGGTGAAACGGAGAACACGGAAACCAGGGTGTTCGCCACGGTAGACATCGTTTTGATAAAGATATCCAGCGCAACGCCCACAACATCCTTGCGGGTGTCGCCCACGGTATCGCCGGTGACGGCGGCTTTGTGAGCAGGGGACTTCTTACCGTGTCCTTTCAGCATCCCACTCTCGATATACTTCTTTGCATTATCGAACGCGCCGCCGGGTTCCCCATAAAAGATAGCGCGGGGAATGGCCACAATGGTGGCGCCAATCAAGATGCCGCCCACAAATTCGATACCGAAGAGGAATCCTCCTACCACAGGCACCAGAAGCGCCAACACAGAGGGAACGATCATCTTACGAAGCGCTTCTTTGGTTGCTGTTTGAATCATCCGGTTGTAATCAGGCTTAACGGTGCCTTCCAGAACACCGGGAATGGAAAGCAGCTTATCCCCCTCGTCTGCCATAATCTTAGCGGCATCGATGGTATTGTCGGTAAGCATGGCGCAGAAATATTCCACCAGAGCGCCGCCGATGATGCCGCCGGCCACCACCACGAAGGAGGCGAAATCCAGGACCTGCTGTCCCGCCGGGAAATTCTGAACGTAGGAGACAATCAGCGAAACCGTGGCAAACGCCGCGGAGCCGATGGCGAAGCCCTTGCCTACGGCAGCGGTGGTGTTGCCCACGGCGTCCAGTTTATCGGTAATGACCCGGACTTTGCATCCAGATGGCAGGATTCCGCCAGACCGCCGGCGTTATCCGCAATGGGGCCAAAGGCATCGATGGAAACCGTAGCGCCAACAAAGGAAAGCATTCCCAACGCGGAAATAGCAATGCCATAGGTACCGCATACCCAACCGGAAATGAAAAGGCAAACTCCAATCAGCAGAACCGGGAAGAGAACCGAACGGGAGCCGATTGCATCGCCCTTGGTGATGACAAAGCTTCTCCCTCGGTGGCCATTTCAGCCAGCTTACGAGTGGGTTTATGATCGGTGCTCGTATAATATTCCGTAATCATACCGATAGCCACGCCGCTGATAATGCCCAGCAGGGTGGAAATCCACGGAGAAACCCAGCCACGTTTGAATTCGGCCGGCAATGCTACAGCGCCGCTGAACATGAAATAAGAGAGCCAGGCTCAGTCCCAGCGTAACGCCTGCAGAAATCCAAGTAGCCAGATTCAGTTCGCGGGAGGGATTATCGCCCATCTTGCGGACAGCGGCAAAGCCCAGGCCAACCAGGCAGCCAAACAATCCAATACCGGCAAGAGCAACGGGAAAGATCAGCGCATTCGTGAAAATCGCGCTGTCCTTCAGAACAAACACAGCGATCATCATAGAAGCGGACATCGTCGCCACAAAGCTCTCCAGAAGGTCAGAGCAGTTTCCTGCAATATCATTCACATTGTCGCCGATGAAGTCCGCGATCACATTGGGAACACGGCTGTCATCCTCCGGCAGATCGTGGCGCAGCTTAGCCAGAATATCGGAGGAAATATCCGCCGCTTTGGTGTAGTTGCCGCCGGCTACACGGTTGAACATGGCCACAATGGAACAGCCGAGAGAATAGGTGGAAATCCGCATGATGGAGGCGTTGCAGGAAAGATCGGCCAAAAGCCCGCGGCCATCTTCCGCCCGGTGGGATTCCCCCAAAAAAGGAGCACAAGAACCAAGCCCAGCATACCGAAGGCCTGCACGCTCAGGCCGCTGATGCTGCCGCCGCAGAGGGCAACCTTCACCGTTTCACCTACGGAAAGGGATTCTCTGGCCTTATTGGCGGTGCGCACATTGGCATATGTAGCGCTGCGCATGCCCAGAATGCACACAATGCTGCTCATGCAGGCGCCCAGAATAAAAAGTGCGCTGGTGGCTTCAACAAACAACGAAAAAGCCAGAGCGATGACCGCAACAACAATTGCGACTGTTTTAAACTCTGTTTTCAGAAACATGGAAGCGCCGCTGCGGATAATTCCCGCCATTTCGACCATTTCTTTGGTTCCTTCGTTCATCTTCTTAATGCGGAAGAAATTGAAGATGACATAGGCCAAAAGCGAGAACGATTAACCCCAATACAATTAGATAGCCCACGGAAACGTTCATAATTTGCTTCTTCTCCTTATTGCTGTATTCTAACCGCGCAGATGGAAAAAAACGAATAGAGGCTCCGCATTGCCTATATTGCGTCAAATCCACCCATTATATATTAGCGGAAAATGCTTTCAGAAGCAATGAAAGAATGAACAAATTATGAAAAAAATGGTCCACAAAAATCATCCCAGCAAATTTATTGAAAAAAGCTGAAAACGCGCTTTTAAAACGCAAGAACGAATCTATGACGTGTTTTTCAAGGTACGTGAGGGGCCATCCTGTGAAAGAGACAGTGTAAACTCAGCCAGCGCTTAGATCTACTAAAACACCTTCAACGGCAACAGGCAGAGCTTCCGCTGAAACTCTGCCTGGAGCATATTGTCTACGGCCTGGAAAGAGAAGTACAGCTGCAGATTTCCACCAGAAAGACCTTGCCGTATTTTCAGTTCAGACCTGAACGGCTGCCTTTTTTGCGCTTTCTCATGTGGGGAATACCACCTCTCTGATTTTGGTGCACAGTCCGCACAGCGGAATACACAACAATCCCCACAGCATGCTGTACAGCAGACAAACCTGTCCCCAAAGGTTGACCGGCCGGGCGGAATAATCCCAGACGTTGAGCCGCAATTTAAGATTGACCACACAGCCGACCAGAAATTCGATGCAGGTCACAGCCAGTGAACCCAGCAAACATTTCTTCCACAGCTTCCAGTGCGCAAACCGGCCAAAGAGCTGGTACAGCACCACAAAAAGCACAGCCCTCCTGTCAGCGCCATGCTCCAATGGGTGTATTTCCTCCACAGCAATTCTAGAATCGGATATCCCACAAATCCCACGCCAAACAACGCAGTCCATTCTTTTGCCTTTCTCATGTTGCATCACCCGGGATTAATGTGCGCCCCTGAAAGAGGTTTTTATACAGGGACGGAGCGCGCCCGGACGGAAACGAGGAACGCCCGCCGGTCCTTTCTGGATCGGCGGGCGTTTCGAAAAATAAGAAGGTAAAAACAGGGTACAATCAATAATTCTTGGCGGCGATTTCAAAATAAGACTGCGGATGGCTGCACACCGGGCAGATTTCCGGCGCTTTCTCACCGACGTGAATATGACCGCAGTTGGCGCATTTCCAGATGACGATGGAACCCTTCTGGAAAACGGAGCCATCCTCTACGTTCTTGAGCAGGGCGCGGTAGCGTTCCTCGTGCTCCTTCTCAATTTGGGCCACGCCCTCAAACAGGAAGGCGATTTTGTCAAAGCCCCCTTCCCGGGCTTCCTTTGGCGAAAGTGGCGTACATGTCGGTCCACTCATAGTTTTTCACCCTCAGCGGCATCGAGCAGGTTTTCGGCCGTGCCGGGGATGCCGTCGTGCAGGAGCTTGAACCAAATCTTGGCGTGCTCCTTTTCGTTGTTGGCGGTCTCTTCAAAAGGGCGGCAATCTGGTTAAAGCCTTCCTTTTTCGCCTTGGAGGCATAGTATGTATACTTGTTTCTCGCCTGGGATTCACCGGCAAACGCTGTCATCAGATTGGCTTCGGTTTTTGATCCTTTCAGTTCCATGATACAGACTCCTTTTCCTTTTGATTTAAAAACAGTAATCATTCCTGTTTTATAATTATAATAGCATTATAAAGAACTTTTGTCAAGCATATTTTTCCAATTGCCCGAACCGATAAAAAGCCTCTCCACACGCTGATAGAGGCAAAAAAGGGCCCGCCGGAACCCCTCCTTTTTACAGAGCGGCCCGGGCGGGCCCCTTTTCATTCGCTTTCATGGGATTATTCCATCTCCACGCCGGAGAAATCATGCTTTTCCAGATTCTCTAAAATGGTGCGTTCGTCGGCTGTTTTCATAAGTTTTTCGCGGTTTTTCAGCACCCGCTGGACCGGAAGAATCGCGGCCGGCCCGGCTACGCAGCCGTTTTCACAGGCCATGCCTTCGATCATCGTTTCAGGCAGCTTTCCGGCATTGAGGATCATCAGCGCCTTCTTGCACTCCTTTGCTCCGTTGCACCGCTTGCAGGACGCCGGAAGGGTGAAGCCCTCCTCCTCCAGCACCCGCTCGACTGCTCCGGCCACGCCGCCGCTGACCGCAAACCCCTTGCCGTATCGGCTCGCGTCCTGTTCGGGGTCCTCCACGCGCTCGGGTTCGATCTGCCTGGCGGCGAACATGGCGGCCAGCTCCTCGAAAGTGATGACGTAATCGGCACTGTCCTTTACCTTGACGATCTCCTGCTTTTTCGCAATGCAGGGCCCGATGAACACCACCTTGGAGCCCGGATGGTTCAGGCGGATGTAGCGCGCCGTTGCCGTCATCGGGGATACCGTGCGGGACACATAGGCAGCAGGCGCGGGAAATGCTTTTCGATCATGGTCACAAAGGCGGGGCAGCAGGAGGTGGTGAGTTTGGAGCCGTTCTCCACCGCCCGTTTGAGGTCCTGCGCCTCGTGCCGGGCCACCGCATCGGCGCCGAGGGCGACCTCGTAAACGCCGTCGAAGCCGAGGTTGCGCAGCGCCTGCTTGAGGCTGCCGACAGAGGCCTCTCCGAACTGCCCTTCGATGGCGGGCGCAAAGATGGCGAAGACCTCCTTATTTTCCCTTGAGCGCCCCGATGACGTCGACCACCGAGGAGGTGTCCGAAATGGCGCCGAAGGGGCAATCGGCCGTGCATGCACCGCAGCCGATGCAGCGGTCGTACTTGATGACCGCCTGCTTGTTTGCATCCATAGCGATGGCGTCCACAGGGCAGGAACGCAGACAGGGGCGCATGGTGTCCGAAATAGCATTGTAAGGGCAGGCGGCGGCGCAGCGGCCGCATTCCTTGCATTTGGTCTGGTCGATGTACGCCCCCCTGCCGGTGACCGAGATCGCCCCAAAGGGGCAGGCGGCCACGCATTTTTTTGCCATGCACCGCTGGCAGTTGGCCGTGACGGTGAAGCGGTTGATGGACAGCCCTCGCACGCGGCGGGCAGAACAGTCACCAGTCCGGCGTTTTCCTGTGCCGGCGGCTTCTTGCCGAGCGCGACCGAAACGCGCTCGCGGATGATCTCCCGCTCTTTATAAACACAGCAGCGAAACTTCGCCACATTGCCGGGGATGATTTCATAGGGGATGGAATCGAGGTGCTCCTCGAGCGTGCCCTCAAACGCGAGCTCGCACACCCGCTTGAGCACTTCATATTTCATTTGCTTTGCGTCGTTGTCGTACTGCACAGCCCCACTTCCCTTTCTTCCTTCTGTGTGCTGAAAACACTTTTCACTGTACGGTCATCTGCAAAACCCAAGCAAATTTTCTGCAGGGGCGCACAGCATGCGCCTGTTTGATCCGCGCGTTTGCGGCAAGGCGGGCGGACGATGTTCCCCCGGCGGTTGCCGGTCCGCGCCGGAATCAATAATAAAACTTTTTCCACGCGCCGTCCCAGCCGCTCCATGAGCTCGCACAGCCTCGTCGATCAGCTTGAGCTTGATGCTCAGGTCGGCCGGCAGGCCGGGGGTTCTGTGGGCGGGGTTGATGGCCGGCCGATGAAGACCCGCAGGCTGGTGCATTCCTCCAGAAAGCAGCTTTGGCGATCTGGGCCGCGCCGCCGTTCGTCCAGCTTTTTGAAATAGTAGGAATGGTCTGGTTGACCCTGGAACTGTTTTAAAATATCCACCGTTTTGCTAAGCGTCAGGACACACCCTCCGTCACCAGATCCATCCCGTCGATGTGCGCCATGGGCGGCACGTCCGGATCGGTGTAGTCAAGGCTGGTGGTAATCGGCCGGTTCAGTACCCGGCTGATGATGTTGGCGCTGCTGCCGCCGCATACCACCCGCTTGCCGCGGCCCATCATGAAGTCGTGAACCAGTTCCGGGTCCTTCTCCTTGTCCTCCGGCGGGCCGGAGAACAGGTTGACGGTTTTTTCCGCGCAGATTTTGGCCACCATGACCGTGGTGTCGTCCCCGGATGGCCTGCAAACAGGCTTTCACACACAAGGGACAGGCTGTGGGCAATCCGGGCTGCCGTCCGCTCTGTCGCGACGCTGCTGCGGATATGCTCCGCCGCATTCTCCCACTGGAAGCCAAAGTTCATCACGCCGCCCACACCGGCGAACACCACGCCGTCGCTGAAGATGGCGAACACGTCGTCCTTGGTGGTCTGGAAGCGCGCCTCCTTGACGGACTTCCCGCCCATGGTGCGCGGCTCGAAGGGGATTTCCATAATTTTGCCGTCGCGCACAAACACGCAGGACGGGCTGTCAAACTCCACGAGATACACATCCCCGGTGTCGAATATCTCCAGAATGGAGAAGGTGGAATAGGCCAGTTTGCGCACCTTGCAGATGGGCAGGGTGGCGGCCACGGTTTCCGCCGCGTCCTCCACACGGGCCCCTTCCTTCAGCATGGTGGCAATGATTTTACTTGTCAGCGTGGAGAGGATGTTGGCCTTGACGCCGCTGCCGAGGCCGTCCGCCAGCACCATGATAACGTCGAGTGGTCGGTGCGGACAATCTCCACATTGTCGCCGCACAGCTCTCGCCGAATTTATTGAAGACGCTTTGTAGCCTACGACAACATAAATTCCCACGATTCGTTCGTTTACGCATCATCATCGCCTGTTCGTCATAGACAATCATGTCCTTCAGCTTGGTCAGGGTCACCTTCGTCTCCGCCGTGGTCTCACCCAGAAGGCTTGCAATCTCCTGTG
>VOFE01001747.1_pt1 | contig 12001 bp, 12 predicted proteins | sample 5384071 | NCBI WGS metagenome assembly VOFE01 (sample SAMN12384724, study PRJNA508395) | human gut metagenome | isolation source: healthy gut D | host: Homo sapiens
TCGTGATCCCCCAGAAGCTGCGCCGCTACGCGCAGCTGGAGAAGGACGCGGTGATCCTGGGCGTCAACGACCGGGCGGAGATCTGGAGCGCCCAGCTGTGGTACCAGGACGAGGAGGAAATGACGCCGGAGAAGATGGCGGCCTGTATGAGTGAGTTGGGGTTCTGAGATGAGTGAAACATTTACCCACCGTCCGGTGCTGCTGGACGAGTGCATCCAGGCCCTGGCCATCCGGCCGGAGGGCGTCTATCTGGACGGAACGCTGGGCCGGGCGGGACACAGCCGGGAGATCGCCCGGCGGCTGACCACCGGGCGGCTGATCTGCGTGGACCGGGACCAGGCGGCGCTGGACGCCGCCCAGGAGCGGCTGGCTCCGTGGATGGACCGTGTGACCCTGGTCCACAGCAATTTTGACCAGCTGAGCGGGATCCTGGACGGGCTGGAGCTGGACGGCGTGGACGGGATGCTGTTTGACCTGGGGGTGTCCTCCCCCCAGCTGGATGACGGCTCCCGGGGCTTCTCCTACATGGCGGACGCCCCATTGGATATGCGTATGGACCGGGACCAGGGCCTGAGCGCCGCCGACGTGGTGAACGGGTGGAGCCAGGAGGAGCTGCGGCGCATCCTGACCCAGTACGGCGAGGAGCGCTATGCCGCCTCCATTGCCGCCTCCATCGTCCGCCGCCGGGCGGACAAGCCCATTGAAACGACCTTGGAGCTGGTGGACGTCATCCGCAGCGGGATGCCCGCCAGAGCTTTAAAAGAGAAACAGCATCCGGCTAAGCGGAGCTTTCAGGCCATCCGCATCGCCGTCAACGACGAGCTGGCCAGCGTGGACCGGATGGTCCAGTCGGCCGTCCCCCGGCTGAACCGGGGCGGACGGCTGGCGGTGATCACCTTCCACTCCCTGGAGGACCGGATCGTCAAGACCGGCTTGGCCGCGTTTGCCCGGGGCTGCACCTGCCCGCCGGATTTTCCTGTGTGTGTGTGCGGAAAGACGCCGGATGTGCGCCTGGTGTCCCGAAAGCCCATCCTGCCCTCGGAGCGGGAGGTGGAGGAGAACCCCCGGGCCCGCAGCGCCAAGCTGCGGGTGGCGGAAAAGCTGAAGGACCCGGACGTCCGGTACAAAGCGCCGGGCCAGCCGTGAGAGAAGAGACAATGAGGAGAATGGAGTGAGTGGAATGGCCAGCCGCCATCGCAGCAACAGTACATACCGCACCTATGGAAGCGTCGCCTATGCCCCCGCGTACGATGGCAGCGCGGTCCGGGCGCCCGGCCGGGAGTCCACCCTCCAGCCGAGGCCCAAGGTCCGTCCCCGCACTCGGGAGCGGACCCTCACCCGCACCAGGGTACAGGTGCGGGAGGCGGGGGAGGTCTCTCCCTTCGCGGTGATCGGCTTTGCCGCGGTGGGCGTCTTTGCCGCCCTGCTGATGTTCAGCTATGCCCAGTTCGTGGTAGCCAATGACGCGGTGGTCACCCTTCGGAACGACCTCAAGACCCTTCAGGCGGAGAATGTCACCCTGTCCGCCCGGTATGAGCAGGTCTTTGACATGGAGCGGATCCAGGCCGCGGTGGGGGACACGATGGTACGCCCCACAGAGGAGCAGATTGTCTATCTGGACCTGTCTGAGCCGGACAGCGTGGTGCTGTACGGGGAGGAGGAGACCGCCTCCGGCGTGCGGGGCGCGCTCCAGGGGCTGAAAAACATTGTGCGTGAGCTGACTGAATATTTCCGCTGACGCGGCCATATAGTAGAGCCAGAGAAGGAGCGGGACAGAGATAAAGGGCGCGGGAAGGCGACTTCCCTGCGCCCTTCTGATGTCAGAAGAGAGATTTTTCTCCCGATGGGGAGAGAGGAGGAACCTGCGTGGGTCGTCAAAGGGAAGAGCGGGACCGCCGGAACGGCAGCCAGCCGGAACAGAGCCGGATCTCTAAGCGGATGGTGTTCCGCCGCACCGTGATCCTGATGCTGATATGCGGGGTGGGCTTTTTCATCCCGCTGATGGTGCAGCTGTGGAACATCTCCATCCAGGACCACGACTTCTATCAGCAGAAGGCCGCTGAGCAGCAGCTGATGGATGTGGCCGTTGCGGCCCACCGGGGGGACATCTTGGACGCCAACGGCGAGGTGATGGCCATGTCGGCCACCGTCTACAACCTGATCCTGGCTCCGAAGGATCTGATCAACAGCGTGGACAAGGACGACTTTGAGGACGAGGATGGAAAGCTGGACCAGAGCGCCTATCAGGCGGAGATCCAGCGGAAGCGGGACGAGGTGGCGGACGGCCTGTGCGCCATCCGTCCGGACCTGGACCGGGCGGATCTGGAGCGGCGGCTGGAGAAGGAGAACTCCCAGTATGAGGTGCTGCTGACCAATGTGGAGGAGGGGGAGGCCGAGTCCATCCGGGCCTTCATCGAGGAGAACAAGACCGCCTATTACCTCTACCTCACCCCCAGTACGAAGCGGTACTACCCCTTCTCCGCCCTGGCCTCTCAGGTGCTGGGCTTTGTCAACACCGAGGGGGGCGTGTACGGCCTGGAGGCCGGCTATGAGGATGTGCTCAAGGGCATCCCCGGCCGGGTGGTCACGGGAAAAACAGCAAAAAATGTGGAGATGTACAACAGCTACTCCAACTACATCGACGCGGTCAACGGCTATGACCTGACCCTGACCCTGGACAGCACCATCCAGGCCTATGCCGAGCAGGCCATCGAGACCGGGATCCAGGCGTACGACGTGCGCAACGGCGGCTTCTGTGTGGTGATGGACCCCAAGACCGGGGCTGTCCTGGCCATGGCCAGCTCCCCGGAGTTCGACCCCAACAGCTACTCCGCCGTGACGGACAGCCTGCTCCAGGAGGAGATCCAGGCGGACGTCCCGGGCTTCTATGAGCAGCTCAAGGCGGAGAACGCCCAGAAGCCCGCGGAGGAGCAGAGTACCGACGCGGAGCTTCAGGAGCAGGCCGCCGCCCAGGCGGCCGCGAAGGCGCGGGAGACCCAGTGGCGGAACAAGGCCATCCGGGAGCCGTACGAGCCGGGCTCCACCTTCAAGGCCCTGGTGCTGGCCGCCGCCCTGGAGGAGGGCGTGGTGGATGAGAACTCCACCTTCGACTGCCCGGGCTACTACATGGTCAACGGGGTGCGGATCAACTGCTCCAAGGTGCAGGGGCACGGACACCAGACCCTGGCGGAGGCGGTGCAGAACTCCTGCAACCCGGCCTTTATGATGATCGGCCAGCGGCTGGGGGCGGAGAAATTCTACGATTACTTTGAGGCCTTCGGCATGACGGAGGTGACGGGGATCGACCTGCCCGGCGAGGAGAAGGGGCAGGACTGGGGCCGGGAATATATCACCTCTCTGGAGGGCTACCTGTCCCTGGCCACTGCCTCCTTCGGCCAGCGCTTCACTGTGACCCCTCTGCAAATGATCACCGCCTTCTCTGCCGTCATCAACGGCGGAAACCTGTATCAGCCCTATGTGGTCCAGTCCATCACCGACGCCAGCGGCGCGGTGCTCCAGAATACGGAGCCCACCCTCACCCGGCAGGTCGTCAGCCAGGAGAGCAGCGACCGGGCCCGGGCCATTCTGGAGAGCGTGGTGTCCGAGGGCACCGGCGGGAACGCCTATCAGGCGGGCTACCGCATCGGCGGCAAGACCGGTTCCTCCGAGACCGACGAGGAGGGGCGGACCATCGTCTCCTTTATGGGCTTCGCCCCGGCGGATGACCCCCAGGTCATTGTCCTGCTGGCCTATGACAAGCCCCAGGAGGCCTCCCCCGGCAGCAAATACGGCACCACCGGCGTCTACATCAGCGGCGGCAACATGGCGGCCCCCCAGGCCGGCAAGCTGATCGCCCAGATCCTGGACTATATGGGGGTGGAGAAGCAGTACAGCCAGGAGGAGTCTGCGGCGGTGAACGTGAGCACTCCCCAGGCGGTGGGCTACTCCGTGGCCGACGCGGCGGCCCGGCTGGAGAAAAAAGGACTGACCTACCGCACCGTGGGCACGGGGGATGTGGTGACCGCCCAGGTCCCCGCCGCCGGCGCGGCGGTGCCCGGGGGCTCCGCGGTGATCCTCTATCTGGGCGGAGCCCAGCCGGAGGAGACAGGGACAGTGCCCAACATCGTGGGACTGAGCTATGAGACCGCGAAAAAGCGGCTGGAGGAGGCCGGATTCTTCATGCACGCCGTGGGGACCAGCACCTTTTACAGCAATACCTCCAAGGCGGAGAGCCAGAGCGTGGCCGCCGGAGAGCCCGCGGCCATCGGCACCGTTGTGGACGTCCAGTTCGCAACCGTCACGGAGGACGGCTACGCCGGGATCAATTAGCCGCCGGTACAGCAAGGCTTAGAGAGAATGAAACTCACCCGTGAGGGGTGATGTATGTGAAGCTGTGGGAACTTTTGCGCAGCGTCCCCCTCACGGGGGAGACTCCTGATCTTGATATGGAAATAAATTCCATATCCTATGACACACGGACCATAAAGCCCGGGGCCCTGTTCGCGGCCCTTCCCGGGGCCCGGGATGACGGGGCCCGGCACATCCGGGAGGCCCTGGACCGGGGGGCGGCCGCCGTCCTCTGCCGGGAACGCCCGGAGGAGGATGGGCCCTGGCTGGTGACCCCGGATCCCAGGCGGGCCCTGGCCCTTCTGTCGGCCAACTGGTTCGGCCGGCCGGCGGAGGGGCTGACCCTGGTGGGGGTAACCGGGACCAACGGGAAGACCACCACCGCCTTTCTCATCAAGGATATGCTGGAAACGGTGCTGCGGACCCGGGTGGGGCTGATCGGAACCGTCCAGAACATGGTGGGGGACGAGATCCTCCCGGCGGGGCGCACCACGCCGGAGAGCTATGAGCTTCAGGGCCTGCTGCGCCGTATGGCGGATGGGGGCTGCACCCATGTGGTGATGGAGGTGTCCTCCCACGCCCTGGTCCAGAGCCGGGTGGAGGGACTGAAGTTCGACGCGGGGGTGTTCACCAACCTGACCCAGGACCACCTGGACTACCACGGGACCATGGAGGCCTACCGCCAGGCCAAGGGCCTTCTGTTCCGGCAGTGCCGGAGGGCGGTGCTGAACCTGGACGACCCGGCGGGCCGGTGGTATGGGGAGCGGGTGGAGTGCCCCGCGTTCACCTACTCGGAGAACAAGGACGCGGCCGGCCTCACGGCCAAAAATATCCGGCTGTTTCCCGGCCATGTGGAGTTTGAGGCGGTGAGCCGGGAGGAGATTCAGCGGATCCACCTGCCCATACCCGGGGCTTTTCACCATCTACAACGCTCTGGCCGCCGTCTCCTGCGGGCTTTGCCTGGGGCTGACGCTGGCGGAGATTGCCGCCTCCCTCCGGAGCGCCAAGGGGGTGCGGGGCCGTGTGGAGGTGGTTCCGGTCCCCACCGCCTATACGGTGCTCATTGACTATGCCCACACTCCCAACGCCCTGGAGAATGTCCTGCTCACCGCCAGGGACTTCACCGCCGGCCGGCTGATCTGCCTGTTCGGCTGCGGCGGGGACCGGGACCGGACCAAACGGCCCATCATGGGCGGCGTGGTCCGGGAGCTGGCGGATGTGGCGGTGATCACCTCCGACAACCCCAGGACGGAGGAGCCGTGGGCCATCATCCGGGATATTCTGGCCGGGATGGGCGGCCCCGGAGGGGAGGTCCATGTGGAGCCAGACCGGAAGCAGGCCATCCGCTGGGCCCTGGCCCAGGGGCGGCCGGGGGATGTGATCGTGCTGGCGGGCAAGGGACATGAAACCGTTCAGGAGGTCCAGGGGGTGAGCCTCCCGCTGGACGAGCGGGAGGTCGTGGCGGAATACTTTGAAAAACGGGCGCAGTACCGGGAAAGGGCTGGCAATTTACCCGCCGGTGTAGTATAATATAAGCTTGCCCAAGCGCGGAGGACCCTCCGCAGTACCCAAGAGAAAGAACTCCTGGAGGTTTTGACAAGATGACATACATTCTCAGCTTTATTGTGGCGTTCGGCGTCACGGCCATCGCCGGACAGATCCTGATCCCGGTGCTCCGCCGGCTGAAGGCGGGCCAGTCCATCCGGGAGGACGGCCCCACCTGGCACCTCTCCAAGCAGGGCACGCCCACCATGGGCGGGCTGATGTTCATTCTGGGCATCGGGATCGCCGTGCTCACCGCCGGGTGGGAGGACCTGCAAAACGGGCTGCACAACCATCTGGTGGTGTTTCTGTTCGCCCTGGTGTTCGGAGCCATCGGCTTTGTGGATGACCTGCAAAAGCTCCGCCACCACGCCAACGAGGGGCTGACCGCCCCCCAGAAGTTCCTGCTCCAGCTGGCGGCGGCCATTGCCTTCACTGTGCTGCTGCGGCGGGACGGCTACCTCACCCCCGACCTGTACATCCCCTTCCTGAACATCGAGATCGTGGGGATCCCCTGGATCGTGTATATGGTGTTCGCCGCCTTTGTCATGGTGGGCACCGTCAACGCGGTGAACCTCACCGACGGGGTGGACGGCCTGTCCTCCAGCGTCACGGTGCCGGTGATGCCGTGTTCTTCGCGGTGCTGGTCGGCCTGGGGGCAGGGCTTCGGCCAGCTGGGCGTGTTCGCCGGCGCTCTGGTGGGCGGTCTGCTGGGCTTCCTGATCTATAACTTCCACCCCGCCAAGGTGTTCATGGGGGACACGGGCAGTCTGTTCCTGGGGGGCGCGGTGGCGGCCTGGCCTTTGCCTATGACATGCCCCCCATGATCATCCTGCTGGTGGGCTTCGTCTACCTGTGCGAGACCCTCTCGGACATCATCCAGGTCACCTATTTCAAGCTGACCCATGGCAAGCGCATTTTCAAAATGACCCCCCTCCACCACCACTTTGAACTGTGCGGCTGGAAGGAGACCAAGGTGGTGGCGGTGTTTTCGCCGCCGTCAGCACCGTTTTCTGCGTCCTGGCCTATCTGGGCGTCATGTACCGCTTCGGCGCATAACCTGAAACCTGCCGGAAAGGAGGGAACCAGGCCGAACCAAGAGTAAAAACGCCTGGTAGGCACCTGGAGCACCAAAGCGCGCCTGACCATGGAGCAATCCAGGGAAGCGGGGGCCCCTGGACCTGCCGTTTCTGCATGCTGACCCTGCTGCTGACGGCTATGGGCATGGTCATGGTGTTGTCCGCCAGCTTCCCCTCCGCCTATTAAAAACAACGGCAACGGCGCGACCTACTTCGTCCGCCAGGGCATTTTCGCCGTGCTGGTGGGCGTGGCCGCCATGTTCTTGGTCAGCAAAATGAACTATCAGCGCCTGCGGGGTGGATGTCCGTCTGCTGCTGGGGGCTCCATCCTGCTGCTGGTGCTGGTCATCGTCCCCGGCAACCCCATCGCCATCACGGAAAACAACGCCACTCGCTGGCTGGGCATCCGGGGCACCTTCCTGCGGTTCCAGCCCTCGGAGCTGGCCAAAATGGCCGTGGTCATCTATTTCTCCGCCACCATTTCCAAAAAACGCGAAAAATGCAGACCTGGAGCCAGGGCATCTGGCCCTATGTGCTGATTCTGGGCGTCATCGCCCTTCTGATGATGCTGGGAGCCCCACCTGTCCGGCACCATCCTCATCGTCTGCACGGGCATCGTGCTGATGATCGTGGGCGGCATCAAGGGCTGGCTGATCCCCTGGGCATCGGCGGCGTAGGCCTTTGGGCACCCTGTATGCTGATCCTGGTGCAAAAGGGCATCCTGCACTACTGGGGAAAACCGCATCAACACCTGGCGGGATCCCCTTCAACGCCGAGTGGTATCGGGGCGACGGCTGGCAGATCGCCCAGTGCCTCATTGCCATCGGCTCCGGCGGGCTGATGGGCGTGGGCCTGGGGAAGGGCCGCCAGAAGTTCCTGTATCTGCCCGAGGAGCACAACGACTGCATCTTCGCCGTGATCTGCGAGGAGCTGGGCCTGGTGGGAGCCTGCGTCATCATGCTGGTGTTCGCCCTGCTGATTCTCCGGGGCTTCTGGATCGCCCTCCACGCCCGGGACCGGTTCGGCGCCCTGCTGGTGGTGGGCTTCATGACCCTCACCGGGCTCCAGACCTTCCTGAACATCGCCGTGGTCACGGGCCTGGTGCCCGCCACCGGCATTTCCCTGCCCTTCTTCAGCTATGGCGGCACGGCTCTGCTGTGCCAGCTGGCGGAAATGGGCATTGTACTCAGCGTCTCGCGGCAGATGCCTGCCCCGGAAAACGGATAGGAGGCCCTCTCATGAAAGTGATTTTTACCTGCGGCGGCACGGCGGGCCATGTGAACCCCGCCCTGGCCCTGGCAGGCTATATGCAGAAGCAGGATCCCCAGGTGCAGGTGCTGTTTGTGGGCACCCCCGACGGCATGGAGCGGGACCTGGTGGAAAAGGCCGGCTACGCCTTCCGGGGTATCCCCATGGGAGGCTTCCAGCGCTCCCTGGGTCACGGCGGCCTGGCCCACAACCTGCACTCCCTGTCCATGCTGACCAAATCCCACAGCCGGGCCCGGGCCATCCTCCGGGACTTCCGCCCCGATCTGGTGGTGGGCACCGGCGGCTATGCCAGCTATCCGGTGGTCAAGTGCGCCGCCGGTATGGGCATTCCCACGGCGGTCCACGAGTCCAACATGGTCCCCGGTCTCACCACCAAAATGCTGGAGGGCAGCGCCGACCGCATCATGGTGGGCTTTGAGGAGTGCCGCCAGCACTATCGTCACCCGGACAAGATCGTCGTCACCGGCACCCCGGTGCGGGGCGACTTCTTTGACCTGACCCGTTCCCAGGCCCGGGAAAAGCTGGGCCTTACCGACGGCCGCCCCCTGATCGTGTCCTTCTGGGGCAGCCTGGGGGCCAGCCACATGAACGCCCACATGGAGGATTTCTTCCGCCTGGAGGCGGCGGAGGGTATGCCCTTCCACCACATCCACGGCGTGGGCAAAAGCGGCTACCCTGCCATGACCGCCCGCCTGCGGGCAGACGGCCTGGACCATGTCCCTGGCCTGGACGTCCGGGAGTACATCTACGACATGGCTCCCGTCATGCGGGCGGCGGACCTGGTGATCTGCCGGGCCGGTGCCTCCACCATCAGCGAGATCACGGCTCTGGCCACTCCGGCCATCCTGGTCCCCTCCCCTTACGTCACCAACAACCACCAGGAGAAGAACGCCCGCATCCTGGAGCAGCACGGCGGAGCCGTGGTGCTGCTGGAGGCGGACGCCTCCGGCGAGGCTCTGTACCGGGCCGCCTCCGGTATTCTCCGTGACCCCCAGCGCCAAGCGGATATGAGCCGCGGCATGGCGGAGCTGGGCATCCGGGACGCCACAAAGCGTCTCTATGACACCGTCATGAGCATCCGCAAGTAACCCCCTGCCCCACCCCCTGCATAGGATAGCGGGAAAAAGCTATGAAAGGCGGGGGCATATGAGCCTGATGATAGAAGGGGGACGCCGCCTGTCCGGCGATCTGACGGTACAGGGGGCAAAAAACAGTGTGCTGCCCATTCTGGCAGCGTGTATTCTCAGCGGGGACGTCTGTGTTTTGCAGCGCTGTCCCCATCTGGAGGACGTGGACACATCCATCGACATCCTGCGGCACCTGGGCTGCGCCGTTCGCTGGAACGGCCCGGACCTGGAGGTGGATTCCTCCACCCTGACCCGCTGGGACATTCCGGACCGGCTTATGCGCCGCATGCGCTCGTCCGTGGTGTTTCTGGGGGCCATCCTGGCCCGCTGCGGCCAGGCGGAGCTGTCGTACCCCGGCGGCTGCGCCATCGGGGCCCGGCCCATCGACCTGCACCTATCCGCCCTGCGGACCCTGGGGGCCTGCATCCGGGAGGAGGGCGGCAGCCTGAACTGCACCGCCCCGTGCCTCACCGGGGCCGAGATCGTTCTGAGCATCCCCAGCGTGGGGGCCACGGAAAACGCCATGCTGGCCGCCGTAGGAGCCTCCGGCGTCACCACCATCTCCAACGCCGCCCGGGAGCCGGAGATCGTGGACCTGCAGACCTTCCTGCGGAAGCTGGGGGCCAGCGTTCACGGCGCAGGCACCTCCACCGTGGTAGTGGAGGGCGCGGAGCAGCCCCTTCACAGCTGCTGCCACCGGATTTTAGGGGACCGCATCGCGGCGGCTACATACCTGGCGGCAGCCGCCGCCACCGGCGGAGACGTGTTCCTCCGGGACATCGACTACCGCCACCTGTCCACCGTCACCGGCGTCCTGCGTCAGGCCGGGTGTACCCTGTCCTGTCAGGAGGACGGCATCCGCCTGGTGTCCAACGGATGCCTGCGGGCCGTCAGCCCCATTCGCACCGCCCCATATCCGGGCTTCCCTACCGACGCCCAGGCGGTGGTCATGTCCGCCCTGCTGCGCAGCAGCGGAACCACCGTATTCGTGGAAAACATTTTCGAGAGCCGCTATCACCATGTGCCGGAGCTGGTGCGCATGGGGGCCGACATCCGGCTGGAGGGCCGGGTGGCGGTGGTCTGCGGCGTCGACCGGCTCCAGGCCGCCCGGGTCCGGGCCATGGACCTTCGGGGCGGAGCCGCTCTTGTGATCGCCGGGCTTCAGGCCCACGGCGTCACCACGGTGGAGCACCTCCACCACATCCGCCGGGGCTACAGCGACCTGCCCGGGGACCTGGCCCTTCTGGGGGCCCACATACACACAGAGAACACAGAGGGAGGCGCTTCCGATGACCCAACCCCGCAGACACAGACGCAGCCGCCGGAAACGGCAGGGCAACTTTGCGTTTCTTTATAGATTGCTCACCTTCGTGATGATATGCGGCGCCATTGTGGCGGCCCTGTCCCTGTTTTTCAAGGCGGACCAGATTTTCGTCACCGGCACCTCCCGCTATTCCCAGCAGCAGGTGCTCCAGGCCAGCGGCATTCGCCAGGGCGGGAACCTGTTCCTGCTGAACAAGCACCAGGCCGCCGCCGCCATCACCGACCAGCTGCCCTATGTGGAGTCCGTCCGCATCCGCCGCCAGCTGCCCAACGCCCTGCGCATTGAGATCACCGAGTGCACCCATCCCCTGGCCCTGGAGCAGGATGGGGCCCTGTGGCTGCTCAACGGCAACGGTAAGCTCATTGACAAGCTCCAGCCCGGCCAGGGGGAGTCCTGCCCCCTGGTCACGGGCCTGACCTTAACCTCCCCCCAACTGGGCCAGCTGGCCGTCCCGGAAAACCAGGACAAGTGGGACCTGCTGCAGCAGCTTTGGCGGCTGCTGCGCGGCAAGGACATGGCTGGGGATGTCCAGTCCATCGACCTGACGGACACCGGCCGCATCACCCTGCGCTATCTGGACCGGTTTGATGTGGTCCTGAAGTCCGACGACGATCTGGACTATCGCCTGAACTATCTGGCGGCGGTGATCCAGCGGCTGGACGGCAGCGATCAGGGCACCATTCAGTGGGACAAGGACGGCAAGGCCCGGTTCATTCCCGGCTAAACCGCAACTTTTCCCGGGAAATCATCCCCCGCCCCTTGACGGTTCACCAAAACCGTTATACAATAGAAAAAGCGCGTTATATTGCATACAGCTATCTTTCGATATATACTGGCAGGAGGAACCATCATGGCATTTGAAATGGAAACCGGCCCCGAGAATGTGGTCAATATCAAGGTCGTCGGCGTCGGCGGCGGCGGCAACAACGTGGTCAACCGCATGGTACGCTCCGGCACCAAGGGCGTGGACTTTGTGGCCGTCAACACGGACAAGCAGGTGCTGAACGCCTCCAGCGCCACCTATAAGATCCAGATCGGCGAGAAGCTGACCCAGGGTAAGGGGGCGGGATCTGACCCGGAGGTGGGGCGCAAGTCCGCCGAGGAGAGCCGCACCCAGATCGCCAAGGCCCTGGAGGGGGCCAATATGGTCTTCATCACCGCCGGCATGGGCGGTGGCACCGGCACCGGCGCGGCCCCCATCGTGGCCGACATCGCCAAGGAGCAGGACATCCTCACCGTGGGCGTGGTCACCAAGCCCTTCTCCTTTGAAGGCCGCCGTCGGATGCAGCAGGCCGAGGCCGGCATCGAAGAGT
>VOFE01001758.1_pt1 | contig 12001 bp, 14 predicted proteins | sample 5384071 | NCBI WGS metagenome assembly VOFE01 (sample SAMN12384724, study PRJNA508395) | human gut metagenome | isolation source: healthy gut D | host: Homo sapiens
ACCGCGGGCTCAACCCGCTCACCACCAACCTGGTCGTTGCCGACGAATCGCGCGGGCGCACGACCATCTGCCCGCCATCACACAAGCCATGAAGGACCTCGGGATACACAACCGCTGCCGTCTGTTCGAGATTCCCGATGGCATCGATTACATCAAGGCCATACCGCGCATGCAGCACTACATGGAGGTGTCGGCGCAGATCTACGGTATCTACCTGGAATACGTCAGTCCGCAAGACGTTCACGTCTACTCAATTGATGAGTGCTTTATCGACGTAACACCCTATCTGGACCTCTATCACACCGATGCGAAAGGCTTCGCCTGCATGTTGCGCGACGAGGTCCTGGCGCGCACCGGCATCACGGCGACGGTCGGCATCGGCCCCAACCTATTCCAGGCCAAGGTTGCACTCGATATCACCGCCAAGCACGTAACCAGCCGCATCGGCATACTCGAAGACGAGACCTTTCGCAAGGAAATCTGGCCCCATCGTCCCATCACCGATATCTGGGGCATCGGTCCCGGCGTGGCAGCCCGCCTCGAGAAATACGGCGTCTACGATCTGATGGGCGTCGCGGCGCTCGACGAAAACCTGCTTTTGCGACGAGCTCGGCGTCAATGCCGAATATCTCATCGACCATGCCTTCGGGCGCGAGCCGACAACCATCGCCGACATCCAAGCCTATCGCCCGCAAGCAACTTCGACCACCACAGGACAGGTGCTCTCGAAGGGTTATGCCTACGAACAGGCCTATACCGTCTTGCGCGAGATGGTCGATGCCGCCGTGCTGGATTTGATCGACAAGCACGTGGTGTGCGACAGCATCTCGCTCTTTGTGGGCTATGCAAGCGAGCGCGCCGACATCCGCAGGCTTGATGCCAGCGGCACTGCACAATATGTGGACGGATGCGGACACCTGCGCTCGAGTACGTCGAGCATCGAACCCACCGCAACCGCCGGCCCCGAGCTCGCACCCCGTGCGCCCAAGCCCGTCCAGCGCGATGACGAACGGCGTCGTCTGGTACGTGAGGCGCAGGCAATCGACGGCATCTTTTGTGGGAGAGCATGGCGGCAAACCCGCGCGGTGGCTATGCCGCACTCTTTGCGCACTCCAACGCCTCGCGAAAGCTGCCCGAGCGTACCAATTCGTTCAAGAAGATCATGGGCTATTTCGATGAGCTCTGGGCGCAGACTGTCGATCCCAAACGACCGGTCAAGCGCATCAATCTGGGATTTGGCAACCTCATGCCCGAGGAATTTGCCACCATCGATCTGTTCAGCGATATCGAGGCCGATGAGCGCGAGCGCGACCTGGCACGCGCCGTGCTGGCCGTGAAAGGCAAATACGGCAAGAACGCGCTGGTTAAGGGGCTGAGCTTTACCGCCGGCGCCACCGCGCGCGAACGCAACGATCAGGTAGGAGGACATCGTGCCTAAGTCCCGACAACAGCCGATGCGGCCACCGACACCTTTTGAACGCCTAGCGGACCCCGAGGGAAGACGTCGCTCCGCCGACCCAAAGCTCACCGCCAACGGCACCGTCCGTGCCGGCCGTGCCGCGCAGTTTATGCCCTTTGCCGCCCTCACGGGATACTACGAGCTCGTGCGTAAACAAGAGATCACCGCCGAGCCAAAATGCGAACTCACAGAAGAAAAAGCCCTCGAACTTTCGAAAAAGCTCGAGGGCCTCAAACGCGGCGACCTGGTCCGCGTCACCTATTACGATACGTACGGCTATCGCTCCCGCACCGGTATCCTTGACGGGGTGCTCCCCGCCTTCAAGCTACTCAAGCTCCGAGACATCGCCATCGACTTCGACGACATCCAAAACATTGAGCTACGCGGACGAGCCTAGACAAGGACGCGCATCCAAGGCAAGGTCTACAGCGTCATGACGTAGTAACCCGCATCTCTCACGGCCGTCTCAAGGACACCGCGATCGATCGGCCGCTTGGAGCGCACGCGCGCTGTGTGGTTCGCGTACGTTACCGTAGCCCACACACCATCCAGCGCATTGAGAGCATTGGCTACGTTCTGAGCGCAGCCGTCACAGCTCATGCCGCCGATGAGCAGCTCATCGCTATAGGGATAGTGCGATGCATCGGTATCCACCACAACAACCTTTTTGGCCTTCTTACCGCTCGCGCCATCGCTGCAGCAGCTCTTTCCGTGTGTCGAAGCGACAATGCGACGCAGTCCAAAAAACATGCCGACGGCAATGACGGCCAACACGATGAGATTCGCAGGGTTGAGCAAGTCGCTCATGCGTTCCCCTTTCAAGTAGCACTATCTAGATACCCCCACGGGGTGTCCCCATCTTAACCCAAAATCGTGTCCGTTCGGTCAATTAGTTTCCCTCTTCAAACTTTTTTGTTGACCATGGCTTACTTTCGTGTATAAGTTTTCCTAGGCTAACAACTGAGGACCCGAAAGGAGCATCGTGACTCGAACCATTGACATCCCAACATACCAAACGGCTGTCGTGCGCAACTGCTCCCCTACGCTCGCAGGTATCAAGCCGGCTTCGCTCTTTACCTATCCCGGCGTTTACGCCAACCAAAACGGAAAACCCGGCGCCGCCCATATCGAAGAGCGACGCTCTCGCCTGCTCGCCGTCATAGCCCAATGCAACCGCGAGCTCCAGCCACTCGGAATCCATATGAGCGTTTTGGTCTGGCGCCCCTGCGGAGCGCTCATCTATGTGTATCGCCCTGCGGACCTCATGCGATACCTCTCCGACCCCCGTGCCACGACGGCGCTAGCCGCCGAAGGTTACGATGTCCAACCTGCCCGCATCCCTGGTGCATCTCGCCGGGCGCATCACGCTGGCAAGCAGCAATGCCGCAGAAAGCGCCTATGACGGCAGCGTCTGCGCACTCGCGCGAAATAGGCACTGCGATACGGGGTGCATATGCGAGTTCCCCCACGAAATTGGCTATTTTTTGGGCTATCCCTACGAAGATGTCCATCAGTTTATCGTCCAGCACGGCGAAAACTATAAGGTCTTTGGCGCATGGAAGGTATACACAAACGTTGAGCAGGCGCTCACGACCTCGATTCCTATCGCGCATGCACGCAATACCTTACCTACATCTATCAACAGGGCTGCACCCTGGGACAACTTGTCCAGGCAACCCGATAGAGCATACAAGACGCGGCCGCACGCCGCACAACCGAAAGGAAAACATATGAGCAAGATCGCCGTCGTCTACTGGAGCGGTACAGGCAACACCGAGGCCATGGCAAACTTCGTTGCCGAGGGCGCAACCGGTGCCGGCGCCGAGGCAGAGGTCATTTCCTGCGCCGACTTCTCCGCAGACAAGGCCGCCAGCTATGACGCCATTGCCTTCGGCTGCCCCGCCATGGGTTCCGAGGAGCTTGAGTATGACGAGTTCCAGCCTATGTGGGACGAGGTCAAGGAGACCCTCGGCGACAAGAAGGTCGTCCTCTTTGGCTCTTATTCGTGGGCCGAGGGCGAGTGGATGGACAACTGGAAGGCCGATGCCGACGAGGCGGGCGTCAACGTCGTCGATTCCGTCATTTGCTACGATGCGCCCGATGATGAGGGCGAGACCGCTTGCAAGGCCCTCGGAGCCGAGCTCGCGTAACGAACCCAGGACCTCCAAAAGAGCCTGCATCAAAGCGCATCCTCATCCCTACAAAAGAGCGGGGCTGGATTCAAGTCCAGCCCCCGCTCTTTTAGTAACGGCAGTTACATCAACCGGCTACGAGATATTGCCCAAGAACGCCTTGGTGCGTTCGCTCTTGGGATGGTCGAAGACCTCGCTCGGCGTGCCCTCTTCCACGATAACGCCACCGTCCATAAAGATGACGCGGTCGGCCACCTGGCGCGCAAAGCCCATCTCGTGCGTCACGCAGATCATGGTCATGCCATCGCGTGCCAGGTCGCGCATGACGCCCAGAACGTCGCGGACAAGCTCGGGGTCAAGCGCCGACGTGGCCTCGTCAAAGAGCATGACGTGCGGGTTCATCGACAGGGCGCGGGCGATGGCAACGCGCTGCTGCTGGCCGCCCGAAAGCTGACTCGGCATAAAATCGATGCGCTCGGCCAGACCGACCTTGGTGAGCTCCTCGACGGCGATCTTCTCGGCCTCTTCCTTGCTGCGCTTGAGCACCTTTTGCTGCGCAAGCATGACGTTCTTTTTGACCGACAGGTGCGGGAACAGGTTGAACTGCTGAAAAACCATGCCCAGGTGCGTGCGCACTTTGTTGAGGTCGACACCCTTGGCGCACACATCCACGCCCTCAACGATAATCGAGCCGCTCGTGGGATGCTCCAGACGATTAATGCAGCGAAGCATCGTCGACTTACCCGAGCCCGAGGGACCCAGAACTACGACGACCTCGCCCTTGTGCACATCCAGATCGATATCGCGCAGGACCACGTTGTCGCCAAAGGCCTTCTGGAGGTTCTTGATACTGACGACGACCTCGTTCGAGTTATTGGTTTCGCTCATGATAGGACCTCCTTACAGACCGGCGATGTGATCGGCAGGCGTCGCGACAACCTGTCCGGCGCTCTTGGCGGACGCTTCTTCTTGGTCTCGGTCGTGCCCAAAAGCCTCGCCTCAAGACCGCTCACCAAGCGAGCGAGCGGCAGGGTGATGACCAGATAGAACAGGGCGGCAACCACGTACGGTGTAATGGAGCCCGTCGTGGCCACGATGGTACGGGCGTTCATGACGATCTCGACCACGCCCACGGCCGCAAGCAGCGACGTATCCTTGTAAAGCAGGATGAACTCACTGGTCAACGTAGGCAGGACATTACGGAACGTCTGCGGAATCATAACGTAGAGCAGCGTCTGGAACGCGTTCATGCCCAGAGAACGAGCGGCCTCGTTTTGGCCCTTGGGGATCGACTGAATACCGGCGCGGAAGATCTCACACAGGTAGGCAGACGAGTTCATGGCCATGACGATGACGCCCAGGACATAATCGTCTACCTTGACGCCGGCGAGCGGCAGACCGAAGAACGCGATATAGATCTGCAGGAACGCCGGCGTACCGCGAATGATATTCACGTAGATGCCGGCGAGGCAGCGCAGGATGCGCGACTTGGAGATGCGCATGAGCGACAGGGCGAAACCGAAGGGAATTGCCAGCGGAAACGCCACAAGCACGATCGAAAGCGACATGAGGAAGCCCTTGAAGACGATCGGCAGGCTCTGGACCAAAATGACCGGGTTCAGGAACAGGCGCAGGAACATATTGGAGTTCCACGCCTCGACCCACGGCTGCTCTTTAAGGTCGGCCAGGAAGTTATCGAAGGCCGTCACGCCCTTTTGATCTCCACCGACGGAATCTTGGAGATCTTCTTGGTCGACCCGTCAGCGAGCGTATAGGTACCGCTAAAGGCCTCGTCGCCGCCCTCGACGGGGAAGGTCACGCCGTAGACCTCGACGCGGAAATAGCCGCCAGCGGGCGCCGTCTCGCCAAAGTCGATCTTGAGCGTCTGGCCGTCGACCTTACACGTAGGCTTCATGGGCGTACGGTCCATGAGGTCATCGCCCGAAAGCATCGTCAGGCGCGTGTCGTCCGCGCCAAAGGTCGTGCCATCGGCAAATGTCAGCGAAAGACCGCTCAGCTCCTCGTCGGCATCGGCCTGAACTTCCCAAGTGATGCGCGTCTCGGTGCCGCCGACCACATCGCTACCCGAACCGGTATTGGGTCGGGCGGTAATCTTTGCGGTCTCAAGCGCCTGGGCGGTCGTGGGCACGCAGGCCCCCGCGCATACCAGGGCGAGCGCCACAGCCAGGGCACAGGCCAGCTTTTGGAGCATCGAGGGCAGTGGAAAACGCTGCTCCGCGGCCCCTTTGTTCAGTCGAGACAAGGTGGTTCCTATCGTAGAAGTTGCCGGCAAAACGAGACGGAAACGCTCTCCGTCAAGAGAAGCGCAAAGGCCCTTCCCGCCAAAACGGAAAGGGCCCGCGCGCAATCAAGTAGCTATTTTACTTGATGTTGTACTTAGCCATGAGGGCGTCGACGGTACCGTCGTCGGTCAGGTCCTTGATGGCATGGTTGACGTCGTCCTTGAGCTTGGTGTTGCCCTGGTTGATGGCGATGGCGTACCTCGCCGGTGCTGATCTGCTTGATGGTCTGGCAGGTGTTGAACTGCTCGGCGGTCAGCTGGCTGGCAACGGAGCGGTTGGTGACTACGGCGTCGCCCTTATCGGACTGCAGGGCGCTGAAGCACTCGGTGGCGTCCTTGTAGGGGACGATCTTGGCCTTGGGGAAGTTCTCCTGGGCAAAAGCCTCGGCGGTTGAGCCAGACTGGACGATGATGGTAGCGTCGGCGTTGTTGAGCTTCTCGCTGTAGTTGTCGGCCGTGATGTCGGTGTTATCGACCTTGGTCACGATAGCCTGATCGTCCATGTAGTAGGAATCAGAGAAAGTGACTTCCTTCTCACGCTCGGGCGTGTCGGTGATAGCCGCGATGGCGACGTCATACTTGGCGCCCGAAGCGACGCCCGGAACCAGCGTGTCGAAGTCGTTGTTGACGTACTCGACATCCAGACCCAGCTTGTCACCGATAGCCTTGATGAGCTCAAGGTCAAAGCCCTGGTAGTCGCCGTTGTCATCCTTATACTCAAACGGCGCGTACTCGGCAGAGGTGCCGACGGTCAGCGTGCCGTCCTTGACGAGCGCGTACTCCTTGGAGCCGTCGACCTTCTCGACCTTAGCGTCGTCAGAGCTGCTGGAACCGGCATCAGAACCAGAGGTGGCGTTGGACGAACCGCAGCCCGTCAGAGCAAGGGCGAGCGCCATAGCACCCGTGGCGGCAAATGCGCCAAGCTTCTTCAGCTTCATAATCAGTCTCCTTCCGGTGACCTCGTTTGATTCAGAGGTCTGCAAAAACTGTTGGCTATTATGCACCCGGAATTACGAATCTGCAATGAGAAAACTGATTGAAACAAACCCATAACGTGAATGGAATACTCCACTTTGTGACAGTCATTACTGCTGCAATGACCTTAATAGTCTAATTTCAGCTGCATAACCTGCAAGTTCGTTCGGAGTCTCCAAAATAAACGGAAGCGAACGCAAGTGGCCATTCGATACAATATTCTGCATAACCTGCATACCGCCACCAAATTCCTCGCTGCCAAGGTATCCCTTGCCGATGCACTCGTGACGATCTTTATGGGCGCCACAAGGGTTCTTCGAATCGTTGATGTGTACGGCGTGTAAGCGATCGATACCCACCACGCGGTCGAACTCGTCGAGTACGCCGTCCAGATCATGGATGATGTCGTAGCCGGCATCGCTCACATGGCAGGTGTCCAAACAAACGCCCAGCTTATCGGACAGCTCTGGGCACTTGGCGGCAACGCCCTCGATAATGCACGCCAGTTCCTCAAAGCTGCGGCCCACCTCGGTACCCTTGCCGGCCATGGTCTCGAGCAACACCGTCGTCTGCTGGCCCTCAAACATCACCTGGCACAGGGTGTCGACAATCATCTGAATGCCGGCGTCGGAGCCCTGCCCCACATGCGCACCGGGATGGAAGTTGTAGTAGTTGCCGGGCAGCGCCTCCATGCGCCGCAGGTCCTCTGCCATGGCCTCCAGGGCAAACTCGCGCGCCCGCTCTTTGGTTGAGCAGGGGTTATAGGTATACGGGGCATGAGCCACGAGCGGTCCAAAGTCGTTTTGCGCCATAAGCTCGCGCAGGGCCGCCACGTCATCCATGTCAAGGTCTTTCGCCTTGCCGCCGCGCGGGTTGCGCGTAAAGAATGCAAAGGTATTGGCGCCAATGGACAACGCTGTCTCCCCCATTGCCCGATAGCCCTTCGTCGTCGAAAGATGACACCCGATCGTCAGCATCTCCAGCTCCCTCCTCATCAGTTACGGTGAAATACGGTCTATTGGTGCCCTATTTTGGCGCAAACAGACCGTATTCCACCGCAAGTTATAAAAGGGGCATCAGGGACAAAGGCCTCCAGGCATTCCAAGCGCTGGTGCCATGCCCCCACGCCCTAAAGTTTCAAACGAATCGCATCGATGATGCGTGCGCAGCGCTGCGTGGCGGCAAGGGGCATGACGGGACTCTCGAGTTTCCCCGCCCGGATGAGCTGAGTCGCATGCTGGATTTCGCCATAGAAATCATCGATCTCAAACGGAGCATTTATTTCTAGCGTTCGACCGTCGGAATACTTCACATGAGCGAGCTCGGGGCGATGGAGCCGCTCGATTTCCAACGAGCCCCGCTCACAGGTAATCGTTAAGCGGCTTTCATATGTTGCTTCGCCGTCGCACACCATATGAATGGGTGTACCGCCGACGCTCATATGGATCTCGTCGGCCCAATCGACGCGACCGCCCGATACGTCACGCCAGCGAACTTCACGGGACGAAACCTCGCACGCGCCCGCGAGCAAATCCTCAAACCAACCGACCGCATAACAGCCCATGTCATATAGACAGCCGCCCTGCAGCGGATCAAGCAGATAGCCCGAAGGAGACTCGCCGTAATCGAGCTTTTGCACGCTTTCAATCGAGACAATACGGCCAAGCTCACCCGACGCAAGCAAGTCTTTCACGCGAGTGCGCATCGGGCAAAACCGATTCTTCATCGCCTCCATAAACAGCACGCCGCGCTCGCGAGAGGTGGAGGCGATCGAGAGAGCCTCTTCCTCACTCAAAACGGCCGGCTTTTCGCACAGCACGGCCTTTCCGGCGCACAGCGCGCGACAGGCCCAACGCGTATGCATGCCATGCGGAAGAGCCAAGTAGATTGCGTCGACATCGGGGTCGGCAATCAGCGCGTCATAAGCCGCATCGCCGCTATCGTCGGCCGAGGCATGGCCATGCGCAGCATCGATCGAAAACGCTCGGCAAAATTCCTCGACATGTGCAGGAGTGCGACCGGCCGCAGCCACCAGCCGTGCCCCGTCGACCTTCTTGAGCGACGATGCAAATCGATGAGAAATGTGCCCAGCGCCCAAAATGCCCCAACGAACCCCACGCGAATCATTACGTAAACCTCGGTCACCCACGATAGCCTCCCATCAGTTGCGGTGAAATAGTTCCTGTTGATGCCTTATTCTGCCGCAAACAGGAACTATTCCATCACAAGATATAAAAGGGTCATGAGGAGCGAGTTTTGCTGAAGACTTTAAGCACTGCCGTCACGGGGCCAGGTTGGAAACGTCGGCGCACGTCATCGAGACGCTCGGGGATATCGATATGCTGTGGGCAGTGGCGCGCGCATTTGCCGCACTTGACGCAATTGCTCACCAGCTTGGCCTCGCTTGTGCGCACCGCGCTCGCCGTAAAGTACTGCGATAGACCCGTAAACCAGCTGTGCGCATAGCTTGCGTTGTAGGCGGCAAAACATCCAGGGATATTGATGCCTTTAGGGCACGGCATGCAATAGCCGCATCCCGTGCAGGGCACGCGATTCGATTTTTCAAACTCATCCAGCACGTGCGCGATCGTGTCGAGCTGGTTGGCAGTCATCGAATCCGGCAGGGCCCGATCGGCCAACACCGCGTTCTCATCCACCTGCGCGATATCGGTCATACCCGAAAGCAGCATCGTCACCTGAGGATGATTCCACACCCACGAAAGACCCCAGGCGGCAGGAGTGCGCAAATGCGGATCACGGGCACTATCGAGCACAGCGCGGGCCCGTGGCGGCAGTTTGCCCGCTAAACGCCCACCCAGCAGCGGCTCCATCACAAACACCGCGAGCCCGCGCTCCGCAGCCGCCATGAGCCCCGCCGTTCCCGCTTGGTAGCGCTCTCCAGCGTAGTTGTACTGGATCTGGCAAAAGTCCCAGTCATACGCATCGAGCATCGTAAGGAAGTCCGCCGCACTGCCGTGGTACGAAAAACCGATCTGGCGAATACGCCCCGCAGCCTTTTGGCGTGCGATCCAGTCCTCGATGCCCAACGCCACCACACGCTCCCACTGCGCGGGCGAGGTGATGTTGTGCATGAGATAGTAGTCGATATGGTCGGTCCGCAGGCGGCGCAGCTGCTCGTCAAAATAGTGGTCGAAATCCTCCGCGCATTTGCACGAAGCGTGCGGCAGCTTGGTCGCGAGCAAAACCCGGTCGCGCAGACCCAGGCGCTCAAGCGAAGCGCCCACACAAGCTTCGTTGCCGGGATAGAGATAGGCCGTATCCAGGTAGTTAATCCCCTGCTCCACGGCACGGGAAATGATGGCATCTGCCGTCTCGCATCGGGGGTGTCCCGGCGTACCGGGAAACCTCATGCACCCCAGCCCCAACGCCGAGATGCGGTTGCCGCTTTGGGGTCAACGCGATATTGCACGGCCCCTCCTCTCCCCTCGAAGCCCTAATGAGGCGAAACACAACGGCCACGCCATCGAAACACATTGGAATCGCAATCGAGAACGTATCGTAACGTAGTAGAAATCGAGCCGTCACGGCGCCGCTTTAACATCAGCAAAAAGCCCGATGAAAGGCCGGGCATGACCGCCTACCCCTACCCCGGCGAGCAATACATCCTCTCGGTCGACCGCTATCAGATCGAGGTCATGGACCATCTGGACGAGCTTCCCGCCACGGGTGCCGTCATCTTCTGCACCTTCCCCAAGGTGCGCGATGGCGTTGGATATCCCGCACGCGTTTTTGCCATCTGCCCCGCGGCATAAGTTCCCATGCGTTTGTTCTTCTAAATTCAGCCTCCGGTGCACGCTACATGCTCCGGCGGCATACAATCCATCAGGCGCCCCGCACGCGGGCGCCTTTCTGTGAGGAGATGATTCACATGCAGATCAACAAGGTCACCTTTGTCGGCAAGGGCGGCGTCGGCCTGCTCTACGGCAGCATGATTGCCAAGGCCCTCGGCAATGACGCCGTCGAATACGTCATGGATGACGCTCGTTTTGAGCGTCATGCGAACGACGCGCTCACCGTCAACGGCGAACCCTGCGATCTCACGTCCGTCCGTGCCAGCGAGGCGACACCCGCCGATCTGGTCATCCTGACGGTCAAGACCACCGGTCTCGACCAAGCACTCAAGACTATGGAGCGCGTCGTAGGACCCAACACGCTCATCGCCTCGCTGTGCAACGGCATTACGAGCGAGCAAAAGATTGCCGAACGCTTTGGCTGGGAGCATACCGTTCTTGGTATCTGCCAAGGCATGGACGCCGTGTTCCTCAACGGAGAGCTCACCTTTACCAATGCGGGCGAGATTCGCTTTGGCGCGGCAGCGGGCACCAAGCCCGCAACCGTTACCGCCATCGACGAGCTCTATACGCGCTGCGGCATCGCCCATACCGTCGAGAGCGACATTGCGCACCGCATGTGGGCCAAACTCATGCTCAACGACGGCATCAACCAGACCTGCATGGCCTACGGCGGGACCTACGGAAGCGCCACGGAGCCGGGCTCCGAGCAGCGCCGCTGTTTTGTCTCCGCCATGCGCGAGACGCTTGCGGGTTGCCAACGCCGAGGGCGTTGAGCTGACCGAGGCAGACCTGACGCAAATGGTGCACCTCATCGAGGGAATCGACCCCACCGGTATGCCCTCGATGGCGCAGGACCGCATCGCACAACGAAAAACCGAAGTCGAGGAGTTCGCGGGCACCATTTGCCGCCTGGCCGCCAAACACGATATCCAAGTGCCGCAAAACGATTGGCTCTACCAGAGGATTCGCGAAATAGAAAGCAGCTGGTAGTGCTCGGCATACTGCAGCCAACAGATCCAATGGCAAAGCCGCCGCAAGGGCACTCCCCTCGCGGCGGCTTTTCATCTTTGGCCAAAATCAGCTTCACGACGGTTAGAGCTGCGACTCCGACGCCTGGCCCTCATCGTCGCGACAAAGGACTACACCCGCACTTCCCAGCAGTGCGGCCGCGATCAGCGCGCCGACCACGATAGAGGCAGCCCCACAAGACCCCTGCATACCCGCGACGAGCGCGGCCGTAGGACCAAGGCAACCAAGCGTCAATGCAACGGCGGCAACGGCGATATCTCGAGCGTTCACAAGACCACTTCCTCCACGA
>VOFE01001776.1_pt1 | contig 12001 bp, 17 predicted proteins | sample 5384071 | NCBI WGS metagenome assembly VOFE01 (sample SAMN12384724, study PRJNA508395) | human gut metagenome | isolation source: healthy gut D | host: Homo sapiens
GACTGCAGAGTAATCAGGATGTACGATCTGACAGCCCTCCGCATCGACGATATCATGAAAGCTTCCTTTTTTGTGCAGACCGAGCGTCAATGGACCGTCTTTAACGGCATCTCCAAAGGAAAATTCCATTTTGTTACGGTATCCCCACTCTCTGTACTGTCCATCTTTTCGTACAGATAAGATTCCATCGTACTGATAACCATCTCCTTCGTAGACGGCATCGATCAAGCGAAGCACTTGTTCTTTTTGAGGGCGAGCTGCTGTTCATATGGAATTTCTTGATAGTTACAGCCACCGCATGTACCAAAATTTGGACACTTCGCCTCTCGCGTTTCTAACTGTCCTTTTTTAGGACAGCGCGCAAGCGTCCTTCACATTTATTTTTGCGTGCTTTCTTGACAGAGAACTCTACTGTCTGTCCGGGAAGCGCACCTTTACGATAGCATATTCGGTTGCCACGCTTTCGTCAGGCTGTGGCACCTGCGCCTTTACAACTGCTTTATTCGGAAAGTCAACACGTTCTACCACACCTGTTAAAATCTGTTTCTTTTTCATGTCTATCCTCATTTCTGTAACTGCAGATTTTATATTTATCTATTTCTGCATCAATAATTTTCATGCTCATTCATTTCTGCATCAACAATTTTCATGCTCATTCATTTCTGCATCAACAGTTTTATTGCTCGTTCATTTCTGCATCAACAGTTTTTATATTTATCTAAATCTGCATCAACAGTTTTATTATTCATTTATTTCTGCACCAACAGATTTCCTATTATTCTCTTGGCTTGTCCGCAAAGTTACCCATGATCTTTAAGTTGCTGGCATATTCTTCGATCGACGCCATCGCATTTTCCACACCGGAGTCCTGCAGATTTCCAGTAAAGTCAACGAAGAAACGATATTCCCAACTGCCTTTGTGCATTGGTCGGGACTCGATCTTAGTTAAGTTCAGATCGTTATAATAAAAAGTTTGCCAACATATGATACAGGGTACCAGCCTCATGTTTTATTTCAAATGCAATGCTGACTTTATTGGCATTTTTTACATATATTTTTTGATTTGAAATAATGATGAAACGAGTATAGTTTTGGTTGTGCTGATTGATCTTTGGCTGCAGCACGGTAAGACCGAACTCCTCAGCTGCGCGCACACTGGCGATCGCTCCCTGTGATCTGTCACCCTCTTCTGCAATTTTCTTAGCAGCACCTGCTGTGCTGTCATATTCCACACCACGAATGGCAGGGTGTTCCTCTAAGAAATCCGAGCACTGCATCAATCCTGCGGATGCGAATACACAACTTTCAGATCATCGATGGAAGCTCCCGGAAGTCCCAGTAATGCCTGATCGACCTTGATAACATGCTCTGCCACGATAGTCACATCGTGATCGACCATCAGATCATAGATGTCTGCAATGCTTCCGGTGGAAGTGTTTTCGATCGGCACAACGCCATACAGTGCCTCTCCATTTGCAACAGTTTCCATCACTTCCTTAAAAGTTGTTTTGTTAAAAGAGGTAATCTTATCCCCAAAATATTCCAGCATCGCCTGTTCGGTAAAGGCACCTTTTTCCCCAAAATAGACAACTCTGGTGTCTTCGTTAACATCCAGCTTCTCTACTTCACGAAATGGAATATGGTTTACTCCGGGACCAAGTTTTTGATACTGATATTTACGGCTGATGGACATGATCTGGCGAAACAGATCCTCAACGGCTGTCTCGTTAAATTCATTATTTGCCATCTTACGCATTGCTGCGATCTTTTCGTTCTCACGCTGTGGATCATATACCTTCTTTCCGGTACTGCGCTTATACGCTGCAACGTCGTTGGCAACGTCCATTCTTTCCTGAAAGAGACGAATGATCTCTTTGTCAATTTCATCAATTTTTCTGCGACTTTCTGCTAAATCTATTACCATATTTTTATTCACTGATCTGTCAACCAGCTTATCCTTTCTCTCGGTTTCTTCCGAGCTTTCTTTATCCGGCATATTATGTGATAACCCCACCGCTATTAGAATACCATATTCCTTACCCTCTGCACAAGGAACGAAAAAAAACATCCGGTGATCAAATCACCGGATGCCCGTTCATTCACTCTACTGAAAACCTTTCAAGAAAGATGCTTTCGAATCTCCCTTATTTTTCTTCCGCCTCGCTCTGCCTGCTGCATTCTATGAAGCTCTTCATCATCGTACTTGGACTCTTTGAAGTTGTCCTCCTCCAACAATGCTTTCAGATCAACTTTCTTTGCTTTTCTAGGCTTAGAAGGCTTCTTCGGATCCGGATGCACTCTTTGCTCTTTGCGACAGGTGCCTCCTTCTGCTCTGCCTCGGCAGGCTCATCAGCTTCCTGTGTGTCCTCCTCTGCCGTCTCTGCAGAAGCATCCTCTGCTGAGTCCGTGGCAGCTGCCTCTTCTTCCGCCTCTTCCGTTACTGCAGCTTCTGTTTCTTCCGAAGTCTCTTCCACTGCCGGAGCTTCTTCCTGTACAGTCTCTTCTTCTGCGATCTGCTCCTCTTCCTGTGGTGTTGTCTGCTCTTCTACAGGCTGTGCCTCAGGCTCCTGCTTCGTCTCCACGTTCTTTGCGGTATCAGCATCCTCTTTGGACCCAGCGCTCTGTACCGTCTCATTCTTTTTCTTTACCGCTGAATCCTTATGTAGGTCCGACGCCTCTTCTCCTTCTAAGTTGAACTCCGTAGCGTCATCACCAATAAAGATGTCTTTACTGATCGTAATATGTGCAACCAGTGCTGAACCAAAGTATTCGTTCAGAACCGGAACCTGCTCGATTGCTTTTACCGGATCGTCGGACTTGATCATTGTCAAAAATACAGCGAACGGTCTAATATAAACCAAGCACTGTTCCAATGGATATTTTTCCACTTTGATCGTAACCACTTTATCCTTAAATGCCTGTAACTTCTCTTCCACATCGGCATCCTCTGTGTGCAAGCTAAGGAAACTCTTCTTGACTGCCTCAAGATATTCTAATTTACGTGCTTCATTCATACGCTTCTCGATCTGATCGCGCATGATATGCATTTTCTTTGGAGCTGCATCACCAAGATTTGCCTGCTTATAAAGCTTTAAGCACTCTTTCTGTTTAGTATTTAACTCCATGATGCACTGCATCATTTCTGTATTTGCTTTTTCAGGCACAAACTCCTGCATCGTGATGCTTGCCATCACTTCCTTCACTAACGTACTGAACCGGATCATTTCCTCCTCAAGTTCATTGTACGAAGCAAGTAACTGCTGTATTTCGTTCATCCCTACCTGTCTCCCTTCACGTTAAAATAATCCTTCAAAATAAGTATAATACATTTTGTGAAAAATGCACATAGTTTTTTTACTTTTTTTTAACTTTTTTTACATTTTTTTAACTTCCAAGGATTATTCTGCAATATACTCATTCGTAAATCCTGTATTTTCCGGAATTTCCTGATCATATAAATGCTGCTCATTGACCCATTGATAAAACATATTCCAACGGTCTGCATCAAAAACTCCGAACTGCGCCGCATCATCGATGTAGCAATCCTTTAGATATTCCTGACTGCCTTTTATCAAACGTTCATCAAGATCCGGCACGCTGCTGCATAATATTTCTGCTGCCTTCTCCGGTTTTTGATGGCATACTCATAGCCTTTTTGACAGCTTTCAAAAAATTTTCTGGCGACATCCGGATGCTTTGTCAGGAATTTATTGTTCGCAATGATAACCGGACTGTAGTAATCAAACCGTTCGTCTAACTGTCGAAACGGCAAGAATGTCGTAACCAGTCCGGCCTGTTCACATTGAATGCCACCCCACTCATAATTGATCCACGCACATTGAATGTCGAACGGAGTGCCGATACCACATCGTCAATATAACTGGATAATAATGTCACACGCCCAAAATCACCGCCGTCCGCTTCCACTAAGGTCTGTATGACTTTTGGCGAAACAGCGTATCATTGGTCGCCAGCGTGTGATCCTGCAATTTGCCCGGAGAATCGATTCCCTGATCGGTCGATGAAATCAATCCTGCCGTATTGTGCTGCAAAATTGCCGCTACAGCCGTCACATTAATATTTTGATCTCCGGCAAACTCTTCCGCCAGATTGTCCTGCGCATCAATGCCAAATTCAGCATTACCGGATACTACCATGTCGGTTGCACCGTCATCCGGCGGCAGTACGATCTCCACTTCCAGCCCTTCGTCCGCAAAATACCCCTTTTGCTCGGCAACATACAACCCGGTATGATTCGTATTCGGCGTCCAATCCAGTACCATCGTAAGCTGTGTTTTTGTATCCTTTTTGTTCGTCTGTTTCTTCGTTTGACAAGCGCAAAGATTCACTGACATACTTGCCACCAGGCATAACGCAAGCAAACGCATTCTAAATGTTTTTTTCATACTGATCACTCATGCCTTTCCGCACCTGTTGCTTGAAGTGAGTTTTCGCATTTTGCCACAGGCACAGATTCAGCACCACAAATTGTATTCACTTTATTCCGCTTTCAAAAATGCTGCATAACATTTCTTTGCCTCATACACATCGGCTTTGCTGGTAATCTCCCAAAGGTGCATGCATATTTAACACCGCAACACCGCTGTCGATAACCTGCATGCCATACAAGGACAAAATATATGCGATCGTTCCACCGCCGCCAATGTCTACTTTACCAAGTTCTGCTGTCTGATAAGCAACATTTGCATTATCCATAATGTTGCGAAGTTCAGCCAAATATTCTGCGTTCGCATCGTTGGAACCGGACTTGCCACGGCTTCCGGTAAATTTACTAAATACAACGCCTCTGCCAAGATAAGATGCATTTTTCTTTTCAAATGCATTGGCAAATAATGGGATCATACGCTGCATTTACATCGGAAGAAAGCATGCGGCAGTTTGCCAGACAGCGTTTCAAGGTAAGCTCTGAATAAGTGCCCTCGAGATTGATCAGCTCTGCCACTACATTTTCAAAGAAATGTGACTGCATTCCTGTTGCTCCAACACTGCCGATCTCCTCTTTATCAACCAGCAGGCAGCAAGCTGTCTTAGCCAGATCTTTGGCTCTAACATAGCTGCCAAAGAAGTATAAGCACATACTCTGTCATCTTGTCCATAAGACATGATCATGCTTCTGTCTACACCGAGTTCTCTTGCCGCACCTGCCCGGTACGATCTCTAATTCTGCTGCGATAAAATCTTCTTCTTCCATGCCATACTGATCCTGCAGCAATTTCAGCACATTTGCTTTGACGGCATCTTTTTCTTCGTCTTTCAAAGGCATACTTCCGATCAAAAAGATCTAATTTCTCTCCCTCGATAACTTTAGCTGCCTTTTTCTCCATCTGCGTTCCGGCCAAGAGTGGATCAACAGATCTGTTACACAAAAATACCGGATCATCCTCTTTCTCACCGATGCAGATATCCACCGTCTCGCCATTTTTTCTTTACAACCACACCGTGGATCGCTAACGGAAGCGTCACCCACTGATATTTCTTGATACCACCATAGTAATGTGTATCCAGATAAGCCATGTCGCTGTCTTCATACAATGGATTCTGCTTTACATCAAACGCGGTGAATCGATATGCGCTCCTAAAATATTCATGCCCTGTTCAATGGCTGCTCACCGATCTGAAACATTGCAACACTTTTGTTCATGCATACTGCATAAATTTTATCACCTTTTTGCAGAGCACGTCCCTGTTCCATAAAGGACTGCAGAGACTGATAACCTGTCGCTTCTGCCTGTTTGATAATCTCTTTCACACATTCACGTTCGGTCTTGCCCACCGTCAAAAAACTCTCGATAGGATTTATTCACTTCTTCTAATTCTGTAATCTGCTCATCACTATACGCTTTCCATGCATTCTTTCTTTCCATCTAAACTCTCCTGCCTTTCCGTTTTTACTCTGTCAACCCCCATATCACCCAATCATCCACCCTTTAGTATACAACATTTTTCGCAAAATACAAATTCAGAATCTCAAACTGATTATCTCACAAATTCGCAACGCAAGGGAGCTTGTTCACTTGCGCAGAATTTGTGAACGACAAATCATAAAGCGCAATGCGCGGCAGATGCGAAGCATCTGGATTTTGGAGTCATTATCTCATAATAATTGCGCATGATTTCTAAATTTTGTTGTCTCTGATGATTGATTTACATGCCTTACGTAAACTTAACCGTCCCGGAAGCAAGGTAATCATCATTTTTTTGAAAGGGACTTTGCGCTCGTCGTTACTTATGTCTCGTATTTCAGAGACATTAAGTAACGTGACGTAGCGCATCGTAGCGAAAGCGTCCCGTCCAAAAATGGATGATACCTTGCTAAACCGGGACATCTCAGACATTCCTTCAGGCATGTATTCATCAGAGACTTAACAAAATAGCTTTGGATGTGCGAAGTTTGAGTTCAGAAGGATAGGTGAGTGCTGCAGAGCCAGTATAAAATTCCTGCAATGATGCCTTGGCGTATTTTGGCGATAACATATTTGCCGGTGGAAAGATCCGTTTCGGAGATCACACTGGCCGTTTGTGCAACACTGGACAAGCCCCCGAAAGCGCAAAAATGCAACAAGAAGCACCTGCCCAGATATCCGGGGATCGTACTGCTAAGCAGCACGGCGCCGGTGGTGATCTCCAGCGCACTGACGATCCCGGCTTTATATTCCGGTGCAAACGGACACATTTGCTGTACGATCCCTGCCAAAATAGAAAACAAAATGATATAACCGCCTACTTTCGTCAGTATCACAAACGAATGCAAGATGCTCTCATCCAGAACGTTAATGACATTTCCGGCATATGGTTTTCCTGTTTCCGGCCGGCAAACTCTGCTGACCAACTGTTTTCCAGCCCCAAACTGCGCATAATATGGCGCCCTCCCCGATCGATCACGCTCCCGATCCACCCTGCAATATAGACCAATATCAATACGATAAGAGGTTTGTGCAGCCCCATGCAGGACACACCGATAAATTCTGTCAAAAACATCGGGCTGGCGTTGTTACAAAACATTAAAATATATTGTGCTTCTTCTTTGCAAATGCGTTGTCCCCGGTACAATTCTGCCGTAGTCGCTGCACCTAACGGATATCCGGATAACATACCTACTACGACCGCATAACAACCGGATCTTGTAATGCCAAATACCCTTTGTAAAACCGGGGCAACAACACCTGTGATCCGCTCTGTCAGTCCCAATCCCATGATCACAGAAGAAACAATAGAAAAAAGGCAACAGTGACGGAAGTACGATCTGAAACCACATGAGCAATCCTTCTTTGGCAGAATCGCTGACAGCCTGTGGAAACAACAAAAAAACTATAATTATACTTCCGATCACCATCGCCATGATTGTTTGTTTCACGAACACTACCACTCCGTTTTCTAAGAACCACATTCCGTACATGATATGCGTCCGTTTTCGTATCTATTCTCGGTACTCCGATTCCTGTATGTAGCCTTGCTCCAGAGAATGACACTCCGATTTCCGTATCTAGCCTTGCTCCAGAGAATGACACTCCGATTTCCGTATCTAGCCTTGGTACTCTGGGCGCCGCAGCTCTTTCCATCCCAAAGTGATCGCCACAACGCCATGAGATCAGCCACCGGACCCGCATACATGATGCCATCAATCCCTACAAATAACGGAAAGATAATAATAAGCGGCAGTAAAAACAAAATCTGTCTGGTCAAAGATAATATCATACCTCTCGTTGGCTTGCCGATCGCCGTAAAGAAATTGGATGAGATCGGCTGCAAAAAATTCAAAAATGTAAAAAACAAAAAGATATGAAAATAGTTTTGTGCAAATTGAAAATACTCCGGTGATCCCTTTCCAAACAGTGCAATGATCTGATGTGGTAATAACTGAAATAACAGGAATGCAACCACTGCCAATGTGCCTCCGTAGGAAAGTGCCCGCATATACGCTGCTTTCACACGACGATATAATCCTGCACCATAATTGAAGCTGACGATCGGCTGCAATCCCTGCGAGATTCCAATCACAAACGCCATAAACACTTGATTGACTTTCGTAATAATTCCTACGCAGGCAATCGGGATCGACTCTCCATACACAGAAAGCGAACCATAATATTTCAACGATTTATTCATAACGATCTGTACGATCATCATCGCTAATTGATTACTGCACGGAGCAGCTCCAAGCGCCGTGATCCGACCTATATACTTTGCATGCGGTTTCAAGTGGCTAAGACATAATGTAACCGTACGGCAATGGCACAAAAAATAAACCGCCAAACCGCCGGAGATCATCTGTCCAATGACCGTTGCCCATGCTGCTCCGGCCATGCCCCATTGAAAACCAAATACAAATAATGCATCTAATGCCGTATTGATCACTGCGCCAACCAGATTGCACAGCATTGTAAGCTTTGGTCGGCCATCTGCCCGCAGCAAATGTCCCCCTCCGGTTGCAACGATGACAAACGGAAAACCAATAGAGACAATTCTTGTATATACACTGGCATAGCCTAACACTTCCTGCGAAGATCCAAAGAATACCATTAACTGTTGCAAAAACAGTTGCGTCACTGCCAACAACACAGTCCCGCAAAACGCCATCATAAACAAGGCGTTTCCCATAAAATAAACTGCTCTTTTCTTTTCCTCTGCTATCGTCTGTCCCAATCCCATAGAAATATTAAAGGCGGATGAACCGCCAATCCCCAAATAACAGTGCGATCGCAACACAAGAAATAGAAAGCGGAAATGAAATATTGGTTGCCGCATTGCCAAGTTCTCCTACGCTGTGTCCAATAAAAACTGATCCACGATATTATACAAAGAACTGACTAACATCGCCACAATGCTGGGCAGTGCAAAAGCGATGCAGCAAAGAACTGACTTTCTGCGTTCCAAGTGGATTATCTATCTGTATTCCCCATACAAATCACTCTCGCCTTTCTTAAACAATGTACAAACTAAGATTCTACCGTCAAAAACTTGTCCCATCCGGCAATCTCATGATCTGCCGCGATTTCTAACCGAAACGAATGATCTTCCCCTTCTACTACGATAGAATACATTCCATCTGCCTTGTTGATCTCATACACAGTCAGCCCGCTTAATTCACGCAGTCCCTCCTGTATCTCCTGCTCGCTCATAGCACGATCTTCATAAGTTTGACGAAGATTGCCATCTGCGTCATATACTTTATAGCCTTCTTCCACAAGTTGTGCCAAAGATCCTTCTACAAAGGTAATCTCCATCTGATTCGCCCGCATCGTACGGATATCACGATTCATGCTGTTATCCGGCAGGATCTTTACGTTATCTATCATCACTTTGACACGGCCGCACGCACACTCAACCTCTTCTAACACCGCATCCTCAAAATCAAAATGTTCTAGCTCGTCTTTCGTTTGAAACCGTCGTTCCATATCAAAATTCCTCCTCTACTACTGTGGTCCATTAATATGTCTATCCAGCTTTTCGATCAACGCATCCACATCACACTGATGCACCTGACATGCCTGTTCCAATGTTTCTCTTGGGGACATATGACAGGATACACAATGCATTCCCATTTCCTGAAAACATTCCTGTGCTGTAGGATACGACTGTAGAATTGCCCCGATCAATGAATATTTTGTAATAACCATTCTTTTCCTCCTCTATTGACATCTGCTGACAAAGTAGTATAACATATTTTTCTAGTGACCGCAAAACAGCTGAAGTGCTACGTATTCAAACTTCCCATACCGGAAGTTATTGCAAAACCACATATTGCTTATTATGTCGGCAATAAATAAAACATTTTGCAGCCAATACATTAAATTGTTCTGTCATCTGAGAACTAAGATAATTGCCGCAGAACGCAACGTTTTTTACGTGATTTCTTATTTTGTTAAGTCTCTGATGAATACATGCCCGAAGGATTGTCTGAGATGTCCCGGTTTAGCAAGGTATCATCCATTTTTGGACGGACGCTTTCGCTACGATGCGCTACGTCACGTTACTTAATGTCTCTGAAATACGAGACATAAGTAACGACGAGCGCAAAGTCCCTTTCAAAAATGATGATTACCTTGCTTACGGGACTTCGAGTTTCGAAAGGGCATGTAGAATAATCATCAGAGACAACAAAATCTAGAAATCACTGTAAAAACAAAAATGCGGCAAGGCAATTACTATAGTTCTCTGATGGCAGAAACCGTTCTTTGGCGGCTGCAAAATATCATATAGTTATTGACATAATAAGCAATATGGTTGTGGAGGATTTGAGGTATGGGAAGTTTGAGTTACGTACATAATAAACAATATGCGGTATGGCTACAGTTAGGTTGTGTGCAAGGTTTGCATTTAGTAATGCGGATTTGGACTTTTCCGAAAAGGGAAGTTCGGAAAGGTAGAAGGGAAGGTAAAAGTATGGTTCGATATAATGAAGATGCCGAGGTTGTTGCTCGTATCAAGGAAGGCTTAAAGAAAAAGAATGGTTACTGCCCATGTCGTCTGGAAATGACAGAAGATAACAAATGCATGTGCAAAGAATTTCGGGAACAGATTGCGGACCCTGATTTCGAAGGCTATTGCCATTGCATGTTATATTACAAAAGCAAAGATTGATAAGGGATATATTCTCTCAAAATGTTTTACATATAATCCTATAGCATTCGTTTTATTAATCCATTCTGCAACACTTAATACAAATGTATGTAAACCCGCTTCAGATTTAAAGTGGTCGAATTCGACCACTTTAAAATCAGAATTATATAACATGTTTTTCCCATAAATACAATATTTTAATTTGGCAGGCTACTTTCCAAACAGAGTCGGCATATCCTGCTGCCACATCCGGATAATCTGTGATCCCCGGCAGCGGTTTGGCACCGCGCATCAGATAAGCCTTTCCCTTTTCGCCATACAATTCCACATCATTGCCACGAACAATTCCCCACTCCATTAATAATGCCGCTGCGCCTGTCACGAATGGGGCGGCAATCGACGTACCCGTGCGTCTTGCATATCCCCCCGCCGGGAGCAGCCGTCAGGATATCTACACCCGGGGCTACAAGTGTCGGTGCAGCCTGCCCGGAAGCTGTAAATCCTCTCCCCGAAAATGGGGCAACTGCCATCGTATCTGTCTGATACGCCCCCACAGAAACAATACGATCTGCTGTTGCAGGAATTGTCAACGTGGTATTCGTGACCGGCATTAAAAATCCGGTCTGACTGCCGCTTGCCTCTATCCCGGACATCCACAAATTACATACTCCCTCTCGAATTTCTCTCGGATACAGAACAATGATCCATATACCGGCAGGCAGGGTAACTCCCTCCCCGGCAGTCCATTCCATGTATATTTCCTGTGAAATCGTATACGGTGTCGGCGTGCCATGTACAATAGATAATGTACTGCCACCACCTAACATATACCGCACACCGGTACCTTCCTCCGGCATCCGGAACTGCTCCCGGATGGTGAAACCACATATAATTCCAAACGATCGACATAGGATTTCCACAATTGAATCGTAAAAGTGCTCTCTCTCCTTCTGCTAAAGCAAATTCTACTTCTGTAGAATTATCTGAATTTATTCTTGAACCATCGAACCCGCCATTTCCGTATATCCGGAAATCTTGGGCAGCGTCACCTGTGTGTGGTGCCTTGCATTTCCCTCATTACCTGCTGCCACAACGATCATATTTTTCCAAACACCATTCAATTCAGAAATATAATTTTCAAACAAAAGATTGACCGTCGTGAGGCATAATTATTGCCAAAACTTAAGTTGACTGCGATCGGCTGCTGCAGCCTGATCGCCTTACGCAAAACATAATCTAAGCCCTCCATCACTTCTGTCGTTCTCGGAAATCCATCATCCTTCCGGTACCAGTTTTACGATGATCAAATCACTTTCTGTAGCTATGCCGCGATTCCGCCGACTGACAGAGCCTCTTCCATTCCCCGCCGCCACACCTGCAACTGCCGTTCCATGTCCCAGGACACGATCATCAACAGCCA
>VOFE01001859.1_pt1 | contig 12001 bp, 16 predicted proteins | sample 5384071 | NCBI WGS metagenome assembly VOFE01 (sample SAMN12384724, study PRJNA508395) | human gut metagenome | isolation source: healthy gut D | host: Homo sapiens
TTTGAATCTGCAAAAGCATCATTAAAGTTTAAATGATGTTAATCAGAAGCGAATAGTTGTAGTCTTATTATGTTTGATAACATAAAACTCCTTATCTTTGCACTGTGTTTTTCATGGTATTAGATTTAAGGTTAATGAAGTTTGCGATGACTATCTGTACGTGGTGGATAGAAACTTTGTGTGCTATACCGTTATGAACCCACGGGACGGTTGCGTGATAAGAAACTGGGGTGGGACATGCCCGCAATGAAACGGAAGTAGGGCAGGTGTACGGATGTTGCATGCTTTGACGGAGGTGGAATTTTGCTCAGTAATTCCAGTGGGTGGTATTATATCTATGACAAGGATTTTCCTTTTCAAGGACCATTTCTTCATTTCCTACAATGGACGCAAGGACAAGAACCAGTTGGACGAAAGCGTCTTTTCAGATCCGCTGTATTACGTTCACGGGTCGGACATGCACTTCCGTTCCCATGGGAATAAGATTTATAGTACAGTACATGATTTGTGGGGGTATAATTATTTGGAAGACACGGGGATTTATCTCGACAAGGCTGCTAACATACGGGAAATAGACTTAGGAAAACATGGCTTCGGGCGATTGTTGGCATTCGGCTATCCTGAGAGTTATTACGACAAGCCCCTCACCAAAACGCTTTTTGCTCAACTGAATTTCGATATTGCGGACAATGGGGATTTTTACGTGTCGTTCGAGGCCGATTCTTTAATGTACCGTTACGACCTTGATTATAACCAGTTGGTCTGTTTCGGCTTTGCCGGACGGGACATGGATTTGAACTACCTCCGTTGGGATAGTTATGACCAGCCTTGGAAGGAAAGGTTGGCCGAGCGTATGTCGAGGGGCTTTTATAATGCTGTGGAATATGTGGACGAGACGGGATTGTTGTTCCGTTCTTACCGGAAAGGCGGCGGTTCGGTTACGGACGGGTTGCAGGTCTACCGTGATGGAGTTTTGGTAGGCGATGTAGACGTTCCCCTGGGATTCCGGATGGCCGGTTATGTGGCTCCTTATTATTATTCCTATGTGGTGCCCGACGAGGAGGGAGAGCGGCTGTATATGTTCCGTTTTAAATGGCCTTCCGCACCGGAAGAATAAGTTCCGTGCTCTTGCCGGTGCTTTTCGCTCTTCTTTATTTACATGAATCATTCTGCTGAGAATGGAAAATCAATCTCAGCAGAATGAAAAATCGTTTGGCTGAGAACGGAAAATCGTTTGGCGCAGATTGATTTTATGGGTTGTGGAGGATGCCCGATGATGTTCTTTAAGGGTTTGCTTCTGATTCATTTTGAGAAGGTTAGGTGTACAGCACGGGCGGAGGTCTTGTACCTTTTTGAGGTTTTATTTATCTTTACATCCGATGGTATATGATAGAGTGCATGTCGATGAAACAAGTTTGATTGGAATAGCAGTTTGCTTGTGCCTGTCGTGCACGCGGATGCGAGACGGGCAGGAGGGTGTGGTGCTCGATTTGACGGAGACGGGGACGGATACGTTAGGATTCTGTGACGTTTTCGATGTGGTAGGCGTTGTCCCGTTGGAGACGACAGACGAATGTCTTTTTGGGGTATGTGAGTAAGGTGGAAGTCGTGGATGGAAACTATTATGTGCTGGACGGCCAACGGGAAGGCGGTGTTCGTCTTCGACGGACAAGGAACGTTTCTGCGTCGCATCGGAATCGTGGGGCACGGGCACGGCGAATACGAGCGTGCCTCGGATTTTTACGGTAGACCGCGACCGCAGACGTGTGGTCATTCTCTGCGGCCCCCCGGGAGGTGTATATGTATGATTTACAGGGACGGTTTGTCGGCAAGAAAGATGTCAGTCCTTGGTTGGTCTGGAAAATAGCCTCTTGTCCGGAAGGCTTTGTCGGTTCGACGGAAGACGCCACCTACTCCGAAGGCGAGATGGCTTATTTGTTTTATGCTTTCGACCCCGAATTTCATGCACGGGGCAAGTGGCTCGGAGTGCGTCGGGACTATGCCATGTCGACGGCCTATTTCCCTTTGCAAAAGGTCGGCGGCAAGGTGTTCAGCTTCGACGGTGCAAGGAATGCCGTCCACGTGTGGGACGGACAGGCCGACAGCGTGAGGACGGCATACGCCGTCCGTTTCGCCTCTCCCATGCCCGGAGGCATGAAAAGTCAGGAGGAATACATGCGGAACATGTTTCTTTACGACGTGCTGATGGGAGGTGCGTGGGGCGGCGACGGTTTGGTGTTGTTTTATTTGCACGAGGCCCGTCAGCACGTCGCCGTGTTCGCCCCGGACGGGGAGCGGCGTATGTCGGGGCCGTACCGGGATGTCTTTTCCGGACTTGTACGTCGGGCGTGAGGGAGAAGTGCTGATCGTGCCTTCCGCTGCGCGGTTCCTGGAACTTGTACGTCGGCATCCGGATGTAGTGCCCGGTGCGCCCGTGTCGGAAGACGGCAACCACGTGGTGCTGCGTTGCAGGTTGAGGTAATCCGCGGTTTGGGATTTTTTAATGGATATTTGTGTCGCTTTTTTGTCCGCACCGGCATGGAAACGGATTTTTTGTGTAAGTTTGCATATCATAATAGACTGTGGAATACATAAAACGTGAGAGCTATGAAATTAAAGATGCGCTTGACGGTGATGAACTTCCTGGAATACGCCGTGTGGGGGGCTTATCTGACCTCGATGGGAAGTTATTTGGTGAAAATCGGTATGGCCGAGAATATCGGTTGGTTTTATTCGGTTCAGGGCATCGTGTCTTTGTTCATGCCCGCGCTGATAGGTATTATTGCAGACCGTTGGATGCAGGGGCAAAAGGTGTTGAGCCTCTGTCATTTTCTGGCGGGCGTTTTCATGCTGGGAGCTTCGCTTTATGGGTTTGAAGCCGGTGCGGAAGCTTCATTTTCCACCTTGTTCCTCTTTATTCGTTGAGCGTGGCTTTCTTTATGCCCACTATCGCGTTGGCCAATTCCGTGGCTTATTCCGCTTTGGAGGGAGCCGGTCTGATACGGTGAAAGACTTCCCGCCGATACGCGTGTTCGGTACGGTCGGCTTCATTTGTTCCATGGGCCGTAGATTTGGGCGGTATGCAGGAGAATGCGGGACAGTTCGCCTTTTCCGGTGTTCTGAGCTTGTTGTTGGCGGCTTACGCCCTGACCCTTCCGGCATGTCCGGTAAGCCATGCGGCGGAACGCAAGAGCGTGGTGGAGGCTTTGGGGCTTCGTGCCTTTACGCTGTTCCGGCAAAAGCGTATGGCCTTGTTTTTCATCTTTTCCATGTGTCTGGGCATCTGTTTGCAGATAACCAATGGGTTTGCCAGTCCTTCATCTTCTCTTTCGGGGGATTCCCGAATATGCGGATACGTTCGGGGGTACAACATGCCAATATCCTGATTTCCATATCGCAAATCAGTGAGACATTTTGTATTTTGTTGATACCGTTCTTTTTTGGGGCGTTTCGGCATCAAGCGGGTGATGCTCATAGCGATGTTGGCATGGGTGTTCCGTTTCGGGTTCTTCGCGTTGGGCAATCCCGGGTCGGGCGTGTGGTTGTTTGTCCTGTCCATGCTGGTTTACGGGGTGGCTTTCGACTTTTTCAATGTCTCGGGTTCCTTGTTTGTCGACAAGGAGACGGACATCAGCATACGCAGTAGTGCGCAGGGATTGTTCATGATGATGACCAATGGTTTGGGTGCTACCATAGGAACGTTGTCGGCTCAGGCCGTCATCAATCGTTTTGTGTACGCTTTGCCGGAAACGGCCTCCGGACAAGAGGTCATAGCCGGGTGGAACACCTGTTGGTATATATTTGCAGCCTACGCTTTGGTCGTAGCAGCCTTGTTTGCCATATTTTTTAAGTATAAACATGTAGTTAAAGATGAATGCGGAAGATGAATGAGGCGATAAAAGAACTGAAAGTGGTGACCGTGTCCAAATGTACGGAAGACGGTGCTGCATACATCGCTGTCCTGAAGGAAAAGGACGGTGAACGTATCTTGCCGGTCTTGATAGAGAGAAGCGAGGCTTACCTCTTGTTGATGAAGATGAAAGGGAATAAAAAGAATGCTTTGCCCTCTTCCATGTCCGACATTATGCGGGCGGCTTTCATGCAATGTAATATGAGCATAGAAGAAGTGCGCATAGCCACTGTGGAGGGAGGCGTAACCTATTGTCACGTCCTTTACCGGCAAGAAAGCGTTTTTCACATGATTCGTTATTGTAAGGCGTCCGATTGCCTGATTCTGGCCTATACGTTCGATTGCCCGATTACCATCGGCGAGGCGTTGCTGGAGCATCAGTATATGCGCGAAGTAGGAGACGGAATGTATTCCATCCCGGTAAATCGGTGAGCGTGGATGCATTGAAAGAGGCATTGAAAAGGGCTGTGGAAGACGAGAATTATGAACTGGCCTCGCAGTTGCGTGACGAAATAGAACGACGAAAATGAAGGAAATCCGTTTTTTTTATGCACCGGACGTCGCGGCGGATGCCGAACTGCCGGCAGATGAGGCCGCGCATTGCTTGCGGGTCTTGCGCTTGCAGGCAGGCGATGATCGTCTGACCGACGGGAAAGGAATGTTTTATAAAGCCGAGATTACGACGGCCACCGGAAAACGTTGCCTCTTTAAGGTCTTGAAGCCGTTTCGCATCCCAAGGAGTGGAGCGGGCACCTGCATTTGGCCTTGGCGCCTACCAAGAATATGGACCGGATAGAGTGGTTGGCGGAGAAGGCTACCGAAATCGGCTTCGACGAGTTGACGTTTTTGGATTGCCGCTACTCGGAGCGCAAGGTGGTCAAGACGGAACGCATAGACAAGATTTTGGTGTCGGCCATGAAGCAGAGCCACAAGGCCCGTAAACCGCTATTGAACGAGATGGAGGATTTCAAGCGTTTTGTGGCCCGCCCCTTCGCCGGACAGAAGTTCATCGCGCATTGTTATGACGAAGCCGATGTGGCCGGTGTGGCCAAGGCGTCCGAAGACAAGGCCATGGACGGTGGAAAGCCTTTCCTGTTGGACGAATTGGATGCCGGACAGGATGCTTTGGTGCTGGTGGGGCCGGAAGGGATTTTAGCATCGACGAGGTGCGGTTGGCGCAGGCTCACGGTTTCCGTTCCGTAAGTTTGGCCGGAGCCGCCTGCGTACGGAGACGGCGGCGTTGGTGGCGGTTCATCTGATGCACATCCGCCATGCCCGCATGTAAAAGCTTGCAAGATTAACACAATACTGAGATAAAATGAAAAGAAATGGATATGGGGCGCGGCCGTGGTGTTGGTTTTGGCGCTTTCACTGGGGCTTTATAGGTTTTTCACGGCAGACGATTACCGCCGTACCTTGCCATCGCGTCCCTTGGCTTTGGCAGCCGTAGACTTGGTGCGCTTGTCGGAAGAAAACGACATGGGCATGCAGGATTGGAAGAAACTGTTGCCGGAAGGACTGGAACCCGGACAGACCGGAATCGACTGGTCGAAGAAAATGTATGCCTTTGTTTCTTCCAAAGAATACGTGGGCTTGTTGGCGGCCGTCAGCGACGAGGCAGACTTGCGGCGTTTGTTGGATGAGGCCGCAAAGAAAGGACGGTGCACGCCTGTGGAAGACTATCGGGGCTACTCTTGGACGGTATGGGACGGCAGTTGGATGGTGGGTTTCGGTGACGGTGCGTTGCTTATGATGGGGCCGGGACTGAAAGCCGACATGGATGCGTTGCGCTATGACATGCTGGCTTGTTTCAGGCAGAAAGAGGCGGAAAGCGGGATGACTTCGCCCCTCTTTGCTGAGTTGGACCATAAGGATGCTTCTTTCCGCGTCGTGTCGCGGTTGGACGTGTTGCCCAACTTTCGCGGTGTGGAATTTTTGGAGGGCTTGCCAGAGCATGCGAATCTGAGCGATGTGTATGTCTGTGCCGGTTTGAACCTCTCTCCGCACGGGGTGACCATGGAGGCGGAAATCAGTTCGCAGAACAGTGACATCAATAAGTATTATGAGCGGTTGGCTTTCTTGGGCAAACCGTTGGACGGCGAATTTGCCGGACGGGTGCCGGAGGATGCTTTGGCATGGGCTTGCGTGAATGTGGACGGCGGCTCTTTGTTGGAGATGTTGCGGCAGAATCCCGTGGCGCGTACGTTCCTGATCGGACTGAACATGGGTGTGGATGCAGACTTGATTATTCGCAGCATCAAGGGGGACGTGGCTGTTACCGTTCCGGCTTCCGCCTTGCAGAATCCCAGTAATGTCCTCGTGACGGCCCATCTGGCAGAGAAAGACTTTTTGAAAGAAGCCGCATATTGGAAGGAAAGCGCTGCGCGAAGCGGTGCATGGACTTTCCGGGATTTCGGGAACGACCGCTTTTATTTGGCAGCCAATGGCGTACAGACCTATTTCGGGGTAGAAGGGGAGACGCTCTACGTCACGCCTGAAGAGGGAATGACGGGTTGGGTAAGCGGTCCGGAGACAGAGACCCTCTCGGAATGGAACAGCCGGATAAAGGACAGCCGTTTCTTCTTGTGGGTGAATTTGGAACAGGTCAAACGTGACCCGATGATGGGTGCGTTGTGCCGGGAAAGCGGCGTGGACGAAGGCCGAAAGATATTGGATTTGTTCGATGCAGTAGTGCTGAGGTCGTCCGACGCCCGCCGTCTGACATTGGAGCTGCATACGCGTGGGAATCGGAATCTATTGAAGGATTTATTGAAATAATGGACAAGATAGAATTGAAGAATGCGTTGCCGGAGGTGTTTGCCTCACGGGACGACATCCGGAGCGAGATTTGGCACCGGGAAGTGACGTTCGAGCGGGGGCATTTGTATTTGGTCGAGGCAGGTTCCGGTACCGGCAAATCATCCCTTTGCAGTTATATCATCGGTTATCGTAACGACTATCAGGGTATCATCAGCTTTGATGGGAAGAACATCCGCAATTATAAGGTGAAGGATTGGGTGGAGCTGCGGAAACGTTCGTTGAGTCATTTGTTTCAGGAACTCCGTTTGTTTCCCGAGTTGACAGCTTACGAGAACGTGGCGATTAAAAACAACCTGACGGGATTCAAGAAGAAAAAACAGATAGAAGCTTGGTTCGACGCGTTGGGCATCGGCGACAAGTTGCATGCTCCGATAAGCCGCATGAGTTTCGGCCAGCAGCAGCGGGTGGCCATGATCCGGGCTTTGGTGCAGCCTTTCGATTTCTTGTTGGCTGACGAACCGATAAGCCATTTGGACGAGGAGAACGGCAGGACGATGGGAGAAATCATGATGGAGGAAGCCCGCTCGCAGGGGAGCGGGTGTCATCGTGACCAGTATCGGCAAGCATATCGCATTAGACTACGAAAAGACATTCAGGTTATGAGTTTGGTTTGAATTATTGCGTCGGCACGTCAGCGTACCTCAGTTTGCAGGTTTCTTCTTTGCCAATTTGTTGGGTATGCTCATCGTCTTGTTGAGTGTACAATTTTATTATGACGTCCTGCCTGTTTTCACGCAGGGCGACAGTTTCATCAAGAAAGATTATCTGATTGTCTCCAAGCGGATCAGTATGGTCAGCTCTTTCAGTGGCCGGAGCAATACGTTTTCTGCGGCGGACATCGATGAAATCAAGGCGCAGAAGTTTTGCAAGAGTGTAGGGGCTTTCACTTCAAGCCGATATAAGGTGAGTGCGAGCATGGGCGTGGAAGGCATGGCTTACATGAGTACGGAAATGTTCTTTGAATCCGTGCCCGACCGTTTTGTGGATGCAGACCTGAAAGACTGGCACTTCGCGGAGGGCGATCCCGTGGTGCCCATCATTTTGCCGCGCAGCTACCTGACGATCTACAATTTCGGCTTTGCCCAAAGCCGTTCGCTGCCTAAGCTTTCGGAAGGAGTGGTCAGCATGCTGGACTTGAACAGTACGTTTGCGGGGCAATGGCCGGGAGGGCGTGATGAAAGGACGGGTCATCGGTTTCAGCAATCGGCTGAACACCATCTTGGTGTCCGAGAGTTTCATGAAGTGGAGCAACAGGCTGTATGCCCCGGACGGGGATGCCGGTCCCACACGGCTTATCGTTGAAGTGTACAACCCGGCAGATGATGCCATCGCGCGTTTCTTGCAGCAAAAGGGATATGATACGGAAGAAGACAAGCTGGATGCCGGAAAGACAACTTATTTCCTGAAAATCGTGTCGGGTGTGGTGATGAGCGTAGGACTACTCATCAGCGTCTTGTCATTCTACATCCTGATGCTGAGCATTTATCTGTTGGTGCAGAAGAATACGACGAAGCTGGAGAACCTGCTGCTCATCGGTTACAGCCCTTGGCGGGTTGGTCTGCCTTATCAGGTTCTGACGGTAGGAATGAACGTGCTGGTATTGTTGTTGGCCATCGGCTTGCTGACGTGGCTTCGCGGTTATTATCTGGATATGATTCTATTGTTGTTCCCCCAGATGGAGGAGGCAAGCCTTTGGCCTGCATGCGCCTTGGGTGTGGTGCTCTGCGTGGCGGTCAGCGTGCTGAACGTATGTGCCATACAGCATAAGGTGATGGCCATTTGGAGACATAAAGACTGAGAGACATGGAAGAGTTGTTACGATTATACGAAGACTGGCGGGGCTGTGCGCCGCAAAGCGTGGAGCAGTTGCCCGGAGCCGGAAGCAATCGTACGTATTACCGGTTTTGGGATGCCGAAGGGGATTCCCTGATAGGCGTGGTGGGTACGTCACGGGAGGAGAACGAGGCTTTCATTTATTTGGCCGGGCATTTCGGGCAGAAACGGTTGCCTATGCCCCGGGTTGTGGCTGTTTCGACGAGCCGTTTGTGCTATTTTGCAAACCGATTTGGGGCATCGCAGCCTGTTCGACGCGCTGTCGGAAGGCCGCGAAAAAGGCGGACGTTACGCTCCTGAAGAGAAGGAACTGTTGCGGCGGACGATAGCGGAACTGCCACGCATCCAGTTTGTCGGGGCAGAAGGCTTGGATTTTGGACGGTGTTACCCGATGGCTTCCATGGACAGGACGGCTGTTTTCTTTGATTTGAACTATTTTAAATATTGCTTCCTGAAGACTACGGGACTGGACTTTAACGAGGTGAAGTTGGAAAAGGCGTTTTCGGAGATGGCCAAGGATTTGGTGGGAGATCCGGACAAGCACGCGTTCCAATACCGGGATTTCAGGCGCGCAACGTCATGTTGGACAGGGACGGGCAGCCCCGTTTCATCGACTTCCAAGGCGGGCGGCGCGGGCCGGTGGAGTATGACGTGGCCAGTTTCCTGTGGCAGGCTTCGGCACATTATGCCCCGGAGCTGCGCCACGAGCTGATGGCGGTGTACCTCGATGCGGCACGGCTGTACACGGGCGTGGACGAAGGACGGTTCCGTGAACGCATGCGGCTGTTCGTCCTGTTCCGCACGTTGCAGGTGTTGGGGGCATACGGTTTCAGGGGGTACTTCGAGCGGAAGAAGCATTTCTTGGACAGCATCGCCCCGGCCATACGGAATTTGCGCGAGTGGCTCTCGGAGGGCGAGTGTCCTTATCCTTATTTATATGACGTGTTTGAGCCGGATGGTGGAATTGCCCGCTTTCGGACAGAAGTTTCCGCACGGCCGGACGAACCGTGCGGAAAGGATACGGAATGGAGCGTGCAGCCGATGTGCTCCGTGCGGATATCGGGCCGGCTTCGTTTTCCGGTACGATGGCCGGGGGCGTTGGTCGTGCGCGTGTTCAGTTTCTCCTATAAGAAGGGGATTCCCGAAGACACCAGCGGGAACGGAGGCGGTTATGTGTTCGATTGCCGCAGTACGCACAATCCCGGAAGGTATGAACCGTACAAAGCCCTGACGGGCTTGGACGAACCCGTTATCCGTTTTTTGGAAGAAGACGGAGATTCTGACGTTCTTGGACAGCGTCTACAAATTGGCGGATGCCCATGTGGCGCGTTACCTCCGGCGCGGTTTTACCGACCTGATGTTTGCTTTCGGATGTACGGGCGGCCGTCACCGCAGCGTCTATTCCGCCCAACATCTGGCCGAGCATCTGCATGCGAAGTTCGGCATAGAAGTACGGATATGTCATCGCGAGCAAAATATAGAACGGATATTGCCTCCGACGGAGCTATAGCTCAGCGCACGTCATTTTCCTGTCTTTATACATTCATCAAGTCGTTCAAGGCTTCGCTCATGCTGGGATGGCGGGTCGATGAATACCGAATAGCTCACCGGGTCACGGTCGGACACCTTGCGTTCTCCTGCCCCGAAAAGGTCTTCGCGCAGAATGCGGTAATCATCCAAAGAAATGTAGGTAAACTGCAAACCGCCCTTTACATCACCGATAGCATGTATCTTGGGGTTGGTAGTCTGCAAATAGTCGTCCACCACAATGGCACCGCGCTCATTCACCTCTACACCTGCCGCCGCCAGATTCAAGCCAGCCGTATTCGGACGCCGGCCGGTAGCCAGCAGGATGGCATCTGCGTGTAACTGATGTTCCTCTCTCCCGTGACCGCATCCCGGTAAATGACGTCAGAGTCTTTCACGGACTGCACGCGTGCATTCAGCCTGAAAACGATTCCTTTCTGTTCCAATACCTCCCGGACACTGTCCGCAATGTCCCGGTCCTCCCGGGATATCAGTTCGGAAGAACCCTCGAGCACCGTGACTTGCGAACCGAATGAAGCATACATGGAAGCAAATTCCAGTCCGATGTATCCCCCGCCTACAATGACGAGCTGTGCCGGCAGCTCAGTCAGTTCCATAATGGAGGTGCTGGTATATACCCGTGGGTTACCTTGTATCCCCTCTATCGGTGGAATGACGGTTTCGGCACCCGTATTGATGAATATCCGGGGAGCTTGCAATTGTAATGTCCCTTCCGCCATCCCAACTTCCACCACATCCGGACCTGCAAAGGAGCCGATACCCGTATAGACCGTTATATGAGGATTGTCGGCCAGATTGTGATAGTTCTTCTGACGCAGGAAAGAGACGACCTCTTCCTTCCTTGCAATGGACTGACGATAGTATGCCTTCTTGACCTCCCAAGAAGCGTCTTTGTCCGCATGCTTTGCCGCATGCACCAATGTTTTTGTGGGAATGCAACCGATATTGATACATGTCCCTCCGTACATCTTTTCCGAACGCTCCACTACGGCAACGTCCAGCTTCCGTTTTGCCAACTCGGCAGCCAGCGTCTTTCCGCCTTTGCCGAATCCGATGATAATGACATCATACTGTTTCATACGTCTATTTCCTTAATTGATTCAATACTCTTTTTGCACTGTCAGACAGTACGACAATGGCACCGGCAAGAATGGCCGTATCCTTGATGACCAAGCGCCCTGCCCCCGTCAGCAACGGAAAGCCGTGCTCCCTCGCTTCCCAAGTCGGGCACCCACACCTCAGGGGTTGTCACCAGGAAAGAGAGGGTACCTATTGTCATGACAATGGCAAGTGCGGCTCCCGCCAGTCCGATTTTCGGAGAGAATATCCCCAGAAATGTCAGAATGCCGATGGCCATAATCAGAATGCCCAGACCGTGAGAGAAACCATACGTATTGTTCTCCACGTGCCACTGATGTTTCGCCTCATTGAACTCGCCCTCTTTCAGCTTATACTCCTTGTACTCCGGGGCACTCTTTGTATAAAAGAAGCTCATGAACGGGCTGTTCGCCACAAAAGGGACAATCCCTTCAGCCTCATAATTCCAGAATTTCAACCCACCAATCCATACGAAAATAACCAGGATGGCTACACGAATCAAATTAACACCCAACTTTTGAGTGGAAGCGGCCAGCGTCAACGCAGCCATAAACAAGTTTTGCAATTTCGTTTTCATCTTTGTTCTACTTTTTAAATGGTTTCAGTAATATGACTTGATTTTTGTTTTTGCAAAGTTCCTTGTTTTCCACCACGTACGAAATGGCAATTATTCCGCAACAGTTGGCAATTCTTCCCGTTTCACTCTTTTCCGGTAGTCCGAGACACTCTCGCCGGTCATTTTCTTGAAAAAACGGCTGAACGTGGACAAATCCTCGAAACCCAGCAGTTCGC
>VOFE01001879.1_pt1 | contig 12001 bp, 21 predicted proteins | sample 5384071 | NCBI WGS metagenome assembly VOFE01 (sample SAMN12384724, study PRJNA508395) | human gut metagenome | isolation source: healthy gut D | host: Homo sapiens
CTGCCAAGGTGATAAGTCCTGCGCCAATGATACTGTTTTTCTTCATTATTTTTTCCTTATTTATGATTTTCTTGTACTGCGTTCATTGATTCTATGTGGATTTTCCACCCGTTCCAAGGCATCCATGGTTTGTACGCACGTGATACCCCGTTTGCGCATAGCCGCACTGTGGCCTACGTGGGTGTTTGGGAAGCGGCCGTTTTTCTTGAAAAGGATTTTTATGGCAAAAAATGCCATACTTATGGCCACAATTATCAGGGTAAACAATAGTGTCTTCAACATTTTGCGTATATTTGTGCTACAAAGATAAACTTTAAAAGCGTGGAATTGTGTCGTATCTTCGCTTTTAACCAAATTTAGTAGAATGAATATATAAAATTATGGATATGGAAATGAATTCATTGAAACCAGCCGAGGTTTTTTAAGTTTTTTGCAGAAATCAACCGGATACCTCGTCCTTCCAAAAAAGAAGAGCGGATGATAGCTTATTTGGAACAGTTTGCCCGTGAAAGAGGTTTGGAATGTAAGGTGGACGAGACGGGAAACGTATTGATTCGTAAGGGGGCGACTCCGGGGATGGAAAACCGTAAGACGGTGATTTTACAGAGCCACATGGATATGGTTTGCGAGAAGAACCGTGAGGTGGAGTTCGATTTTGAAAAAGACGCGATTCGTACGTTGATTGATGGAGATTGGTTGCGTGCGGACGGGACGACGTTGGGTGCCGACGACGGGATAGGCGTGGCGATGGAGTTGGCCTTGTTGGACGCTTCGGATATTGCCCACGGCCCGATAGAATGTGTGTTTACCCGTGACGAAGAAACAGGTTTGAGCGGTGCTTTCGGGATGAAGCCCGGTTTCATGTCCGGTGATATTTTGTTGAACTTGGACTCGAAGACGAAGGGCAGTTGTTCGTAAGTTGTGCCGGGGGAGCGGCAACTACGGCTGAATTCGACTTTACGCCGGTGGATGTTCCGCAGGATTATTTCTTCTTCGAAGTGAAGGTGAAAGGATTGACGGGCGGACATTCGGGTGACGACATTAACAAGAAGCGGGCGAATGCCAACAAGATTCTGGCGCGTTTCCTATATAATGCCTGGGCTAAATACGATTTATATTTATGCGACATTCAGGCCGGAGGTCTGCACAATGCCATACCTCGTGAAGCGATGGCGGTTTGTGCCATCCCTGATGAAGGACAAGGAGAGCATCCGTGTGGATTGGAACCTGTTCAGTGCCGATGTGGAAGAAGAATACAGTGTGACCGAAAAGACTATGGTCTTCGGAGTTGCAGAGCGAAGGCGCGAGGTCGGAAGCTGTGGAGCGCGAAGTGGCCCGCAAGCTCATTTGGGCTTTGCAGGCCGTGCACAACGGCATCCTTTCCATGTCGCAGGACATCGATTTGGTGGAGACCAGTTCCAATCTGGCCAGTATACGTCTGACGGACGGCAATAAGATTCTGGTGAAAACCAGTCAGCGCAGCAGCATACTGAGTGCGCGCCACCACATGAGCAATATGGTGAAAGCCGCTTTTTGAGTTGGCCGGAGCCCGTGTGGAAGTGGGCGAAGGCTATCCGGGTTGGAAATGAATCCGGAATCGGACATTCTGAAAATTGCAGTGGAAACTTACAAAGCCTTGTTTGGCAAAGAACCGAAAGTGTTGGGGATACACGCCGGATTGGAATGCGGATTGTTCAGCGAGAAGTATCCCGGTCTGACATGGTGTCGTTCGGCCCGACGTTGCGTGGAGTACATTCGCCCGACGAACGTTTGTTGATACCGACGGTTGCCATGGTTTGGGACCATATCAAAGCCATTTTGAAGAATATTCCGGCAAAAGCCTAAAATAAGCGGGGCATATCTGCGTTATAACAAGGCAGATATGCCTTTTGAATTTATGAATATGCGAAAATATCCGTCTTTTTGTGGCTCAGTCCTTGCGTGGGGCGTCGTGGTCGTATCCGGTTTTACGTCTTGTGACGACTCCATGTCGTTCACGACCGACCGCGGTGCGCTGTTATCCTTTTCCACCGATACGGTGAGGTTCGACACTGTGATTTCCACCGTAGGGTCGAGCACGCGCCAACTGATGGTTTACAAACCGTAACGCAGATGGCCTGGCGTATTGCGTCCGTACGTCTGAAACAGGCGTATGCCACTCCCCTTTCGGGTGAATGTGGACGGTTCTATCTGAGCCGGAAAGCGGGGCGCGGGCATACGATTTCGAGGTACGCACGGGAGACAGTATCCGGGTTTTTGCAGAGGTGACAATGCCCGAAAACGGGCAGGATGCCCCCGTAGCCCTGAACGACACCCTGATTTTGCTTTGAGAGCGGGTGGAGCAGCATGTCATTCTTACAGCCGTGGGGCAGGATGCCTATATGTGGCGTGGCAAGGTGATAGAAGCCGATACTTTGTTGGAGGCCGGACGTCCGATTGTGGTGTACGACAGTCTTTCCGTGAGAGAGGGAGTGACATTGTCCATGGCCGCAGGCGTACAGTTGTATTTCCCCACGACGGAGCCAACCTTTGGGTGCACGGTCGTATCGTGGCCGAAGGGACGGTCGATCGTCCTGTGGTGTTCCGTGGCGACCGTACGGACCGGATGTTCGATTACCTGCCATACGACAATACGCCTTCCCGTTGGGGGGGCATACGGTTGAAGGCCACGAGTACGGACAACCGGCTGAACCATGTGGACATCCATAGTGCTTCCTACGGCATTGCGTGCGACAGCTCTTCCACGGACGTGATGAAACTGACGTTGGAGAACAGCGTGATTCATAACGTAGGTGGCGAAGGATTGGGGCTGTACCATTGCCGTGCGTCGGTGGGCAACACCCAAATCAGCAATACGTTGGGGCATTGTGTGGCCGTGGTGGGCGGTTGGGCCGAGTTCGTGCATTGCACGTTGGCACAATTCTATCCTTGGGATGCTACGCGGGGCGATGCCTTGTATTTGGCCAACAAATGGTTGGCTTTGGATTATCCCCTTCAGCATGCCCATTTCCTGAACTGTCTGGTGACGGGGTATGCCGATAATGTAGTGACAGGGAATCTGGAAGACGAGAACAAGGGATGTGGATTACTATTTCGGGAATTGCGTGCTTCGTACGGTCGAGGCGGAAGACGATGCCGCGTTTCGTCGGCGTGGTGTATGAAAAAAAAGGCGAGGAGGGTACCGGCCAAGAACAGTTCCGGTTGTTTGATACGGATAACTATCTGTACGATTTCCGCTTGAAAGACATTTCCGTGGCGCGTGGCAAAGGCTCGACGGAGTGGGCCGCCCGTTATCCGACGGACCGTTACGGGATAGACCGTTTGACGGAACCTACACCGGATGCCGGGTGCTATGAATTCGTGCCCGAAGAATGAAACCGGTTGTTTGGCTTTCGGCATTGCTTTGTGGATGGAGCGCGTGGCTTCCGGTCAAGGGGCAGCAACCTTTCCGGGTCATGTTCTACAACGTGGAGAACTTGTTCGACTGCCGTCATGACAGCCTGAAGGAAGACCGTGAGTTTCTGCCCGACGGAGAGAAGAAATGGACACCGTCCCGTTACTGGCGTAAGTTGGACGCCTTGTCCAAGGTCGTTGCGGCTGTGGGAGAAGAACGTTTGCCGGATTTGGTCGGGTTGTGCGAGGTGGAAAACGACAGTGTGCTTTTCGATTTGACCCGGCGTTCGTCCCTGCGTGCGCTCGGTTACCGTTACGTGGCGACCCACTCCCCCGATGTGCGGGGCATCGACGTGGCCCTGCTCTACCAGCCGGGTAGTTTCCGTTTATTGGAGTCCCATGAAATTCCTGTCCTTCCGCAGAAGCCGGATTCCGGCCCACGCGCAACGTCTTGTACGTAAAAGGAGAAGTACTCTCGGGAGATACGTTGCACGTGCTCGTATGCCATCTGCCCAGTCGTTTGGGAGCGACCCGTGTTTCGCGCCGCCATCGGATGCTGGCCGCACGGACGGTGAGGGCTGTAGCCGATTCAGTGCATACGGCTACGTCCGATGCCCGTATCTTGTGGATGGGCGATTTCAATGCCGATGTGGAGGATAGAGTGTTCCGCGAGGTGGTTTTCCCTGTATTTCCGTGAGCCGGGCTTTCTCCCTTCTGCGCAGACGGAGTGAAAGGCTCCTACCGCTACCGGGGGATATGGGAAACGATTGACCATATCTTGGTCAGTCCGGTGTTGATGGACAACAGCCGCCCGTTTCATACGTCCGACGGATGTCGCGCCATTAGTGGCCTTTCCTTTTATGTGCGAACGGGAAAAGACGTATGGCGGCGTTCGTCCGTTTCGCACCTATCAAGGCCCGTTGTATAAAGGGGATACAGCGACCATTTTCCGGTGACGCTGGATTTCGAGTGGCGTTTTCCCGAATGAATGTCTGCCCGGAAGGGTTATTCATGATGATAAGGTTCGCCGTTGATGATGGTCATGGCCCGATAGATTTGTTCGGTGAAAATCAGACGGATCATTTGATGCGAGAATGTCATGCGCGAAAGCGAGACTTTTCTCGTTTGCCTTTTCGTAGATGCGCGGTGAGAAACCGTAGGGACCGCCCACGACGAACACCATCCGTTTCAGTCCGGCTGCCATCCGCTTTTCCATCCATGCGGCGAACTCCACCGAACGATGTTCCCGTCCGTGTTCGTCCAGCAAGACGATATGGTCGCCCGGTTGGAACGCTTTCAACAGCAAATCCGCTTCTTTCTCCTTTTGTTGTTCTTCCGAAAGGCTTTTGGTGTTCCGCAATTCCGGTATGACTTCGATGTCGAAAGGTAGGTAGTGCCGGATACGTTTGGCATATTCTTCTATGCCTGCAATGAAATGCGGGTCGTTCGTCTTGCCGACGACGAGTAGGGGGTAATTTTCATGGCCGCGACGGATTATTATTTTTGTTTAGGATGACCAAAGCCGCAATGACTCCCGGAATCCAACCGGCTAGGGTGAGGATGAACACGATGACTACCGAGCCGCAACCCTGGTCCAGTACGGCCAAAGGCGGAAAAATGATGGAAAGGAGAACTCTGAATAATGACATTTTATTTTCTTATGCGTTTGATTGACGGGTCAAAGTTAGGAAAAAGTTTCAAAAACCGACACGGAAACCCTCCGTTTCTGTACGGTTTTGTGCCTACGGTAGGGCAAGGCGCGTTCCGGCCTTCTTCAAAAGCCGATGGCGGCTACGTCCTTCTGCGCTTTCCGGAAATCTTCTACGAGTTGCCGCACGATGTCTCCGGCGGGACGTATGGCATTTACGGACGATGCGATTTGTCCGATTTCGAGTTCGCCTTGTTCAGTGTCCCCTCGAAAATACCGCGCTTGGAGGCCGCTTTGCCTAAAATGTCGCGCAGTTCTTCCGAATTAGCCCCACGGGCTTCCGCTTCGGCCACTTTGTCGAACAGCCCGTTCCGCACCAGACGTGTGGGCGACAGTTTTTTAAGGCAGAGCATCGTGCCGCCTTCGTCCAAAGCGAGGCAACGCTGTTTGAAGGCTTCCGAAGCCGAACTTTCTGCCGACAGGGCAAAAGGGTGCCTATTTGTACCCCTTCGGCTCCTAATGCCATGGCTGCCAACATCGCTTCTCCGCTGCCGATTCCTCCGGCTGCCACGACCGGAAGGCCGGTGGCGCGGCGCACTTGCGGTATCAGGGTGAGGGTCGTCGTTTCTTCACGTCCGTTATGTCCTCCGGCCTCGAAGCCTTCGGCAACGATGGCATCCACTCCGGCCTCCTCGCATTTCGTTGCGAATTTACTGCTCGACACCACATGGGCCACCGTCACGCCCGCCTCGTGAAGCATCGGGGTGAATTTTTGGGGCTTCCGGCCGAAGTGAACACTATTTTCACTTCTTCCCGTATGAGGATGTCCATCAGCCGGTCTATTTCCGGATACATCAGCGGAACGTTCACGCCCCACGGCCGGTCTGTAGCTGCCTTCATCTTACGGATGTGTTCCACGAGAGTTTCCGGATGCATCGAACCGGCTCCGAGCACACCCAATCCGCCGGCTTGGCTGACGGCGGCGGCCAACCGCCAGCCGCTGCACCACACCATACCACCTTGTATGATGGGGTAACGGATGCCGAAAAGTTTGCATATTCTGTTCATGTCGCTTTGCTTTTGGGGTTGTTGTTTCCCAAAGGTAAGCAAAAGACGGCAGGTCGCGGCTTCGGTCCTACGGAATTAGCATTCTTTATAGGATGGTGCTGTGTATATTGATGTTTAAATAACGTGAAAAGATATGGCGAATGGTACGATTTATATATTCCAGTGGATTAACTTTGTGACCGTATGTTTTATTCACTTTCAATACCATGAAGAAGACTTGTTTTCATTATGTTTGGGGATTGGCAATCAGTATCGGGTGGACGTTGAACGGTTGTGTCAGCGGAGCCTCTTTGAATGCGGAATTAGTAAAATTAGAGACACATGGCATTCACGATGAGTTAGTATATTCTTCTTTCCTGAAAAGTTATGAAATAGTCGCCTTGTCGGACAGTGTGCCCGAAGCCCTCATTAAGTTTCCCGACCGTATTTTGTTTGCCGAAGACCGTATATTCGTGGTGGACAGATTTGGGAATAAGGTTTTGATGTTCGACCGAGAGGGGAATTTCCTCAAGTCCACGGCCTCGATGACAGGCAAGGGGCATAATGAGTATATCCGGTTGATGGATGCCGCCATGGATAAGGAAGGCAGGACGCTTTACGTGCACTGTGATGCGCCTTACCAAATCATGGTGTTCGACTTCGACCTGAACCTGAAAGAGGTCGTGCAAACGGATTATTATATGGACGAGGTGGTGGCCGACGGGCGTTTCATTTACGGCATCCGCACGCTATACCGTGACGAGACGGGTTTTGAGCTGGTGGCTTTGGAGCGGAACCGGTTGCAGGATACGCCTCGTGTGCTGCTGTCGTTCACGGGGGGAGTGCCCGGCAGACGGACCACCGGGAAGAGCCTTATGCAGGCCGTGGACGGGGCTTACGTGAGTTTTCCGTTCGACACCCACGTGTATAAAATCCGGAATGCGGAAGTCGTGGAAACCTATAATATGGATTTTGGTGAAGAAGGGCTTATCGAGAACCCCATCCGGAACGGCGTGACGCCCGACTGGTTCGATTGCAACTGTGCGGATTTGAATTGGTCGATTGTCAATATGACCGTTTCGGATTCCGTGATGTTGTTCAATACCAACCGGGAGTATGCCTTTATGGTGAACACCGACCGGAAATCCGGAGGCGGATACCTGAATTTCCATAACGACATGTTGCCGTTTTCCTTTTCGCGGATAATTCCCACGGGAGGTTTGCCCGGCACAGTCGTCTACCGTCCTTTCGCAGAGACCATAGCGGAAACGTTGAAACAGTATCGGGAAAAAGATGGCACGTTTCCCCTGAGCTGCAAGAGGTGGAGCGGAAGTTCAATCCCGACGGCAATCCGCTCCTCATCGTGTGGAAAATCAAATGACAGATCCGGTACGGGCGTTTGTAAAGGTGGATTCAAGGTATTTGGCCTTTGCCATCTTGTCGTGGTTTTTGAATATTATAATACGTTGAATATCAGCATGGTGCTTTCGTGAAATCAATCTGAGCCAAACGAAAAATCATTCGGCTGAGAATGAAAAATCGTTTGGCTGAGATTGATTTCACGTTCTCAGCCGAATGATTTTTGTTATTCAAAAGTCAAAACATCACCTTTCCGTTGGTTAGTTCATGTTTCAAATCATCGTATACGTAGCCTGGACTTTGGTAGTAAAGTCCGGTGGCAAGGTCGGTCAGCTTGGAATAGGTTGTCGAGTTGTACACCATTCTCATGGCTGTAGCCAAGTCCATTCCGAAATCTTCTATCACATACTCCACCAATTCTGTTGTGATACATTCTATCATGAATGTTTCTTCGTTCGTCATAGTTTCTTTAAAAGCTTTACGGCATGTTCCGTACCGAAATAATACTGTATGGTCAATTCTTTGTATTTCAATTCCTTTATCAATGTGGGCATGTCGATAAAGTTGCGTAAATAGCGAAAGAGTTGGATTCCGACCCTATCGTCGGCAATGGGACCCACTACAATGTCGAAGCCGTGGATTTTTTCTTTGTTGTTACGGTCGCGGTTGGCCACAATGAAATATGCCCATTCCTCGGAGTAACTGTTGAAGACTTTAACATTCATCTGTCCGTTGTGCAAGAACGTCTCATCAAACTCGTATTCGTTGACAAATGGTGTGCCGCCGAATTTGCGCACGGTCTGTTCCGCCATACGTAAGGCTTGTTCCCGGATTGTTGTCAAATAGAATCCTTTTCCGAAATCCTTGTAAGGCTTTGAACGGTTTAAATCAATTCTTGCAATGGATATGTTAGAACCGTGATATAATTTCATGCCAGCATTCCCCCGTTTTTTTTGCAGACCACGGTCAGGTCGTCTACAGCGTCTTCTATCGACAGCAAGTGTTCTACGTCATAGAATTCCTCGAGGAATGCAAGCCCTTTCCAATTATTCAAATATCGGAAAGCCTGTTGCAATGTCAGCTTGTACCTGCGTGCAAATTCACTGATGCAAACCACCATGAATTCGATTTTATTTTTGTGTCTTTTTTCCATACGTTTGCCTTTTTCTGGCGTACATGTGCAAAAAATAATCATTTCCAATGGATTTTCGCTTGGTCAGGAGTGAAAAAACGGTATATCCGCAGCTCTTTGTACCCCGAAAGGCATTGAAAAACGCACCTCCTTTCGTTTTTATGTTGTATCTTTGTCTGCAAATCATTGCGAATACATTAAAAGAATAGGAAATATGTTGTCAGTTGAAGAATTGAATGACCGCTTGATTGATTTGGCTTTCGCCGAAGATATCGGCGACGGCGACCACACTTCGCTCTGCTGTATTCCGGCGGATGCCATGGGAAAATCCAAGTTGCTCATCAAGGAAGAGGGCGTGTTGGCCGGAATGGAAATCGCGAAGGAGGTGTTCCGTCGCTTCGATCCGGACATGAAAGTGGAGGTGTTCATACAGGACGGGACGCACGTGAAGCCGGGCGACGTGGCCATGGTCGTCACAGGGCGGGTGAGGAGCCTGTTGCAAACGGAGCGTCTGATGCTGAACATCATGCAGCGCATGAGTGGCATTGCCACCATGACGAACAAGTATGTGGAGCGGCTGAAGGGGACGAATACCCGTGTGTTGGACACGCGTAAGACGACCCCGGGCATGCGTATGTTGGAAAAGGCGGCCGTGAAAATCGGAGGCGGCGTGAACCACCGTATCGGATTATTCGACATGATTCTGCTGAAGGACAACCACATAGACTTCTGCCGGAGGCATCGCCAACGCCATCAACCGTTGCCATGAGTATCTCAAGGAAAAGGGAAAGAACCTGAAGATAGAAATAGAAGTGCGTAACTTCGATGAATTGCAACAGGTGTTGGATATGGGCGGCGTAGACCGTATCATGCTCGACAACTTCTCCGTGGAGGATACGCGTAAGGCCGTGGAGATGGTGGCCGGACGTTTTGAAACGGAGTCGAGCGGCGGTATCACTTTCGACACTTTGCGCGATTATGCCGAGTGTGGGGTAGACTTCATTTCCGTCGGGGCACTGACCCATTCCGTCAAAGGGTTGGATATGAGTTTTAAGGCTTGTTGACAGGCCATGAGTCTGTCGGATTGACAAACGGTTGCCGGGACTGTCTCGTCGTGAAAACGGAAGGGAGACAGCCTTGGTAATCGTTTTTGCATATATAATAAGGTATATAAGATATGAAGAAGCACTTTTGGTGGATGAGCGTGGCTTTGTGGCTCCCTTTGCAGGCAGCGGCACAGGACGGGCGTTTCCATTCCCCGGTGGACATTCCGTTTCTGATGTCGGGCAGTTTCGGCGAGCCGCGTCCGAACCATTTCCATTGCGGCATCGACGTGAAAACGCAAGGCGTGGTGGGTAAACGGGTACTGTCTGTGTGCGACGGGTATGTGTCGCGGCTTACGGTGGGTTACGACGGTTTTGGCAATGCCGTTTATGTGACGCACCCCAACGGTCTGGTATCCGTTTATTGCCATTTGAACGAGTTCGTTCCGGCCTTGAAGGAGGTTGTCCGCAGGTGTCAGTACAAAGAAGAGACGGAGCGGGTAGACGTGAAGCTTCCACCCGCCGTGTTTCCCGTAAAGGCGGGGGATTTGATTGCTTACAGCGGTAATACATGGGGGCTTCTCTTGCCCTCATCTTCATTTGGAATTGCATCGTGTGTCGGACGGGGCGTTGGTGGATCCGTTACCTTATTTCCAACATTTGCTGACGGACGACATGTCGCCGGTCGTACACGGGTGAAGCTGTATGCTTGTCCGGGGCGGGGTTGATAGACACCGGAAGGTCATCCAAGACTTTCACGGTCACGCCGATGCTTCTGCCCGTGTGGTCCGGGCTTGGGGTGTGGGTGCTGCCGTTTGGGCGGACGACCTGATGAATCACACGCAGAAACAAGTTTGGCATCCGTCGCATCACGCTGAAAGTGGACGGCAGGCAGGTTTTCCAAAGCCTGATGGACGAATTCATGCCGGACGAAAACCGTTGGTGAATCGTGGGGAGACTATCCCACTACCGGAAAACGAAGCATTGGTATTTGAAGTCTTTTGTGGATCCGGGTAACACATTGTGTTTCCTTTCGGCCGACGAGAACCGAGGTTGGGTGGACGTGGACGAGGAGCGCGACTACCTCTTTGAATATGCCTTGAGGATTTGAAGGGAAACGTCCGGTGTGCCGTTTTACGGTGGGTGAACGTGACGACGCGCGTTTGGCCGAAGCGGAAGAGCGTGAGCAGCTCCGGAAGGCTTCGGGCGCATGGTTGGCACGGTCGTCCGCAAGTGGTGCAACGTCCGGGGATGGAGTTGCGTATTCCGGCAGGAGCGTTGACAAAGATGAAGTGCTTCGCGTGGGAGTGGAAGCCAAGGAAGACGGAATTTCCAACCTTTACGTGCTTCACGATGAGTTTTTGCCGTTGGTGAAACGGGCCACGTTGATGTTGGCGCCCCGTACACCTGTGTCCCGTCCGGAGAAATGTTATATCGAGTCTTCCCGTGGATATGTAGGGGAGACTATGCAGACGGTTGGTTTTCTGCCCGATTCGGGATTTGGGAGAGTCGTATGCGTTGGCTATGGACACCGTGGCGCCTGTGGTTCGTTGGAAGACGGCTTTCAATGGCAAGAAAGTCAGTGTGTTGCGTTGCGAACTGACGGACAGCGGTTCTGGGGGTGAAGTCTTTTAAAGCATACGTGGACGGCCGGTTTGTGCTCTTTACTTCTTATCGGGGAGTATGGACTTGCCGGTTGAAAGAAACGCCGTTGCGTCCGGAGGGCAAACGCCGCCGGTTGACCGTGAAGGTGACGGACCGTTGCGGGAATGAAACGGTGGATGAGAAAGAGTTTATTTATTAACGATAGGTTTATTTACAGAAAGATGAAAATCAAATGGATAATGACGGTCGTGTTGGCTGTGTGCACGGGCTACGGGCAGGCTTGCACGAATCTGATTGTGGGAAAGAAGGCATCGGCCGACGGGTCGGTCATCGTGTCTTACAGTGCGGACGACTTCGGAAGTTTCGGTTATTTGCGCCATTGGGCGGCCGGAAAGCATGCGAAGGGCGCTGCGTCCGGTATATAATTGGGAAAACAACAATTATGTGGGAGAGATAGAAGAAGCTCCCGAAACGTACAACGTGATAGGGAATATGAACGAATATCAGTTGACGATTACGGAAACGACTTTCGGTGGCCGTGCCGAACTGGTAGATTCAACCGGATTGTTGGATTACGGTAGCTTGATCTACATCGCTTTGCAGCGTGCCAAGACTGCGAAAGAAGCTATCGGAGTGATGACGGATCTGATTGATAAATACGGGTATAACAGTGAGGGCGAGAGCTTTACGATAGCAGACAAGAACGAGGCGTGGGTCATGGATCTGATTGAAAAGGGACGGGACGCAAAGGTGCGGGTGGGTGGCCGTGCGTGT
>VOFE01001919.1_pt1 | contig 12001 bp, 23 predicted proteins | sample 5384071 | NCBI WGS metagenome assembly VOFE01 (sample SAMN12384724, study PRJNA508395) | human gut metagenome | isolation source: healthy gut D | host: Homo sapiens
CCAAATGAGCACCATTTATATCGGCGAACGGCAAAGCGGCAAAACAACTATGCTCATTGAAATGTCTGAAAAGACCGGTGCCACCATTGTTGCGGCTACCTATCCGATGGCCAAGTACATTCAGTTACTCGCTGCCCAGATGGGTAAGAAAATTCCTGTTCCCATCACGGTGACGAACTATATCCGTCTTCTCGCAAGCGGCGGCCTTGGTAAGAGCGAGAAGTATCTCGTAGACGAGCTTCAGATGATGCTCTCTGCTATGAATGTCGAAGCTGCTACGGTTGACTGCGACTGCATTGAGGTTCTTCGCGGCCAACAGAAAGAAGGTTTGTAATGGCCCGGCTTAAAATGGTTGAGTTCCCAACACGCCTTTGTGAAGTCAAAGGTGAACTCGGATATTTTCATCTTTGGGAGCAGTGGAGTAATGTTGTTGGCACCAGTCTGCTTCGTGGTAGACACCCTGTTGGGCAGGTCTATGGCATTGTTGAATTCAAAGATGGTGTTCGCCGTGTTGACCCTGTTTCCATCAAGTTCTGCGATGAGGAGAACGCCGCTCTCTGTGCACTTGTAAAGCACAATGAGGCGTTAAGGAAAGGAGAAGCAAATGTTGAAGATTGAAAACGCCGAGGTTATGGGCTGGGAGCACGCCATTCGAGGCATGAGGAACCCCAAGAACTCGTGGGCGAAAAGCGATAGTGGCCCAGAATGTCCTTATGGGAAAGAAAAATGTTGCGGAGAATGCCAGCAAAATTTCTGCATTGGCCCTAACGATAAGCAACTCATGATGACCCTTCGCAACGCTGGTACGGATCATCGTAAGTTCATGCGGATGATTACCGTCTATCTCGACATCACTGCCCCGCTGTACTGGTGGAAAGAGTTCGACACCTATAAGGTCGGTACGGTAGCAAATTCCTGCTCTACGATGCATAAGATCGCGGATAAGGAGTTCACCTTGAAGGATTTTAGTTGTGAGCATTTGGAAGGCAGGGCGTTAAATACTCTTGAAGATATGGTGGATGAACTGAATTATTGGCGAGATTATTATTTAGCCATAAAAAAACAGAATGTTGTCGGAGCAGATAAAAAAGCGAAAGAACTTTGGTGGCAGATGATCCAGCTTCTCCCGAGCTCTTACAACCAGAAGCGGACAGTAATGCTTAACTACGAGGTTCTGGCGAACATGTATAAGTCTCGCCGCAATCATAAGCTCGACGAATGGCACACACTCTGCGACCGGATTGAAAGCCTACCGTATTCTAAGCTGATTACAGGTGGTGTAGTCGATGAATAAGGAGCAGTATTGGATAAAAAAGCACCCAGTAATGTGGTTTCTGCTTCAGAAAATTAGCGACTTTCTGTGGTTCTTTGCCAAGTTCTCTGTCTGTATGCTTTTGTGGTACATCATCCACGGGTGAACGTCGATTGACACCACTCCGGCTGTTATGATACAATCATAAAAAAAGAAATCATGCGCAAAAAGTGCAGCTCCTATTATGGAAGGAGGTTGTTAAGCTATGGCCGAACGCAACAATTCTCACCTTCTGGATGGTGGTGATGATTCCATGGGCATGACAGACAACCAGTATAAGGGTATGCTGCTGGACCAGTTAGAAGACTGGCAGGAAATCCTGGACCTGGCAATCAAGGCCGGGAACACCGAGATTCAGAAAAAGGCTGAGAAGCAAATCGCGAAGATCAACGAAAAGCTGAAATTCTAATCTCTACCCAGAGGGAAGGGCTTGTGGAAACACAGGCTCTTCTCTTTTTATATTTTGCAGGAGTGTGAACATTATGACACCTAATGAGTATCAGAAAGAGGCACTTCGGACCGCATCCGGAATGTCTAAGGAATACCCTCGTATTCTCAACGGCCTGATGGGTTTGAATGGCGAAGCCGGAGAATGCATTGATATTCTCAAAAAGCATCTTTACCAGGGCCACGCTTTCGATAGCGAACACATGGCAAAAGAACTTGGCGATGTCGCATGGTATCTTGCCATCAGCGCAGAAGCTATCGGCTATGATCTGGAGACCATCCTCCAGATGAACATTGATAAGCTCCGCGCTCGCTATCCCGATGGCTTTGATGCCGACCACAGCCTCAATCGTAAAGCAAATGATATTTGAAAGGAGCTTGTGAAAATGGATGAGAAAAAAATCCACTCAATCATTGATGAAGCAATGGCGGCTCGTGACCGATCTGTGTCCATTTATATTTCGCCTGATGGCGGTGTTTCTGTTTCGGTCTTCCCGTGGCCGGACGAGGAGACACTCCGCGACATGAGAGCCAGCGGTCTGATCTCTCACAATGACTACCGGACACGACTTGGCCTGTCGCCTATGAAAGACTAAGGAGGATCGCAATGAACGAAAAAGTTCTAAGACATAAGGAAATCTGCGATGGGCTGAACGAGCTCTACGCACGCAAAAACCACGACTATGGCGACAGCTTCCATACCACTTTCGTCGAGGAAGGTCTCGCTATGGCCCGTATCCGTCTGGGGGATAAGTTCTCCCGCTTCAAGACCCTGTCCCGCCTTTCCTGCAATGACCGTGACCAGCAGCAAGTTACGGATGAGTCCATTCGTGATACGCTGCTCGATCTCGCAAACTATGCCATCATGACGGTGTTGGAGATGGATACACCGGATAAGAGTCATGCGACTCTGTACGCTTATGACAAGCCTATCTATACTGTTGGGGAGGATAAGTAAGATGAAAGCTAAGAGAGCGCTTTGTATGCTTGCGGCGATCCTCCTCGTTGTCGCCATGATGTTGATGTTCCTGACCGGCTGCAACAGGCAGGTCATCGACACGACATTCAGCTACGACAAAGCTGTCCTGGCTCTTCCCGATGGCTCCGTCGTCAGCGGGAAAATCGAGAGCTGGAAAGACTATGATGACGGCGATCAGATTCAGGTAAAAATTGATGGAACTACATATCTGGTTCATTCCGCCAACATCGCACTGATAAAGGAGTAATAATTATGTGGAAGCGCGAACTGATCCGCAACAAGATCTATGCAGTATTGATGGTGCTGGCATCTTTGCCGGTCGTTATTTTGGAGAAGGATGGTACGGTCCTTCTCCTTCTCTTTCTTCGGAGTTCCGATGTTCTTTGCGAAAGAAAACTGGATCATAGGAGGGGCCCGTTCATGAAAGTAAAGAAAGCCGGAAAAAAGAGTGTTCGGAGCCATGATGTCCGCTGCCGAGAAAAAGGCTATGGACATGGAGATACAGCGACAGCTCGCAGAGTACGATCGAAAGCATATCAGAGAGATCGACGCTCTGGTTCTGTGGGAGCTGCATGAGCAGTTCGGCTTCGGCAATAAGCGGCTCAAAAAATTCTACGATAACTTCTCCCGCGGCATCGAGGCTTTGATCCGTCGTTATGAGATGGAGCAGGGCGATGATGTTTGGCTCTGTACTTACAAGCTGAAAGAAATCGGCTGTGATCTTGAGAAGTGGGAGAAAGAAAGAGGTGACCAATGAGCGACCGAAAAATGCGGAGGGCTACTCCGATCCAACAGCCTACCAGGCCATGATGAACCTTGAAATCGAGGAGCTTCGCTTTAAGAAGTTGCTCAGATCTATAAAGGATGTGTGCGACTTGGCAGACTTCGAGATCGAAGGTCGTGTCGTTCTGATCGACAAACGGTCCGGACGAGTGTGGAGGTAGAAAAATGTTTAACTTTCCTACTGAAGATATTGTTGATGCATGGGAAGCTGTCACTGTGACTGTATCAGCCGTCCTCGACGACGATGTGCTCTGGCCAAACCGATACGGAATGCCGCCTAAAAAGTACGGTCAATCTCTTCAGAAACACTCTAAAAAGTCATTCAAGCGGTACGACTACATCCCGATTATGACAAAAACCTCCCTTATCAGCGAAGAGCATTTTAGCAAAACTGCGTGAATTTGCCCCGGTTCTGTCTGACCTAAGATAGAATTCGGGGCTCTTTCATGCGCAAAAATCGTGGCCACTTTTGTTTTGAAAAACGGGCTTCTGCCCACTTTCTTTCGGAAACTTGATAAATTTGGGCGAGTTGAGAGACTTGTAGAGACGGTTCTGCCCAAAAAAAGTGGGTTTTTGCCCGGTTTTATTTGAAAAGTGGGCGGGCTGAAACCGTTGGTACACAAGGCTTTGCGGGTTTTCTGCCCACTTTCCACTTTTTTCTTTAATTAGTGTGAAGAAAAGTGTAAAAAATATATAAGTGACAAGAAAAAGTGGGTTTTTGGCCAAAGCCTGATTTTCCTCAAAAACTCTGACTTTCTTTTCGTGTGCGAGTGTGATATACTAAGCTTGCGACACAATTAAATCTTCTTATCCGCTTCACTATGGGAGAATTACTTGGCAACAAGTGTTTCTCTCTTAACTCGTTATGCCCATAGTGGTGGTAAGAGGATTGTGTCGCAGCAATGAGAGATGCGCTTTTGCAGGGTGCGTCTCTTCGTTGGGGCGCACCTTTTTATTTGCACTCTTACGAGGGGAGGACGGGCGTGGCACGGCCTTACACTGAACAGCAAGTTCTCAAGAAATTGGACATTCCCGATTTCAGACATTTGACAAAAGAAAAAGTCATTGCTTTTGCGACGATGGTTCCGAAGATGAACCCCGAAGTTGCAAAGAAAGCCCTTGAGCAATTCGAACTTCGCTTCAACTTCCCTTGATATTTTGAAAGAGTATCGCGGCGTCATCCAGGAAGCTATGGAAGACGATCGGGAGAGTATGCGCAGTTGTTACGATATGTATAACCGTGTGATGGACTCTCTTGAAAAAATGCTGGATGACAATGACCTGACATTTGAACAGAAGACTTATATTCTTGACCAGATGCAGGAAGTCGCCACCGCGGTAGCAGATAAGGACTCTGAAAAATCGAGGAACCGTTTGAAACTCATAGGAATTATCGGCGGGGTGGCTGCTGCCATTGTCGCGGCTTTGGCTTCGAGTCTTGGCGGCAACATCGCACTGAAAGAAAGCAACGACATTGATGATGACAACATAACGGATTTATGAGAAAGGATGGACGGCATGAGTAAAGGTAACGGAAAGCGTAGCACTGGCGGACTGATCCTTGATGTGATACTTACTTTCTGCACAGGAGGTCTGTGGCTGATTTGGATACTCATTCGGTATCTGCGAAATAATAGCTGACCCTCTGGATATTTGACCGAGACGCTTGAAAAGGTGTCTCGGCTTTTTATGCCTTTTTTGGCTTCCGCAGAAAAAACAGGGTCTTTTATGGAGAAGAGAGAGATGCGTTACACATTTCCCTCTCTCCATTTTATTTTTTGTCGAAAGGAGGTCGTTTCGTGGCCAGAAGTTCCAGACTTGAGAGCGGATTTCAAGACCGTTTGATCGAGTCATTGAAAGCGTTGTTCCCTGGATGCATGGTTTTCAAGATGGACCAAATTCAGGGGCTCCCTGATCTGTTGATTCTTTATGGCAAGAAGTGGGCCTCCCTCGAATGCAAGGGTCTGCGACAGCCAAGAAGCGCCCAAATCAGGACTACTATGTCGAGAAGATGAATGATATGTCATTCTCTCGCTTTGTGTGTCCGGAAAATAAAGAGGAGGTTTCTGGCAACACAGAAAGGAACTGTTCTTCACGCATTCGCCGCTCAGTGTATTCTTTTGGGGCAGAAACTTCCAAAGTCTCAGAAGACTCTGAACATGTATGTCAACGATGCAATCGGTTACAAGATGACGCCGGAACAGATCCTCTACTATTCCCCGAACTGCTTCGGCACCGCCGATGCGATTTCATTTCGAGGCGACATACTCCGGATTCATGATTTGAAAACTGGAGAAAGTCCGACACATGGAACAGCTGATGATTTATGGCGCTCTGTTTGCTTGGAGTATAACTATTCGTCCGAACGAGATTCAAATGGAGCTTCGTATTTATCAGAATGACGGAATCATTTGTCACCAGCCCACGATCGAAGATATTTTCCCCATCATGGACCGGATCATAACCTTCGATAAAATCATCAACAGTATCAAAGAGGAGGAGTAAGCCATGAACCCCATCGCGGAAGATATTCTGATGCACTATGGCGTCAAACGGCGCTCTGGGCGCTACCCGTGGGGTTCCGGTGAATAACCCTTACCAACATGGCGGCGATTTTCTGGCCAGAGTGGAAGAACTCGAAGCCATGGGAAAGAGCCAAAAAAAATTGCCGAAGAACTGAAGATGTCCACTACTGACCTTCGTATGCAGGTTCGGGTGGCAAAGCATGAGCGACGGGCTCTCCAGGCGGAACGGGCCAAGTCCCTTCGTGAAGAAGGAAAGACTCTCGATGAGATTGCCAAAATCATGGGGTACAACAACGACTCCTCGGTTCGTGCGCTTCTCAATGAAAACACCGCCAGCAACAAGAACAAGGCCCTTGCTACCGCCGAGGCATTGAAGAAAGAGCTGGCAGTAAAAGGGGCTCTTGATGTTGGCGAGGGCGTAGAGCAGCAGCTTGGCGTCTCGAAAGGAGTTCTTCAGGAAGCTCTGTTCATTTTGGAAACAGAAGGTTATAACCGATATGGCGTTGGAGTCCCTCAGGTGAACGATCCCAAGAAGCGGACAATCACTCCGGTTATTTCGGTTCCCGACATCGAGCAGAGAGACGCCTACCAGAACCTCGACATCATCAAGTCGGTGGGCGACTATCACTCTTCGGATGGAGGCGCATCCTGGGATAAGCGCGAGTATCCGGCAAGCATCGATTCAAGCCGAGTCAAGGTGCTCTATGGGGATGAGGGCGGCTCGAACAAGGACGGAGTCATTGAAATTCGTCGTGGCGTTGCAGACCTTGACCTGGGAAACGCTCACTATGCGCAGGTACGCATTCTTGTGGATGGTACTCATTACCTCAAGGGCATGGCGATATATTCTGACGACATGCCGGAGGGGTGCGACATCGTGTTTAACACCAACAAGCACTCCGGAACACCGAAGATGGATGTATCTGAAAAAGATTCAGGACGACCCCGACAATCCTTTCGGCGCATTCATCAAGGCCAACGGTCAGAGCTACTACCCCGACCCGAATGGCAAGTACACAGACCCGATTACCGGCGAGAAAAAATCTTTGTCGGCCATCAATAAGCTGAAGGAGGAGGGTGACTGGGACAAGATGAGTAAGAACTTGTCCTCCCAGTTCCTATCCAAGCAGCCCATCAAACTGATCCAGAAGCAGTTGGATTTGACCTATGCCGATGCGGCCGATGAATTCGCCGAGATTTGCTCTCTGAACAACCCGACTATCAAGCGGAAGCTTCTTATGGACTTTCGCAGATGAATGTGATTCTGCCGTTGTCCATCTGAAAGCGGCCGCCCCCCCGGCAGAGCACACAGGTCATCCTGCCTATCACAGCGATGAAGGAAACGGAAATCTATGCCCCCAACTATCGTAACGGTGAGAAAGTTGTGCTGATCCGCTACCCCCATGGCGGAACCTTTGAAATTCCGGAGTTGACGGTCAACAACAAGAATCAGTCGGCCATCTCCGTTCTCGGCAAGAACATCAGGGATGCGGTCGGCATCAACCCGAAGGTGGCGGAACGGCTGTCCGGCGCGGACTTTGATGGCGACCAGGTTGTTGTCATTCCTGTTGGCGGAAAGGTTTCTGTAAAATCTACCCCCGCCCTGGAAGGGTTGAAAGACTTCGATCCTAAGACTGACTACTCGACTGAGGGCAAGACTGGCGTTCGGCTTCTCTCAAAAGAAGCCACCCAGATCGAGATGGGAAGATTTCCAACCTCATCACCGATATGACTCTGAAAGGCGCCTGAGCCTGAGACATCACGGGCAGTCAAGACACAGCATGGTCGTCATCGATGCGGCCAAGCACAAGCTTGATTACCGGCAGTCCGAAAAGGACAATGGTATCGCCGAGCTCAAGAAGAAGTATCAAGGCTTTGACGACGAGACTGGTCACCATGGCGGCGCCTCTACCCTCCTATCCCGTAGAAAGCAGGATGTCGAGGTACCGGAGCGTCAGGGCAGCGGTGTCATTGATCCTCTGACAGGAAAAGTCGTTTACAAGGAGTCCGGCAGAACTTATGTGGACCCCCGTACCGGAAAGACGGTAGCGGCAACCACTAAGGTTAAACGCATCCTCGCGGTTGACGATGTTCGTTCGATGTCTTCTGGAACGCTTCAGGAAGAGGCCTATGCCGACTATGCCAACAAGATGAAAGACCTTGCCAACAAGGCCCGTCTTGAATACAAGGCTACCCCTACATCTGGAAGCGCTCTGCCAGTGCGGCAACAAGGCCTTTGAGCCCTGAAGTGAACCGCCTTATGGCTGCTCTCAAGGTCGCACAGTTGAATGCTCCTCTTGAACGAGAAGCTCAACGAATTGCAAATGCTCGTGTGAAAGCAAAGGTTCAGGCAAACAACATCACTGACAAAGATGAGATTTCAAGATCCGTCGTGCAGCTATTAGTGATGCCAGAAATTCTACTGGTGCAAGCGGAAAGCTGGGCGACGAGACAGGGTTTGAACGGGCCCACAGGGCTGATATTTCACCTCCTGATGTGTTCTTCTTTCCATGGAATTGCCACGACCAGGTCATGCAAGTGCTTTCTCTACCTCCATCTTTCATTTGGGGATTTCTCCTTTCAACTTGTTCAGCCAGTCAGTTCTGTGGGTTCTTTCAAGCCCTGTCTCAAAGTCCAAATAAGTGATGCAAAACACAGCGAATACCATGATCAAACACAGCGAGAGGAGGTGGCAAGGATGGCAAAGGCCGCAAGATCATCTGAGAAAGTACCTAAATCCCGTGCGGCTCTTACTCCCGAAGCAAGAGAGAAGCAACTGATCGCCTTAGCCATTGATGTTGCCGAAGAGCAAATGCGCAACGGCACTGCTTCCTCTCAGGTGATTTCCCATTTTCTGAAACTCGGCTCCACCAGAGCCCAGATCGAAAAAGAATTGCTTGAGAAGCAGAGGGATCTTGCCGCGGCAAAGGCCGAAGCGATCGAGTCTTCCGCCAAGATGGAGGATCTGTACCTCAAGGCGGCCAAGGCTATGAAGAGCTATCAGGGGCAGGAGGACGAAGAGGATGAATATTAAAAGCTATTCAGAACTTGTTCTTCTTCCAACCTTTGAAGATCGCTTTGAGTATCTTCGGCTTGATGGCATCGTCGGCGAAACAACTTTTGGCTTCGACCGTTATATGAACCAGGTCTTTTACAGGTCGCTGGAATGGAAGAAGATCCGAGACACGGTGATCGCAAGAGATCTTGGCTGCGACCTTGGCATCGAAGGTCACGAGATATTTGGTCGAGTCATCATTCACCATCTGAACCCGATTCGGCAGAGAGATCTTCTGGAACGGACAGACATTCTGCTCGACCCTGAGTATCTCATCACAACGACCCATGAGACGCATCAGGCAATTCACTACGGTGACAAAAATCTGTTGCTCACCGAACCACCGCAGCGGACAAGGAACGATACTTGTCCCTGGAAACATTAAACCAAAGGAGGAACCGACTATGCAGAATAATCCTCACAAGCAGGACATCATTCAGGAGCTTCGCGGTAAGCGTCAGGATGTGACGGAACTCTGCACTCAGGCAGAAGCGGTCAATGAGCCGCATACTGGCTCCGGCATTGTTACGGATTGTCTCTATCTGAATGTGCGTAAGCTGCCTGACATCAACGCAGATGTTGCTGTCGTCATTGACGCGCTGACACAGGTCTGCGTTGACTTGGATGCGTCCACGGAAGACTTTTACAAAGTTCGCACTTCTGATGGGGTCGAGGGCTTTTGTATGAGAAAGTACATTGCCCTTTCCAAGTAAGGAGTGCATCTATGGATACGACTGAAAGCATCCTGACATCAGTGAAGAAGCTTCTCGGAATTGACGAGAGTTACACTTACTTTGACGCTGACCTCATCATGCACATCAACTCCGTCTTTTCCATTCTTGGGCAGATGGGAGTTGGCCCGAAGAAAGGCTTTGCCATTTCAGGGGCTGATGAAAAGTGGTCTGACTTTCTGGAGGATGACCCCGGTCGGCTTGCCCTTGTAAAATCTTATATGCACCTTAAAGTTCGGCTGCTTTTCGACATGCCTACCGCTTCCTCTGCTGTTGACGCGATGAACCGTCAGATCAGCGAGTTTGAGTGGCGGCTTTTCGTGGCGGCCGATAATGCTGCAAGAGAGGAGGAAAGTCAAAATGGATGAACTTTGCCACTATGGCATCAAAGGCCAGAAATGGGGTGTTCGCCGTTTTCAGAATTCAGACGGCAGTTACACTTCTGAGGGAAAACGCCGCGCTCAGCAGGAGAAGAAAGATCCTGTGAAAGAGATGAAAGATGAAGACCTTAGAAAGGCAATCAATCGGTTATCTCTGGAAAACAAATATAAGGATCTGACTAAAAAGCCGACCCCGCCCTCCAAGCTTGAGTCGACCAAGAAAGCTGTGGATGCCACTTCCGAACTTGTCAATCGGGCGAAGAAGATGGATCAGGACAGCCGCAAGGCTACGAAGAAAGAGCGGATGGACCTGAGCAAGAAGACCGACAAGGAGCTTCGCGACCAGATCAACCGCGAGCTTTTGGAACGGCAGTACAACGATCTGTTTGCCAAGGAGTCGGTGTCCAAAGGCCGCCGCTATCTTTCCGATGTGCTTGACAACGCCGGAACGGTTTTGGCTGTCGGCAGCTCGGCTCTGAGCATTGCTCTCGCAATTCAGCAGTTGCAGAAGAAGGCGGGGTAATACTTGATGGCCCTGTCGAATACTGCTGTTCCCAGGTATTACGGAAAGTTTCGTGAAGCAGTGATTCGGGGTGAGATCCCTGTCTGCAAAGAGATTTCGATGGAGATGAACCGGATCGACGATCTGATCGCAAATCCAGGAATCTATTACGATGATAAAGCCGTTGAGGGCTGGATCAAGTATTGCGAGGCAGAGATGACCTTGACGGCTGGTTCCGATCTTCACCTCCTTGACAGCTTCAAGCTGTGGGGCGAGCAGGTATTCGGCTGGTATTACTTTGTGGAGCGCACGGTCTATGAGCCGAACGCTGACGGACGAGGTGGGCACTATGTCAAGAAGATGATCAAGAAGCGGCTTGCGAACAAGCAATACCTGATCGTCGGACGAGGCGCCGCTAAGTCGATCTATGATTCGTGCATCCAATCATTCTTTGAGAATGTAGACACAAGTACGACCCATCAGATCACGACAGCTCCGACCATGAAGCTGGCCGAAGAGGTCATGTCACCAATCCGCACTGCCATCACAAGAGCCCGCGGCCCCCTGTATTCCAATTTCTGACCCATTATCAGCTTGATGTTGAACGAGCTGAAAAAGCTCCAGCTGCCCGAAACGATATCCTTGCAAAGAGATTTGGGCTGCCTATGGAGGGCTATACCTATTACTTCACTTATGAAGAAACTCTTCCGCATCGAAAGAGGGACTACTGGCAGATGCCTTGTTCTCTCGGTGCAGACTTATCGCAGGGCGATGACTTCTGCGCATTTACATTCTTGTTTCCTCTGCCAAACGGTTCTTTTGGCATCAAGACACGAAACTATATTACCTCTACAACTTTAATGAAGCTGCCTGCTGCTATGCGGATCAAATACGATCAATTCATGGCGGAGGGCAGTTTAATTGTTTTAGAGGGTGCCGTACTTAACATGATGGATGTCTATGAAGATTTGGATAACCATATTCAGGAATGCGGATATGATGTTCGATGTCTTGGGTTTGACCCTTATAACGCAAAAGAATTTGTAGCGAGATGGGAATCTGAAAACGGTCCGTTTGGAATTGAGAAAGTTATCCAAGGCGCTAAAACTGAGTCGGTTCCACTTGGAGAACTGAAAAAGCTTTCTGAAGAAAGAATGCTTATCTTCGATGAGGACCTTATGACCTTCGCTATGGGTAACTGCATTACCCTTGAAGATACAAATGGAAACCGTAAACTTTTGAAGAAGCGATACGAGCAGAAAATCGATGCTGTTGCGGCAATGATGG
>VOFE01001947.1_pt1 | contig 12001 bp, 18 predicted proteins | sample 5384071 | NCBI WGS metagenome assembly VOFE01 (sample SAMN12384724, study PRJNA508395) | human gut metagenome | isolation source: healthy gut D | host: Homo sapiens
GGCCTCCAATTTTTCCGCCCGGTCCTCCTCCTCGTCCAGGGTTCTCACCGCCACGGCAATGGCCTGCTGGCAAAGGCTGCCCATAATGACCATCTGCCGGTACATCTCCTCCAGCTGCTGTTTGAACTTTTCCCGCATTATCCAAACCTCCCTGTAATGTACTCTTCTGTCCGCTTGTCCTTCGGCATGGAGAAGATCTTGTCGGTGTCGCCGAACTCCACCAGCTCTCCCAGCAGGAAGAACGCGGTTTTATCCGACACACGCACCGCCTGCTGCATGTTGTGGGTCACCATAATAACGGTATACTTCTCCTTCAGCTCCACGGCCAAGTCCTCAATTTTCGCGGTGGAGATGGGGTCCAGCGCCGAGGTGGACTCGTCCATCAGAAGAACTTCCGGCTCATTGGCCAGGGCCCGGGCAATGCACAGCCGCTGCTGCTGTCCCCCGGACAGGCCCAGGGCGCTCTTTTTCAGCCGGTCCTTCACCTCATCCCAAATGGCCGCGTCCCGCACGGATTTTTCCACAATGCCGTCCAGTTCGCTGTGGTTTCGGATGCCATGGGTCCGGGGGCCGTAGGCCACGTTGTCATAGATGGACATGGGAAAGGGGTTGGCCTTCTGGAACACCATCCCCACCTGCTTGCGCAGCCAGGTGGTGTCCACGGTTTTGTCAAAAATGTTCTGCCCGTCAAAGCAGACCTCCCCCTCAATGTGCACCCCGGGTACCAGGTCGTTCATTCGGTTCAGGGTTTTGAGGAAGGTGGACTTTCCGCAGCCGGACGGACCAATCAGGGCAGTGATCTGCCGGGCCGGAATGTTTACATTGATATCTTTCAGCGCGTGATGCCCCCGGTCGCTGGCACTGGTTTTTCCATCGGTGCCGTACCACAGGTTCAGGGACTTGGCGGTAATGATCTCAGCTGCCATGGTTCAGCCTGCCTTTCGTTTCAGTTTCTTGCCTGCCAGGGTAGCGGCAAAGTTGATCAGGAACACCAACAGCATCAGGACCGCGGCAATGGCAAAGGCCACACCGGTCTCCCCCGCTCGTTGGCGTAGACATATAGGGCCACTGTCAGGGTGGCGGAAGAGGCCTGAAGAGAGGTGATGAAATTGTTCAGCTCCAGGCCGAACCCCGCTGTAAAGAGCAGAGCCGCAGACTCGCCCACAATGCGGCCCACCGCCAGGATGCAGCCGGTGACAATGCCGTCCACCGCGTTGGGCAGCACCACAGTGCGAACCATGTGCCACTTCCCGCGCCCAGGGCCAGCGCCCCTCCCGGTAGGACTGGGGCACCGTCTTCAGGCTCTCCTGGGTGGTACGGACGATGGTGGGCAGAATCATGATGACCAGCGTCAGGCCGCCGGCCAGAATGCCCGCCTTCAATCCAAACAGCTGGAGAAAGAACAGCATGCCCACCAGACCAAAGATAATGGAGGGAATCCCGGTGAGGGTCTCCGTGGCAAACTCAATGGCCGCCACCACCTTCCGGTTGGTGGCATACTCCGTCAAGTAGATGGCCGCACCCACCCCCAGAGGGAGGACAATGACCATGGCCAGCAGAATGATATAGAGGGTATTGAGAAAGTTGGGCAGAATGCCGATGGTGTCGTTGATATAGCTGGTCTGGCTGGAGAGCAGCTCCCAGCTGATATTGCCCAACCCCCGGTAAAAGATATATCCAATGAGGAAAAGCAGCAGCGCGCAGGTGATCCCCGCGCAGAGATACAGCAGGGTGCGCAAGCTCCGGTCATACGCCTTGCGCCGCTTGGAAAGGGATGACATCTCAATTCTCCTTCTTTCGTTTGATACAGACATTCAGGAAGACGTTGATCAGCATGATGAACAGGAAGAGCACCAGGCCGATGGAGAACAGCGCATTGCGCTGGAGGGAGCCCACGGAGGCGTAGGACATCTCCGAGGCAATGGCGGTGGTCAAAAACCGCACCGGCGTCAGCAGGCCCGGCATATTGGCCACATTGCCGGCCACCATCATGATGGCCATGGCCTCGCCAATGGCCCGGCCCACCCCCAGGACAACGGCCGTGGCCACCCCGCTCCGGGCCGCCGGAAGGGTCACCCGGAACACCGTTTCCAAGTGGGTGGCGCCCAGGGCCAGGGAGGCCTGCTCATACTCCTCTGGGACCGCTCGGAGAGAGGTCTCGGAGACACTGATGATGGAGGGCAGGATCATAATGGCCAGCACCACAATCGCTGCCAGCAGGCAGGCGCCGGAGGACAGACCGAAGGCCTTTTGAATCCCGGGCACCAGCACAATCATACCAACCAGGCCGTAAACCACCGAGGGAATCCCCGCCAGCAGCTCCACCGCCGTGTGAATGACCGCAGCCATCCGGGGATTGGCCACCTTGGCCAAGTAAATGGCTGTCATCAGCCCAATGGGGACCCCGATCAGCACCGCTCCAGCGGTACCGTAGATGGAGGTGAGGATAAACGGCAGAATCCCGTAAGAGGGGTCAGAGGCCGTGGGGGCCCAGGTCTGTCCCAGCAGGAAATCCGTCAGGCCAATTTCCTTCATCGCGGGCACACCAGAAATAATCAGGTACACACTGATGACCAGTACAAAGCCCACTGCCACAATGCCGCACAGTAGAAAAATGGTGTGCATCAGCCACTCCAGGGCATCCTTGGCCCCCCGTCGTCCGGGTTCGGCTCTTTTTGCCCTGTGGCCAGGCTTGGCCGCGGCAGGGCCGGAATTGTTCAATGCTTTTTCCATGGGAAGCTCCTTCTCTCGCCAACAAAACCATAAGGTAAGCGGTACGGACCCTGCCCCCGAGACGCAGGAGGCCCGCACCGCTTGGGTGAATCGCTTGGTTATTCCGCCACAGGAACCGCGCCGGCGTTACGGATCAGCTCACTGGCATCCTTGGAGGTGGCGTAGTCAAAGAAGGCCTGCGCAGCCGTGGACAGGGACGCATCCGACTTGGTGACCAGCACGAAGGGACGCTGAATCTCATAGGACCCGTCCAGAACCGTCTCCTCAGAGCAGGCCACACCATTCACCGTCAAGGCCTTGATGCCCTCCTTGCCCTCTACCGCAGACAGGGACGCGTAGCCAATGGCGTTGGGGCTGTTCTTCACGGCCTCAATCACCGCGCCGGTGGAGGTGAGCTCCTGGCTGAGCTTGCAGGTGTCCTCGGTTCCGGTGATGGACTCAAACCCGTCCCGGGTGCCAGAGTTGGCCTCCCGGCCGATGCAGGCGATCTCCCCGTCGGCGCCGCCTACTTCACTCCAGTTGGGTCTTAGTATAAACAGCCGGAAGTAAAATCCGACACCAGGACTCTGTAAAGTCTATGTAAAATCCTTGCAAGCGCATACAAAGGCAAAAAAAACAGCTCCCGGATTGCTCCGGGAGCTGTTTTCAAAAACGAATCAGGCATTTTCAGGCAGCGGGGATGGTCAGCACCTGCCCGATGTGGATCATGCCGGGGTCACGGATGGTATCCCGGTTGGCCTCGTAGATCACAGTCCAGCGAGTGCCGGTGCCGTACACCTCATAGGCGATGTTCCACAGGCAGTCTCCCGCCTCCACGGTGTAGGTCTGGGCCTGGGGAACAGGCTCCTCCGGCGTCTCCTCCGCGGGAGCCTCGGTCTCTACCGTGTAGTCCTTAGCCAGGTTCGCCTTCAGGGCGGTCACCTCGTCTGCGGTCAGGCCGGCGTCCAGCATATAGTCCTCTGCCGCAGCGGCCAGATCCACAGTGGTCAGATCCGTGCCCTCCGCAGCGCCGGTGATGTTGGTGAGGATGGAGACGATGTTGCTGTTCTTCACCGCCTCATACTGCTCGGCGCCTTCTTCCAGGTGATAGTAATTCACATAGGTGGTCATGTAGTCCGCCACAACCTCGTCATAGGTGGCGCCCACCAGGCACTCCAGCAGGGCGGAGACAAAAGCCGGCCCGGTCCTTGCCCTCGGTGCAGTGGACCAGATAGGGCCCTCATTCTCCGCGAAGAAGCGCAGGCCCTCCGCCAGGCCGGACTTGAAGTCGGCAGCGGTGAAGTCCACACCCAGGTTCAGGGCCTTCACCTTCCCGCCTCGTACAGAGACTGGTAGGGGGGAGTCGAAGCCCTCGGCGGCGATGTAGCCCTCGATCAGCTCGTTGGAATCCGCCAGGTTCATGACCGCCTGGATGCCGCCGGCCTCTGCCAGGTCATCGGCATAGGAGGCGCGGCCCAGCTCGTTGTTCACGGCTGCTGCTGCGGAAAAAGGCGTTCTCCCCCAGATCGCCCACAGCCACATTGCGGAAGTTGGCGAACACCGCGTCGGAGGCGTAGTCCGCCCGCTCGTCAGTGCGGGTCAGCTGGTGGATGAGGTACTGGTCATAGTAGCCGCCCTGCTCCTTCATGGAGATGGAGACGGTGATGCTCTCCAGGGACTGGCCCTCGGGGAACTCCCAGGTGTAGGAGCCGTCCTCGGCGGTGACCTTGGCGGCCAGGCCGTTGCTGGTCGCAAAGTCCCCCATGTTGATGGCGGCGATCAGCACACCCTCGCTGTCCCGCAGCACCAGCGCGCCGGTGTCCACATCGGAGTAGTTGGTGCACAGGGGCATGTCATACCCAGTGCCGTTGACGGTGACGGTCAGCAGGTCGCCGTATGTGTAGCCGCCGTCCTTCAGGTCCGCCGGATCGATGTCCAGGACGATGTTGCCATACTTCTGGATCTCGGTTACGCCGCCCTCCAGGGTGGGGTACTCCGTCTCCGCAGCGGATGCGGGCAGCGCCAGGCTGAGCATCAGCACCAGGGACAGGAGCAGGGACAATGTCTTCTTCATACGCATTCCTCCCAAATTCTCGTCGGTCCTGTTGCGGGACCTTCTGTTTCGTATCATAGCACAGGCGTTTCCGCTTTTCCAGAGGGTTCCCTCCTTTTCACGCATTTTTCAGGTCTTCCCGGAGCTGGCATCCGCTCTTGCGGTCCGCTTTCGGGTTAGATATAATAGAGGGTATTTCATGGAACCTGGGAGGCACGACTATGGACTTCACGGAACTCCGCCATTTGGCGGAGCAGATCGAGACAGAGTGCGGCAAGGCCATCATCGGCAAGGGTGAGCAGATCCGCCTGGTACTCACCAGCCTGTTTGCCGGCGGGCACGTGCTGATTGACGATATCCCCGGCGTGGGCAAGACCACGCTGGTGAAGGCCCTCTCCGCGGTGCTGGGCTGCGGCATGGTGCGGGTGCAGTTCACCCCGGATCTGCTGCCCTCAGACATCGTGGGCATGAACATTTACAGCCAGAAAACCGGGGAGATGGTCTTCACCCCCGGCCCCATCATGACCAACATCCTGCTGGCGGACGAGATCAACCGGGCCATCCCCCGTACCCAGTCCGCCCTGCTGGAGGCCATGGAGGAACGGCAGGTGTCCGTAGACGGCGTCACCTATCCCCTGGCCCCACCCTTCATGGTCCTGGCCACCCAGAACCCCGTGGAGACGGAGACCACCTTCGCCCTGCCCGCTGCCCAGCTGGACCGCTTCCTCTTCAAGCTCTCCATGGGCTACCCCACCCCCAGGGAGGAGGCCGCCATGCTCCCGAACCGTGGGAGATGGAGCCGCCTTTGCGGACCTCCGCCCCCTGCTCTCCCCGGGGGAAGTCAATCGGTTCACCCGGGAGATCCGGCAGGTCCGCCTGTCCGATCCGGTGGTGGCGTACATCGTGGAGCTGGTCCAGGCCACCCGGGAGCAGCCGGAGCTGGCCTGCGGCGCCAGCCCCCGGGTGTCCCGGGACCTGTTCCGGGCCTCCAAAGCCTATGCCGCCCTCTCCGGCCGGGACTATGTCACCCCGGACGATGTGAAGTATCTGGCCCGCTACGTCCTGCCCCACCGGGTACTGCTGTCCCATCAGGCGGCGCTCTCCGGCCTGGAGGCGGCCGGCGTGGTGGAGACCGTACTGGCCCAGGTGCCCTGCCGGGAGACCGGGGAGGTCCTTGCCCATGGCCAGAACGCCTGAGTCCGCTGCAGTGGACTTCGCTGAGTCCAGCCTGTTCACGGGGCGCTTCTCCATCCTGGCCCTGGCGGCCTGCGGAGTGGGCTTCAGCCTGAGCGGGCGGCTGCCCGCCGCCATCTTCTCTCTAGCGGCCGCCGCCGTGGCCGCCGCGGCCCGCCTCTGGGCCCGCCATGTGCTGGACGGCGTGAACGCCGCCCCTCCAGGCGGGGAGCTGCGTCTTCCCTCGGGGAGCCCTGTCCTCTGCGGGTGACGCTGGACAACCCCAAGTGGCTGCCCCTGGTCTGGCTGACGGTGCGCTTCCCCCTGGAGCCGGGCGGCGCCCTCCGGCCGGAGCACCGCTGGGAGACCGTGGAACTCCCGGAGGGGGGCGTGCAGAAGCCCTATTATGAAAAGAACGTCTCCTTCCTGCTGGGGCATCAGCGGATGTCCTACACCAGCCGCCTCCAGGCGGAGCACCGGGGCCTGCTGTCCTTTGACCGGATCCGGCTGCTCTCCGGCGACGGCCTGTGCCTCTGCGTCCGGGAGAAGGAAATCCCGCTGCCCAGGCCCGTGACGCTGGCGGTGTTTCCCCGGCTGGTCCCCGTGTCCACCCGCTGGTTCCTGCGCAACAGCTGGGAGCTGGAGACCGGCGCCCGGGGCTTTCAGGATGACCGGACCGTGATCCGGAACGTCCGCGCCTACCAGCCGGGGGACAACGCCCGGTCCCTGAACTTCCGCCTGATGGCCCGGGGGCAGGGCGCCATGGTGAACATCTACGAGAAAATCTCCCCCGCCGGGCCGCGTTCCTGCTGGACGGTGCCTCCTTCGCGGGCCTGCCGCCGGAGGACTTCGAATCTGCCCTGGAGATCCTGGGCTCCCTGGCGGCGCAGCTGATGGAAGAGGAGGTGGCCGTGTCTCTGCTCATCTCCCGCCCCGCCGGGCGGCTGGAGCAGTTTGCCACCTGCCGGGACCGGCGGCGCTTCCCGCAGTCCTGACGCGCTGGCCGCCGCAGACACCGCTGTCTCCATTACGGCGGACGAGATCCTGCCGCGCCTCCGCACCCTCTCCGGCGCCTTTCTGATCTGCGGGGATGTCCGCCGCCTGGACGCCGGTACCTGTGCCGCTGGAGCGGCACCGCGTCCCCCTGCTGGCCTGGGGGAACAGTCTCACCCCTCCTGCGGGTCCTGGACCTGAATGCTTTTCGGGCAGGAGGCGGCCTATGAGACATGGAAAGACCACCGCCCTCAAGTGCCTGCCGCTGGCCACCGAGCGCTGATTGTCTTCCTGACGGCCGATATTCTGTGGCAGCTCCTGTGTGGCCGGCCGCCCTTCTCCATGTGGGGTTTCTGCTCTCTGGCGGGCTGATGACCGCGGGCAACAGCCTCTTTCTCCAAAAGCCCCGCCGCTTTTGGCAGATTCTGCTGCTGAACGTTCTTCTCTGCGCCGTCTGGATCCCCCTGCTCAGCCGCACGCTGGACCTGACCTATCCGCCTCTTCTGGTGATTCAGGTGCCCCTGTACCTCTTCCCCCTGTGCCGGGGATACCACTGGGGCGTCACGCCTGTCACGGTCCGCCACCTCCACGGGGCCGGGGAGTACATGGGCCTGTATGGGCTGTTCTATCTGATCGTGGCCTCCTTCGCCCCTCAGCTGCTGGACCGGGTGCCGGTTCTGTTGGCGGCTGCTGGCGCTGGATCTGCTGGCAGTGGTGGGGATGCGCACCTCCGGGCCGCAACGCCATTCGGGCCGGTTCTCCTTCGGGCGGCTTCCTGTTCTGCTGGTCCCAGCGGTCCTGGCCTTGCTGGCTGTGGCCGCCTGCGCTCTGCTACTGGCCGCCAGGGGGGGAGCTGATCCCCATCTTTCAGGCCGTCGGCAGCCTTCTGGAGGGCGCCCTGATCGCTGTATTCCGGTTCCTGACGTCTCTTCCAGGGCCGCTCCGCCGGGTCCGCAGGATGTCCTCCGCCGCCGGAGGCGGCAGTGGCCGCTCTGCCTGTGGAAAGCGCCTCCGGCCCCGCCATCGCCCCTCAGCTGGTGACGGCGTTGCTGCTCCTGTCCCTGGCCGCGCTGGTCCTGGCCGGAGTGGCTGCTCTGGTGCGCTGGCTCTGGCGCAGCCGCAGCCGCATCAGATTGCCGGAGGAGGATGATGACGACGGGCTCGTCAGGCGCGTCTGGGCCGCCGTGGCCTGCTCTCCCGGCTGGGCCAGCGCCTGCGGGTCAGGGCATTTCTGCTGCGGTACGCCGGAACCCCCGTGCCGCCCTCCTGAACTGGAGCACTTGGGCGCCCGCCGCCGCTGCCGCCGTCAAAGCCAGGAGACCCCCGGGAGTATCTGGAACGTCTGGCAGGGGGCCCCTCCGGGACGCGCTGGATGCGCCCATGCAGGCTCGGTACAGCATTCTGGTGGACGATGTGGAGCGGAGCTTGTACAGCACGCTTCCCCCGCCTCTCCCGGGAGCAGGTGCGGGAGCTGCTCTCCACTGTCCATAGAAGCGCCCGCACGCCTCCTGCACGTGCGAAGTGACCGCCGACCGGTCCGCGCCTCCAGAAATGCCCGAGATTCCCGATAACCGAAAATTCAAGAAGGCAGCCGTTCGCATGAACGGTGCCTTTTGTATCCAGGTCGAACCTCGGCACCGGGCATTCCTCTCCGGAGTCTGAAAATACAGCCGACGCCCGCGCTTATGTAGAGGACAGCGCCGGACGGGGCGAACCGCCCGGGTCTTTTGGGGTGCCGGTTCCACACTAGCTGCGGAATGCTCCGCCTCCGCGGTCTGATTCATGATGAGCATCTGGAGCCGGTTCTCACATTGGCGTAGCTGGTGTCCGGATCCAGGTCCAGGGGCAGGATCTGCACGCCGGGGAACTCCTCCTTGAGCCGCTTGGTGACGCCCCGGCCGCACACGTGGTTGGGCAGGCACCCAAAGGGGCTGGAGGATGATGAAGGACCGGACCCCCTGGTGGGCGTAGTGGGCGATCTCGCCCGCCATCAGCCAGCCCTCGCCGCAGGTGAGGGTCTTGGGGATGAAGTGCTCCACGTCACTGTACAGGTCCTGAGGCCGGGCCGCCGGGTGATACAGGGGATGGGACCGGGCAATGCGCTCCAAAACCGCTGGATGAACTCCACGGCGCCGTCAGGGCGAAGGGATAGGCGCCAGATGGGCACCGAAGTCCCGGATCTCGCTGATGGCCGCCTGGAAGTCCTTGCGGAACTGGTAGGTGATGCGGGGCAGGATGACCTCCATGTCGTTGCGTTCCAGGTACTCCTCCACGTGGAAGTTGGTGCCGGGATGAAAGTTCACCAGCGCTCGCCGGTGACCAGCACCCGGGGCTTGCGGCGGGAGCGGTCAGCGGAGCCCCCGGAATGCCTCGATGGCCCGCCGGAAGGCACCGATCATCTTGCCCAGCCCCTGCTTGGATGCGGCGGCAATCCACTCCACACATTCGCTGAACACGCGGTTCGTCTCGCCTGCCGCCGTCTCATAGGGGCGGATCTTCCGGCACAGCTCCTCCAGAATGTCCAGCATGGAGAAGGCCCACGCCGCCAGCGCACAGACCGGGCCCCAGCATGGACACGCCGGGGTGGATACCCCTTGGTGTCGCCAGGGTCTGTGGTGAGGATGGGGGACGTTTTCAAATCCGGCGCTGTCCAGCGCCTTGCGCAGGATCGCGGTGTAATTGGCCATCCGGCAGTCGCAGCCTGAGCTTGGCCATGCCCACGGCCACGGAGTCCTCCGGATAGTTTCCCTTCTGCAGGGCGTCGATCAGCTCGCCGATGACCATCTGACAGGGGAAGCAGATGTCATTGTGGGTGTACTTCTTCCCCCACCCGGATCTGCTCCACGCCGCCCACCGGCAGGCTCACCGCCCGAATACCCTCCCGGTCCATCAAGGCCGTGAGAAGAGTGGACACCGGGGCGGAGATATTTGGCACCAGCACAGTCCGCAGCTTCCGGTCCTCCTTGCGGTACTTCACCGCGTAGGGCTCCGGCAGGCGGCAGGCCGCCTGCTCCGCCTGGGCAGAGCGGCGCAGCTGTACCGTCTCAATAAAGGACTGGACCCGGACGCCGAGAGACCCGGCGGCCTCGCTCTCATCCACCTTCAGGATCAGGGGCGGCTTGCCGCTGCCCTCCCCCAGCAGGCGGATGATCTCATCGGACAAAATGGCATCATGGCCGCAGCCAAAGCTGACGATCTGCACGTACCAGGCAGGGCTGCTCCGCTGTCACCATGGCGCCGGAGAGCATCCGGGCGTGGAAGTCATTGGTGATCTCCACACGGGACCGGCGCAGGTCCGCCTTCTCCAGTCCGGGCAGGCTATCCACCGTCAGCACCGGGATGCCCCGACGGGTGAACATCCCGGACAGGTCGTGGTTGATGAGGGGGTCTGTGTGATAGGGCCGTCCCGCCAGCACCACGGCGAAACCGCCCGCCTTTCCGGTGTCCGCGATGACCCGCTTTCCCTCCTCCACCAGCTGATGGCGGAAAGAGAGGATGGCGTCTCCGCCTGACGGTAAGCGGCCTCCGCCTGCCGCTTTGTGGCGCCGCAGTGTTCCACGGCATACCGGCAGATCTGCCGCTTGCGGTCCTGCTCCGTAAACCAGTGGAACACCGGCGTCTCAACGCCCACGGAAAAATGCTCCTCGGGGTCCTGGAAGTTCCGCACCACCATGGAGTAGCCCATGATGACCGGGCAGACGTAGGGGCTCTTCTCCCTTTGTTCTCTGTGGGCATGTGGAGGATATAGGGCAGGAAAATCCGGTCTACGCCCTGTTTGGACAGGTCCAGCACATGGCCGTGGACCAGCTTGGCCGGAAAACAGATGGTGTCCGACGCCACGTACTGCAGTCCGCTCTCATACTGTCTGCGGCTGCTGGGATGGGAGAACTGCACCCGATAGCCCAGAGCCCGGAAGAAGGTACGCCAGAAGGGCATGCTGTCCCAGAACTCCAGCACCCGGGGCAGGCCCACGGTCTGGCTCTGCTCCTCCCGCACGGGGGATACCGGATATGTCTTGAACAGCGGCTCCTGCCGCAGCCGGAACAGGTCCGGCACTTCCTGGGCCTTATGGGCAGGTGCCGCCTCCATCACAACGGCGCCCCGGTCGCACCGGTTGCCGGTGACATAGCAGCCACCGTCCGGGAAATGCAGGATCGTCCGGCTGCAGTGGTTGGTGCAGTGGGGGCAGAGTACACCGCTCTCCCGGGTGTATTGGAAGTTTTTCACCGCGTCAAAGCCGATGAAGGCGGAGCAGACGGCCGTTGGCGTAGCCGTGGGCCTCCACCTCCTGCTTCACCGCGAGAGCCGCACCCAGAGCGCCCATCTCGCCGGGATAGGGGGCCAGGGTCACGTCCCGGCCCAGATCCTCCAGGGCCCGCAGGACGGCGAAGTTCCGGAAGGTGCCCCCTGGACCACTACCCGATCCCCCAGCTCCGCCACGTTGGCGATGCGGACCACCTTTGTAAACACGTTCTCGATGATGGAGCGGCACAGCCCCGCCATCAGGTCGTCAGGCTGCTTGCCGTTGCGCTGCTCGTTGATGATGGTGCTGTTCATGAACACAGTGCACCGGCTGCCCAGCTCGGCAGGGGCCTGAGATCGGAAGGCGGCGTCCGCCACCTGGTCCACCGGCATCCCCAGGGTGGCGGCGAAGTTCTCCAAAAAGGAGCCGCAGCCGGAGGAGCATGCCTCGTTCAGCATGATGTTCGTGACCACGCCGTCCTTCAGCCAGATGGCCTTCATGTCCTGGCCGCCGATGTCCAGCAGAAACGTGGCGTCCGGGAAGAAGCGGCGGCAGCCCCGGGCGTGGGCCACGGTCTCTACTGTGTGGTAGTCGGCGTGAAAGGCAGCAGAGAGCATCTGCTCGCCGTAGCCGGTGGTGCCCAGGCCCAGCACCTCCAGCTGGATGCCCAGCTTCTCATACTTCTCCGCCAGGGCCAGCAGGCCCTCCCCGGACCACCTTCAGCGGCTCCCCTGGTTGTTGGCGTAGAAAGTGTCCGTCACCTGCTCGTTCTCGTCTATAAAGACGAACTTGAGGTGGTAGAGCCGGAGTCGATGCCGATGTACCCC
>VOFE01002075.1_pt1 | contig 12001 bp, 16 predicted proteins | sample 5384071 | NCBI WGS metagenome assembly VOFE01 (sample SAMN12384724, study PRJNA508395) | human gut metagenome | isolation source: healthy gut D | host: Homo sapiens
CTGGGAGCTTCGAGCGCTTTCATCGAGTCTACTTTGGGACAGCTGTATAAAATACGCGGAAAGGATTCTTTCGTCGGAGGCCCTGCTTATTATATGAAGAAGGGATTGAAACAGCCGTGGATGGGGATACTTTTCGCTGTGCTCATCAGCATTACTTTCGGTTTTGCTTTCAATTCGGTACAAAGCAATACGATTTGTGCCGCTGCCGAACATGCTTTTGGTTTCGACCATACGGTGTTGGGAGGGATACTTACCGCACTGACTCTTCTCATCATCTTCGGAGGAATTCGCCGCATTGCCCGGGTAAGCAGTATTATCGTACCGATTATGGCATTGGGATACGTAGGACTGGCATTGGTCATCGTATTACTCAATATTACTCAGTTGCCGGGAGTCATCTCACTGATCGTAAGCCACGCTTTCGGCTGGGAACAGGCATTGGGAGGAGGAGTCGGAATGGCACTGATGCAAGGCATCAAGCGGGGACTTTTCAGCAATGAGGCCGGTATGGGATCGGCACCGAACGCGGCGGCAACGGCAAACGTCACTCATCCTGTGAAGCAGGGGCTGATACAAACGCTGGCTGTATTCACCGATACACTACTGATTTGTACTTGCACGGCGTTTATCATTCTTTTTAGCGGTGCTCCGCTGGACGGTTCTGCCAACGGTGTTCAACTAACTCAGCAGGCGCTGACCAATGAGATCGGCGCATCCGGAGGGGTATTTGTTGCCGTAGCACTGTTCTTCTTCGCATTCAGCAGTATTCTGGGGAATTATTATTATGGAGAGGCAAACATTCGCTTCATCACCGAAAAGAAATGGGTACTGCACTCCTACCGGATATTGGTAGGCGGCATGGTACTCTTTGGCTCTGTTGCGACTCTTGATATGGTATGGAGCCTGGCAGATATCACGATGGCGCTGATGGCTATCTGCAACCTGATTGCCATTCTTTTTCTCGGGAAGTACGCAGTACGGCTGCTCTCCGACTATCGCGCCCAAAAGAAAGCAGGCATCCAAAGCCCGTTTTTAAGAAAGAGACTATGCCGGAGATCGAAAAGGACTTGGAATGTTGGTGAAAACCAACTGTTTTTACTACCTTTGCGGCAATTTAGCGGACGACTTGTTTGATAGTATCTTTTCCGCAGACTCATATCTGTAATTTGTAAATCATAAAATTAGATATAGGACAATGAGCTTATTTGGTTTATTAAAAGAAAAAATCCGATGAAACGAAAGTCGGCAATGTAGAAGATTTCATATCACTGACCCGGGTTTATTTCCAGTCAGTCATCGCCACCAACTTAGGTATCACTAATATCCGTTTCTTGCCGGATGTAGCAAACTTCAAACGTTTGTTCAAAATACCGACGCAAGGCGGCAAACTGGGACTGGCAGAGAAATCGGCTTCACGCAAAATGCTGATGCAGGACTACGGATTGAACGAGAGTTTCTTCAAAGAGATAGATGCTTCTGTCAAACGTAACTGCCGCACACAAAATGATATTCATCTTATTTGTTTATGTATCAGGGCTTCTCGAATGATTTGATGATGCTAATGGGTAACCTGATGCAATGGAAATTCCGTATGCCGTCTATCTTCAAGAAGGCATTATACGGGATGACGCAGAAGACGGTTCATGACGTATGCACCAAGCGGTATGGAAGGCTGACGACGTGCACAAGACAGCTGCTACCGTACGTCAGTACAAGGAACGTCTCGGATACTCCGAACAATGGATGACGGATTATGTGTATAATATCGTTCTTCTTGCCAAGAAGGAACCGAAACGGAAAGAGGACGACACGGAAACGAAAAAATAAGTCGCTTTAAATGTTAGAAAGAAAAAATAAATCGTAAAGAAATACACGATTGGAAAAGCGGGGCTTTTGTACCTCCGCTTTTTTTGTTATCTTTATGTACTTTCTCTTTTGTCTTGATACAAAAGAAAAAGTACCCAAAAAAGAAAAAATCAAGGCTGCGCCTGCCCGGCTACTCCGGTTTCATTCCCGTCTAAAGGGTAGAAACTCGCTTCGCTCAAACAGTCTGCCCTTCTTAACGCCGGTAATAAAACCTTCGCTTGACGCCGGGCAGACGAGGCCGGGGGGGGGACCTGCGGGGTGTTGGAGGTGTTGGGGCTGCTGGTCGTTAATTTATTAGTCGATAATTTACTACACTAGTCAATAATTTGCTAGTCGATAAAAAGATAGGATGCTTATGAAACAAAAGAAATTGCTTACACTTACTTTTTCACAGTTGAAACAAATCTATAATCAGGAGATGCCGGAGTTGGTGAAGATGGCTGTAAAGAGTCCTACGGTGGAGGATTTTAAGGCCGGGTTGCTGATGTATCTGGATGCTTGTGAGGTAGTGAACGAGACGGCGAAGGAGGCGAGGGAGCAAATTCGACTCTTACTCGATTATGATGGACAGAATGTTCATGAACTGTCTACTGGACAGGATATGTCAGTACAGACGATTCGGTTGCTTTATGAGTTTCTGACGGGAACGTTGGAAAATATAGAGATACCGACGGATTTGTTTATTGAAATTTTCCAGATGTTTAAACGGTTGCAGGGAGAGGTTGTGCCTTTGCCGTCGCCGCAGCGTATCAAAAGTCGGAATGACCGGTGGGCTACGGGGCTGGATGAAGAGGTGCGTGAGATACGCGATGAGAACAAGGAGCGGATGTTACATTTGCTGATTCAGAAGATAGAGAACCGGAAGTCGAAGCCTTCGGTACGGTTTCATTTTGAGGAGGGGATGAGTTATGAGGAGAAGTATGAATTGGTGAGTGAGTGGTGGAATGATTTCCGCTTCCATTTGGCGATGGCGGTAAAGAGTCCGGCAGAGCTGAATCGTTTTTTGGGGAATTCGCTTTCGTCAGAGACTATGTATTTGCTTTATAGTGCCCGCAAGAAGGGTATGCCGTTCTTTGCAACCCCTTATTATCTATCGTTGCTTAATGTAACGGGATATGGGTACAATGATGATGCTATCCGGAGTTATATTCTGTATTCGCCGCGGTTGGTGGAAACGTATGGCAATATTCGTGCGTGGGAGAAGGAGGATATTGTAGAGGGCGGGAAAACCTAACGCTGCAGGTTGGCTTTTGCCTGAGGGACATAATATACATCGCAGGTATCCGGAAGTGGCTATTTTGATTCCCGATTCGATGGGGCGTGCCTGCGGTGGATTGTGCGCTTCTTGCCAGCGCATGTATGATTTCCAGAGCGAACGGTTGAACTTTGAATTTGAGACGTTACGTCCGAAGGAAGCTCATGGGACAGTAAGCTGCGACGGTTGATGACGTATTTCGAGAAAGATACGCAGTTGAGGGATATTCTTATCACTGGCGGAGATGCGTTGATGAGTCAGAATAAGACGCTCCGGAATATATTGGAGGCTGTCTACCGCATGGCAGTACGTAAACAAAGGGCGAATCTCGAACGTCCGGAAGGAGAAAAGTATGCGGAACTGCAACGGGTAAGGTTAGGTTCTCGCTTGCTGGCTTATTTGCCGATGCGTATTAATGATGAACTGGTTGATATTCTACGTGAATTTAAAGAAAAGGCTTCAGCAATTGGTGTCAAACAGTTTATCATACAGACCCATTTCCAGACACCGCTGGAGGTTACCCCCGAAGCTAAAGAAGCAATCCGGAAGATTCTTTCTGCGGGATGGATTATTACGAATCAGTTGGTATATACGGTGGCTGCTTCACGTAGAGGGCATACGACCCGGCTTCGTCAAGTGCTCAATTCGTTGGGGGTGGTATGTTATTATACTTTCTCTGTAAAAGGATTCAATGAAAATTATGCAGTGTTCGCACCCAACAGTCGTTCAATGCAGGAACAACAGGAGGAAAAGATATATGGTCAAATGACTCCTGAACAGGCGGAAGAGTTGTATAAGCTGCTGGAAACCAAAGTAGGATGCGGAAGAAAAAGAGGATGTTGCCAGACAGATAAGGCGCTTTATGAGAAAACATCATCTGCCTTTCCTTGCTACAGACCGTAGTGTATTGAATTTACCCGCTATCGGCAAGAGTATGACCTTCCAACTGGTGGGACTGACGGAAGAAGGAAAACGGATTCTACGCTTCGAGCATGACAGCACTCGTCATCACAGCCCTATTATCGACCAGATGGGACAAATCTATATTGTAGAGAACAAATCGCTAGCTGCCTACCTGCGCCAACTTAGCCAAGATGGGGAGAAGATCCGGAAGATTATGCTTCTATCTGGAATTATACGAAAGGAGAAACCGAACCTCGCTTCAGTCTTTACGAATATCCCGATTTCCCCTTCCGCACAACAGATAAAATGAGTAATTTAAGTATTAATACCTAATACCTAGTTCTTCACCCGTATTACTATATTTGCAATAATTGCAGTAAGGCCTCCGGTGGTGATTCCTGAAGAAAATATGCTCCGAATCGCTTCCGGAGCCTGTTTCAAGACATCCGGCATTAATTCTACACCCAGACCTAAGAGAGGCTGACTGCCAATACCAATGTCTCTTTACGCCCTATTTCCTGCGACGAAATAATACGGATTCCTGCAGCTGCTACGGTACCGAACATCAGTAAGGTAGCACCACCCAATACGGGATCGGGCATCAAAGAGAAGACGGCTCCTACAATGGGGAATAATCCGAGCAGGACAAGCATGCGGCAATATAATACCCCACATAGCGGCTGGCCACTCCGGTCAGTTGGATAATACCGTTATTCTGTGCGAAGATGGAGTTTGGGAAAGAGTTGAATACACCGGCGAGAAAGGAGTTGAATCCATCTGCCATTACTCCACCGGAAACCCGTTTCAAATAGGAATCTCCCTCGATGGGAAGACCGGAAATCATAGAGTTGGCAGTTACGTCACCTGTAGCTTCAATGGCAGTTATCAAATAAACCAGACCGATGGCTATAAAAGAAGAAACATTGAATTCAACACCATATTTAAAGGGTTGGGGAATGTTGAAACTCATCAGCATCTCCACATTCAACGCACTCATATCCACTTTTCCCAGAGCGAATGCCAAACCATAACCAAGGCAAAGTCCGAGTACAATGGAACTCATACGCAGGTATTTGTTCCCGCATCGGTTGAAGAACAATACGCTCAATAATACGAATGCTGCGATAGAGAGATTTTCCCACGAACCGAAAGTACCGTCATCCATTGCCGAATATCCGCCGCTACAAGATACAATACCTACCTTTATCAGACTCAATCCGATGAGCAGCACGACAATACCGGAAACCAGCGGAGTGATGATATTACGCAGATACTTGAAAGTGCGGCTGACAACCATTTCAATCGGAGCGGCAGCTATACAGGAACCGAATATCAAGGGGAATCCACCTACTAATCCCGTGGCTATGATAGGACCGATAAAGGAAAAACTTGTTCCTTGAATACAAAGTAACCTGGCCCCTATCGGACCAATTCGACGGCATTGTATAAACGTGGATACACCCGAAGCAAAAAGGACATAGATACCAGAAAGTCTTGTTTTTTCTACATCCAGTTTCAACGCACCTGCAATGATAAGAGGAGGTGTTATGATGGCTACAAAGATGGCCAGTAAATGTTGCAAGGCTGCAAACAAGGCTTCCTTAAATGGAGGGCGGTCTTCTACGCCATAGATCAAATCTGTTTTCATTCGATATTTTATTCAATAATTTATGTATATCCGTTTCGGGATTTCGTATCTTAAAGTTTAGTTTAACGTCCACTTCAGAGCCAGTGTCGGAATCACATAGAAGCCGTCACGACCACCGAAGTTGTTGCTCAATTCCACTTCGGAGCCAACACTCAGGTTAAAGTTTTTATTTACTCCTTTTATACGGTTCAGGTTTACCCAGAATTGAGGTTCGGACAGGAAGATAGTCTTTCCGTAGTTCGTTTCTTCTCGCCACCAGTCGGCAAAGCCGGAGAAAGTGAGCAGGTTCTTGCAAAAGTTTACGTACCATGTTCCTGTCAACTGGAAGTTATTCGGAGAGCGATGTTTCTGGATATATTTGTACATGGCTGTCAAGGGAAGCCTTTGAAAAAGAAGCGTTGTTAAAGGTATAAGTAGCTCCTGCCAGATAAGCGTTATTGTAGGAGAATCCTTTTGCCAGTCCGCCATTGTATTCGAGATGTGCCGAGAAAGGTCCCTTCCAGAATTTTACTTCGCGGGCTATCTCCCAGTATGCGGAGGCAACACCCTCAGAGGTATAGTCCATATCGACAAAGAAATAAGTACTTCCCCACGTGTCGGGATGGAACTTCTCGACTGTAGACGTTTACAAAGGACGTTCTTTCAAGTCTTTGTCATACAGGGAACGGCCAAAGTCATAATGTAACTGTATGTTTTGTGCCCGTAGTTCCGGTACGACAGAGAGCAGCATACACACAGGGAAAAGAGCAGAGATGATCTTTTTCATGACAAATGTGTTTAAATGAAGGTGCAAAAATAGTTAAACCTATACATATATTCACATTCTGACACTACTATTTTAATCCAGACGATTATTTCCTGTATCCCACCAAAGTCGGGTACCTCCATGATCCGGTCCGTTCAAGGCCTCAACAAGAGCTGAGTATTGTTCTTTATCTTCTGTCTGCAGGGTACCGGGGAAGTTGAGACGGCGTATCATAATTTCCGTATCAATACACCCGTTTCTGCTATGGTTATAACGTACCGGAAACAGACGCGGATATCCCGTACGACGTTGTTCAGCCCATGCCTCACAGCCCTCCGGAAACATGGCAATCCACTTCTGTGTAATGATCTTCTCCAGTTTCACTTCTTTATCATCTGCCGGATTCCATTTAGGAGAAACCCGGCAACGGGCAGGAATGTTGTTTTCAGCATCATACGTATCAGTAAATCAGCTGTTCGTTCGCTGTTCAGATAGTCGTCCATCTGATAAATCCCGTGCTGGTGCAAGGATGCTTTTATACCATTCAGATAACATTCTTCTTCATCTTCCGGAGTCCAGCCACGCAAAGCCGCTTCGGCACGGAGAAACCAGATTTCGGCAGAGTTCATTAAAGGAGCATCCGTACTCTGATCGACAGCCAATTTAGATAATCCTGCATAATGATTGTGTGCAAAACAAGTTCCCTGACGGATTCCACGATATCCCCCTTTTTAAACTGTTCGTCGGTACAAGGCTGCAAAGTAGACTTTCAGCCGGGGATCATCATAGCCTGTGAGAATAGATTCCATGGAAGCACTCATATAAGTTTCGTTCCATACACGGTTGAGTTCTCCCAACGGGTTAGTAAATCCGGATTGTGTCGAGACCGCTACCCGCTCATCTTCGGCTTCAAAAACACCAAATTCGTTCTCCAATCCTTTCCGAAACTCGGTATATGCCTTATCCGGATCAACTGCCGAAATACGCATTGCCAGACGCAGACGCAAAGAATTGGCAAACTTGATCCAAGAAGAATACTGACCGTCCAGCAACAGATCAAAACGGGAGAATCCGTTGGATTCCGGCCTCTTTTCCATGTAACCGGTAAGAGAGACAACGGCGAATCAAGTTCGTTAAAGAACTCATAGTAAACTTCCTTCTGCGTATCAGGGCGATATTGCTTCCCTGCATCGCAAAATTCTTGTAGATAATAGGGCCGTAATAGTCCGTCACCCGATGCATAACTTCTACTTTCAGCACTTTGGTGATACCGAATAAAGCAGGTTCTGTATCACGGGTGGCATTCTCCGACTGGTAGATTTGTGGAAAAATATACGAATACATGTGTGTCCACATGGCGCTATTCCAGCCATCCTGCATGTTATAGTCCGAGTTATGCGTGCCCCCGTTCAGAGGTTTGCCGTCGTGCATATACCCAGAGAACATGTCCGCGTTCAGATTCTGTATCAGTTGGAAAGACCAGTTCTTGCCTTTACCGAAATCGTAGTTAAAGTAAATACCCTGCTGGATAATTCCTAGACGGATGCCGAACCATTATCATCAATTATCAGATCCTCATCCGTAATACCCGACTGATCGGTATTAAATTCACGGAACTTTCCTGTACAGCTGACAGAGAGCAACAGAATACCCAATAAGTATATATAAATATGTCCTTTCATCATCTTCCCCCGTGCTCTTAAAATTCACATTTCAGAGTAAAGCCCAGACTACGGGTGGTAGGCATTCCGAACACTTCAATTCCCTGATTGTCATTTCCCGTAGAAAGTACCAGATCAGGATCGAAAGGGGCTTTCTTGTACAAGAAACAAAGGTTACGCGCAACGAAGGCAAGCTGCAGGTCCTTCAGCACGTTCGTTTTCTGCATCCATTTTTTCGGAAAAGTATAGTTCAGTGAGACTTCCCGCAGACGAAGATTGGTCGCATCATACATATAGTATTCCGTCACTCCGGCACGTCCGCCGACCACATTTTTATAGAATCCCTTTCACATCACTGATCTGCCGGCCTTCACGAGTTACATATCCTTTATCACGGGCCTGTGCCGTAACCTTCGAAACTCCATAAAGATCCATCTCCGCCTGTGTCTGCGAAAGGACTTCACCTCCGTATCGCCAATCAAGCAGAAAATAAAGGGTGAAGCCTTTGTAAGAGAAAGAATGATCCCATCCCATCATAAAGACAGGGTTGGCATTTCCCACTTTTACGGTATTCCCGTCACCCTCTACCAACGGAAGTCCTTTATAATCTCCCTCCGTTCCATACAGAATATGACCTTCTTCATCACGTATAAAGGCCTTACCGTAAATGTCGCCGATCGAACCGCCTTTCACCAGTTTCATCGCATAACTGGAAGAGAAGCTGCTCGGTCCATAAGCAAACTCCTTCAACTCTTCATGAAGTTCTACGATCTTATTCTTATTGGGAGAAAAGTTCATGGATGTCTTCCATGTAAAGTCCGGAGTAAGTACCGGAGTGGCATCCAGCGTGATTCCCATCCCATGATTCTGAATATCTCCCGCATTTACATATCGATAGGCGTATTTATCTCCAGCAAGTGCCGGGAGTTTGAAAAACTGTTCATAAGTGTTGGTACGATAATAAGTCAGGTTCAATCCCAAGCGGTCTGCAAGAATTTCCATTCCATACCCAGTTCGACAGAATGTGTCATTTCCGGTTTCATCTCCGCAAAAGGAGCGGCATCATTGCCAGCATTCCTCCGCCGGCAGTCACATACGATACGGGATAAGTGATAAAGGGAGGAATATCATTACCTACAACTTACTGTATGTTCCCCGCTAGTTTGGCAAAAGAAATCCATTCGGGAAGTTGTATCCACTTGTCGGGGAGAAAAGATACTCCGGCAGAAGGATAAAAGAATCCCTTCTTTTCGTATTTTGTATAAGCTAGTGTAGATGCCCAGTCGTTACGTGCGGTCAGATCTAGGAATGGCTCCTTCTTTATAACCAGCCTGTGCTGTTGCAAAGACGGACTGCAGTTGGTAGGGAGCATCTATCTTCTGGTCAATACTGGCAGAACCGCTCATGACGATATTGGCCAGGTTAAACACATTAGCAAATTTTAAGAAGCATTCTTGGAATCGTAACGGGTGGAATTGACATTTTTATCATTGATACTCCCACCAATGGCCACATCCAACGCAAAATCCTCTCAGTTTCCTCTTCCCCATCGCCATGACGTCACCATACATCTGCGTTTCCTGATAATCCATTTCAATATAACGCCCGTTCATTCCACACAGTGCCGTAGCGGTAGAGGCATAGAATTTCTGACGTAGTTTATCGGCTGAATAATCCATATTGCCACGAGCTTGAAGCGTCAGCCAACCGGTCACTTTCAAATTGGCGGAAAGAGAGAGGATCAATCGCGTACGCGCTTCCTTACTCTGTATACGGTTTTGTATCCAATACGGGTTCTGCTCGAAGTCCTCGGTAAAAGTATGCCAGTTTTGTGTATTCAGTTTTCTTTCCGGATCATAGTGTTCATAGTTATCTTTATAATATGACAAGTCTTCCCCACGGGGAAAGCGATAAAGGCCGACCAGAGGATTCATGTAAGAAAGCCTCCCGATACAGGTTTGTTCTTTACAATCTGTCGCATGACGTTCACATTACCGTCCAATTTCAGCAGGCTATTGAAGATTACAGCTGTTTCCCTCAGATTGATATTGTGCTTGGAGAGTTTGTTTTCATTCAGAATGCCACGCCCGGTCGTATTGGCATAGGAGAAGTAAGTTTGCAGGTTTTCGTTTCCATAGCTGATGGATACGGAAGTCATGGAAGTCAATCCGGTACGAAAAAAATCATTCAATTCATTAAGCCAGGCAGATTTTCTTTTCTCCCCAGCTATCTACATCATCACTCACCCCATAGTGATTTTGCATTTCGGGCAGACAGAAAGCCTTCTCAAAAGTCAATCCGGTAGAGAAATGAATATTCCTTTGTCCGGAGTATTACCTTTTTGGTCGTAATAAGAATAACTCCGTTGGCTGCCTGACTACCATACAAGGCTGCGGCTGGAGCTCCTTTCAGGATGCTGATACTTTCCACATCTTCCGGATTCAGATTAGAGATTCCGTCTCCTCCATCACTATTCCCTGCATTCGCCGTACCGCCAATAGCCGAATAAGCCTGTTCCGAAGAGGTATTCGACATAGGCACTCCATCTATTACATACAAGCGGTTGATTGTCTCCGGCTACCGAGCGGATCCCCCGGAGACTGACTTTTGCGGACCCGCCCATACCGGAAGAGTTCTTGCTGATTTGCACACCGGCAGCTTTTCCCGCCAAAGCAGTAATCATATTCACTTCTTTCACGCGATTCAATTCTCCTCCCCTCACCTTCTGCACAGCATAGGCCAAAGAAGACTCTTTTTTTTCAAGACCAAGAGCGGTAACAATCACATTGTCAAGCATCACTGTATTTTCACGAAGACTGTATCTCAAGTGTCTTTCTACCCCCTACACTGACTTCTATGACTCTCGTACCCCACGAAAGAAATTTGCAGTATCGCACTATCCGGCACGGATAAGAAGAAATTTCCCTCAATGTCTGTCACTGTACCATTGGTTCCCCCTTTTTCTCGTATCGTAGCACCGATTAGAGGTTCACCACTGACATCAATAACACGCCCCTTACTGTTAGAATTATCAGAGAGGCTTTTCTCACCGTTTCCCTAAACACCGGCCGCTTTGAAGCGTAACAGTTCTCTCCTAGAAAAAAAATAATCCTATAAGACAATAACTTATAAAAATTCTTTTTTTCAATGATATAATAAAATATTGTTTGTTCATCACGCCGCAAAAATAACTAAATATTTTAAATCTAGCATTTTTTCTCATTGATTTTGAGGGAAATAAACATTATCACTATTTTTGTACGAAATTAAAATGAAACGATAACATGGAAATCGAAACACATCCTCTAGAACCTTTCTCCCAACGAAATTAAAATTTCTTTATCTGGGAAGTTTTCCCGCCCCGAAAAAAAGGTGGTCGATGGAGTTTTACTACCCAAACCTAAATAATGATATGTGGCGCATCTTCATTTGTACTCCTGTTCACAAAGAAGTTCAGAATCCTTTCATAATGATTCTCAATAGAGTTTGCTACTGTTGTGAATGTATCGTATCCATATTCTTCAATCTTATTATACCATAGTGCCAGCTTTGCTCTTGCTACATCCTTGTCATAGTTTGTGGAAAAGATCTTTCCCAACTCCAATGAGTAGTAATATACATGCTTAATATCTTCAAACTGCTTGAAAAGTAATTCTGCCCTGATTTTCTGACTCTTGGTCCATTTATCAGGTGATTTAAATAATAAATATCTGCTTCTGGCCAATAATTGCCTGAGTGTATCTCCGTTTTCGAGTTCTTCTGCTTTATGTACTTCCCCCTTCTCTTTTGCCGCTTTCATGGCTTTATTCTCCTCTTTTATCACTTGCCATCTATATGTAATACGCAATTCTTGTACAGCTTCGTATACAAGTTTTTGTACATGAAACCTATCAATCACCTGCATGGCACGTGGAAAGCACGTT
>VOFE01002105.1_pt1 | contig 12001 bp, 17 predicted proteins | sample 5384071 | NCBI WGS metagenome assembly VOFE01 (sample SAMN12384724, study PRJNA508395) | human gut metagenome | isolation source: healthy gut D | host: Homo sapiens
GCACCCAGACGGATCAGGATGTGGAGTGGACCGCGGAGCGGGGAGGCCAACCGCCAGAAGGAGATCGAGGCGGTGAAGCCTATTATCGCAGAGCTCAAGCGCACCGGCTGGACCTTCGGCAGTCACACCTGGGGGCACATCCGCCTGGGCACCAAGAGCCTGGAATCCATCCAGGCGGACACCCAGCGATGGTTTGACGAGGTGGGCAGCCTGGTGGGTCCCACTACCATCCTGTTTTACCCTCACGGGGAGCGGCCCGACGGCAACGACTGGCAGAACACCGGCCCGGTGTTCCAATACCTCCAGAGCCAGGGCTTCCGAGTCTTTGCCTCCGTGGGCATTGAGAGCTTCAGCTATATCAAGAAGGATCTCTGCGCCGTCATCTGCGACCGGCTCCACCCGGACGGCACCACCCTGCGCCATTCCAGAGACCGGTACTTGCAATTTTACGACGCAAAGGATATCATGGATGTAACGGTTCGTCCCCAGCGGGAGATCGACTGGGCGTAAGGGGGAGAGCCACCGTGAAAAGGTGTGTCTATTTGTTTCTGCTGTCCATCCTTCTGGTGGCCGGGCTGACGGCCTGCGGCTCCGGGAAAGCAGAACAGGAGGTTCCCTCCCTGACTGAGATCGAGGGCATGACGAATGATGAAGCCGCTGAGGCCCTGTCCGGTTTTTGCCGCCAGGACATTCTGGACGCCTGGGGAAAGCCGGGCGGCGGCCTGTCCGGCCTGTTCGGGGACATTTATGATGCCCCCACCCTGGGCGGCTGGGTGATCGTCCAGTATGATATCCCGGCCACCACCAGCACGGACACCGACCTGAATGCTCTGCCGGTGAGCTGGGTGTCGCTTCCGGCCGTCAGTTGAGCGCATCTTGCAAAGGAGTGTATTTCCATGACCCGTGAAGAACTGAAGGCCGCGGCCGTGGCCATGCTGGACCGGGCCTACATCCCCTATTCCCACTTCCCCGTGGGCGCCGCCCTGGAGTGCAGCGACGGTACGGTGTTCACCGGCTGCAACATCGAGAACGCCTCCTTCGGTCCCACCATCTGCGCCGAGCGGACCGCGGTGGCCAAAGCCGTCAGCGAGGGGCACCGGGACTTTGTGCGCATCGTCATCGCCGGGCGGAGCCGTGAGCTCTGCGTCCCCTGCGGCGTGTGCCGCCAGGTGCTGCGGGAGTTTGCCCCCAACATCGAGATCATCTGTCTCAACGGCGCCGGAGAGGAGCGGACCTTCACCCTGGAAGAACTGCTGCCCCACAGCTTTGGCCCGGAGTACCTGCAGTGACGGCTCCCGCCGAAGGGGCGCGCGCATCCTGAAACTGGAGCCGGTGGACTTTTGCTGCGGGGAGGTCCTGGCCGAGTCCCAGATATGGGTGCTGGCAGAGGACCGGACCGGAAAGCGCCTCTCCCGCCGGATCCCAGCCACCAAGGCCGCGGAGCTGGGCCTTCTCCCAGGCGGTTTCTGCCGCCGGTCGGATCTGCACATCTGAATCAAAACATGCCGCCGGTGCTGAGGCACCGGCGGCATGGGCTTTATACTAGCTTTTCAAAGTAGAAGAAGGTGTCGTCCTCCCCCTTCTTCCGCATACAGGCCGACAACATCTTGTAGGACGCCTGGTTCTCCTTGTAACACTTGGCCACCACCCGGCTCAGATGGATTTTGTACAGGCCCCACTCCGCCACAGCAGCGAAGGCCTCGGTGCCGTATCCGTTTTCCGGCGTATGCCTTGTCAATCCGGCGCCCAGCTCCGCCCCGCCCCGCCAGTCGAACCGGTACAGCACCACCTCGCCGATCAGTTGGCGATCCAGCCGGACGGCGAAGTTCACCGCCCGCCGGTTTTCAAAATCCCGTTTCGCCACGTCGAAGAAGCTCCGCTCCTCCACCGGGGCGCCCAGGCCGCCCACGTCGTCATAGCCCACCAGCGGTTCCGGTCGGCGTCCAGCACCAGGGCGTTATAAGCGGAGATATCCGCCTCGGTCAGGGCGGAGAGCGTCAGCCGCTCCGTTTTCAGCTCCGGAATGGCCTGCACGTGGTTCAGCAGCTCATTCTGGGGATCGAACCGGTACTTGGGCGCCAGCCTGGCCGGGCCGTACTGGAGCTTGGAAGTCCTGAGGCCCTTGTCCGCCGCGTCATCCTCCCGGTTGATCCACTGGCAGCCATCGCCAAAGGCGTCGGCGAATGCCTGGACCAGCGCAGGATATACACCGGTATAGGAGTAGAGGGCCTTTCAATGTGGATGATCAGGGTGTCCCCACACTTTTCCGCACCGGGGGGATGCTCCAGACAGTCGTTCATCTCCGGGCCGGGAACCGGGTAGTCGAAGACCTGGCCGTCGAATTGCGGACCACCAGGCTCCGGCTTCCCGCCCAGGCCGGTGCCACATGATGGGCCCACGCAGCTGATGGCATTTTCGGCCACCACGGTGTGGATGCCGGTGCGGGCGGTGATGAGCTTGTCGAAGCCGTCCACCAGGCTGCCGCCGCCGGTCATGACGATGCCGTTGTTGGCGATATCCGCCACCAGCAAAGCCGGAGGGGTCATGACAATGCCGTTGGTGGAGATATCCGCCACCGCTCCAGGACGTTCCCGTGAATGGCCTCCATAATCCGCTCCACCGGCTCTTCAAAGGCATCCATCATCTCCGTGGAGCTGACGGTGACCACCTTGGGAAGTCCTGTTAGGAGACAGCGGCCCTTGACGTCCATGGTTTCCTCCTCGTCCTTGGGGAAGACACAGCCGATCTGCTTCTTCATCTCCTCAGCGGTGCGCTCGCCCACCAGCAGGTTGTGCTTGCGGCGCATATACTTGACCACGGCCTCGTTCAGCTGGTCGCCGGCCACCTTGATGGAGGCGGTCTCCACCACGCCGGAGAGGGAGATGACAGCGATGTCGGCGGTGCCGCCGCCGATGTCCACCACCATGTGACCGTCGGGCTGGGTGATGTCGATGCCAGCGCCGATGGGCGCGGCCACCGGTTCTTCAATGAGGTAGACCTTCCGGGCGCCAGCTTGGATGCCCGCGTCGATGACGGCGCGCTCCTCGACCTCCGTAATGCCGGAGGGCACGCAGATGATGACCCGGGGCTTGAAGAAGGACACGCCCGCCACCTTGTGGATAAACTCCCGCAGCATCCGCTCCGTCATGTCGTAGTCGGAGATGACGCCCTCCCGCAGGGGGCGGATGGCGATGATGTTGCCGGGGGTCCGGCCCAGCATGGCCTGAGCCTCTGCGCCCACCTTCAGCAGCTTGCCGGTTGTCTTGTCCATGGCCACCACGGACGGCTCGTTCAGGACGATTCCCTTCCCCTTTACATATACCAAAACCGACGCGGTACCCAGATCGATACCGATATCCTTCGTCATGGACATACTGACTCCACCTCATTTGATCTTTCTGTCTTATAGTATAAGCGGTTTTCCCGCGAACAATCATACAGTCTTTATTATACTGGCAGTTTCCTGGGAATGCAACACTAATTTGTGAACAATTTCCACCGATTCAGGCCTTTTTCCCGCTGTCCCTCTCCAGCGGCGTCAAGGCCGCTGCGGCGCAGACCACGTCTGCCGCCCGGCCTCCCGCAGCACCCGGGCGCACTCAGCCAAGGTGGCGCCGGTGGTGCAGATGTCGTCCACCAGCAGGATACGATGCCCCGAGATCCGCTCCGGGTCCACCGCCTCATAGACCCCCAGCACATTGGCCCGGCGGGCGGCAGCTTCCTTCAGTCCCGACTGGGCGGGGTTGTGGACGGTCTTGCGCAGCAGCGGCAGCGGCTTCGTCTCCCACAGGCGGCAGGCGCTCTCCGCCAGCAGGCGGGCCTGGTCATACCCCGCTGACGCAGGCGCCTGGGGCTGACAGGTACCCAGGTCACCGTGTCGAACGCTCCGGAGAAGTGCTCCGCCGCGCACCCGGCGATCAGCTCTCCCAGGGGCGCCGCAGCAGAGGACATCCCCCGGAACTTGAAGCGGTGGAGCCCCTCTCGGGCCAGGCCCTGGTACCACAGAGGCGCCGCGCAGAGAAAGCCGCCGGGCCCCCGGCGCAGGGCGTCGGCTCCCTCCGTCCAGGGAAGCTCCCCGCGACAGGTGTCACAGATGCCCGGTCTGTCCAAAACACGGCCGCAGAAGGGGCACTTGGCTGGGAAGATGAGGTCCAGGAGGGCGGACAGCAGGCTCATCGTTTCTCTGCCTCCGCCAGCAGTTCGTCATACGTGGTATGCAAAGCGTCACGGATACCCCGGAGCTGGGAAGCCTTGATATGCTGAGCCCCTCGTTCAATCTTCACCAGCGATTCCGGGTGATTTTCCACGCCCTCCAGCTGGAGCAGGCGGACCAGTGCCATGGGCTTGATGCCTCGATTTTTTCGGATCCGCCGAATATTGGCTCCAATCCGGATGTCCTGCTTGATCTTCTGCTCCTCCATAGACGCCTCCGCAACAGGACCTGTTTCGGTCCGATTTTGCTTTATTCTATGGAGGAAAGGTAAAAATGGGACCCATATGGGTCCGTGTTGCACGCCTGTTCTATGAAACCGTTGGCGTCAGTTTCCATCTGCAAAACTCAGCCATGACGGCTGGGCGGATACGCAGGGGACGCCGGATGGCGGCCTCGGGGGTGTCTGCTCCCGCAGGCTGGTCCAGCAGGGATACAGCCCCCCGTTTCTCTTTTGTCTTTCCAAAAGGGAAACGGGGGTGTATCTGCCCAGCCAGCAAAGATAACTGTTGCCCGTCCCGCGTCCAATGGGACGCACCCCATCCTCCACCGGCAGCAAACCTGGCGGCCTTTATCTCTCCGCCGGATCCGCAAAATGTGCCAGCCTCCACCGGAGGCCGGAATACCGCCGCTGCTGACGGTCGTTGGCCGCCATGGCCCGGATGGCCGCGTCGTCCCCCACCACGATCAGAAGCTCTCTTGCACGGGTCAGGGCCGTGTACAGCACTCCCCGCACCATCAGGGACGGCGCTGCCGGCATGGCCGCCAGCACCACGCACTGGTACTCGCTACCCTGGGCCTTGTGGACCGTCATGGCATAGGCCAGATCGATCTCATTGAGCATATCCAGCGTGTACGTGGCGATCCGGTCATCAAAGTTCACCACCAGCAGCTCTCCGGACGGGTCGATCTCCACGATCCTTCCCACGTCTCCGTTGAACATGCCGGTGCCCACGGTGCCGTCCGCCTTTTCCCATACCACGTTGTAGTTGTTTTTCGTCTGCATGATCCGGTCTCCGGTGCGGAACAGCCGCTCTCCCCACTGGATCTCCCGTTTGTCCGCCGCCGGCGGGTTCAGCGCCGCCTGAAGACAGCGGTTCAGATTCTCCGTGCCGCTGGGCCCCTTGCGGGTGGGGGTCAGCACCTGGATCTGGTCCGCCGGGATGCCCATGTGGTCCGGCAGCCGGGTTTTGCACAGCTCCACCACCGTGGAGAGGGTCCGCTCCCCATCCCGGCGGCAGAGGAAGAAGAAGTCCCCCTGGTCGTTGGCCAGCTGGGGCGGCTGGCCCCGGTTCACGGCGTGGGCGCTGCGGATGATGGCGGACTGCTCCGCCTGGCGGAACACCTCCGGAGGAACACCGTCTCCACCCTGCCGCTGCGGATCAGGTCGGAGAACACGTTTCCCGCCCCCACGGAGGGCAGCTGGTCCGCATCCCCACCAGCACCAACCGGGTTCCGGGCCGGAGCGCCCGCAGCAGCGCGGCAAAGAGTGTCAGGTCCACCATACTCATCTCGTCCACAATCACCGCGTCCGCCTCCAGCGGCTCCTTTCTCCGTCTTTTGGAACGTCATCTGATGGGTGGCGTCGTTCCAGCTCATCCCCAAAAGGCGGTGGACCGTCTGGGCTTCCATCCCGGTCAGCTCGCTCATGCGCTTGGCCGCCCGGCCCGTGGGGGCCGCCAGCACGATCTCCAGGCCCATCCGCCGGAACAGGGCCACGATGCCCCGGACTGTGGTGGTTTTGCCGGTGCCGGGGCCGCCGGTCAGCAGCAGCACCCCGCTCCAGGCTGCCAGCTCTACCGCCCGGCGCTGCTGGGGCGCATAGGCGATGCCCTGGCGGGCCTCCAGCTCGTCCACCGCCCGGCCCGCCTGGGCGCTGCGGTCTGTATCCGCAGCCAGCAGCCCGCCAGGCGGATGCAGGCGGAACACTCCGCCTCCCACAGCCGCCGGAGGTAGCAGGCCTCCACATGGGCCACCTGTTCCTGGACCACCGCGCCCCGTTCAATGAGGCTGTCCAGAGCCTGCTCCACCAGCTCCGCCCCGCTGTCCAGCAGCTGGGTCGTGGCGGAGATCAGCTTGTTCCGGGGGCAGGAACACGTGGCCGTTGTTTTCATTGTGGCTCAGCTCAAAGGTCACCGCCGCCTGGAGCCGCTGGTCGCTGTCCGCAGCCAGCCCCATGCCCATGGCGATCCCGTCGGTGACGGAGAACTCCACCCCGCACGCCTCGCCGGAGAGGAGGTAGGGATTCTCCCGCACCTTCTCCAGCGCTGCGTCGCCGTACTGCCGCCGCAGCTCCCATAGCCAGGACAGGAGGCAGCTGGTACTGGGCCAGAAAGGCCATCAGCCGCCGCAGGCCCATGTGCCGGCGGAAGCTCTCCGCGATCTCCTGGGCCTTGCGGGCGGTGACGCCTTTGAGCGTGGTCAGGCGCTCCGGCTCCCGCTCCAGAACGTCCAGGGTCTCCGCCCCGAACCGCTCCACAATCCGCCGCGCGGTGGCGGGGCCCACCCCCTTGCAGATGCCGGAGGAGAGATAGCTGAAGATCTCCTCCTCGTCCTCCGGCAGGCTCCGCTCCAGCTCCACCGCCCGGAGCTGTTCCCCGTGCTGGGGTGGGTCTCCGGCACGCCGGAGACCGCCAGGTGCTCTCCCGGCGCCACGCAGGGGATACAGCCCACCACCGTAATCACCTCACCCTCCTCCGTCAGGCGGCGCAGGACCGTATAGCCGTTCTCGGCGTTTTGAAAAATGATGCTATGTACCGCTCCCTCACAGGTGACCAGCTCTTCCATGCTCTTCCTCTTTCGTATGCTCGTTTTCGTCCAGGCGGATCACGGCGCCGTCCGTCAGCGCCACCCCCCGGATCCCGGTCCGCCAGATAGGCCGCCAGCGCCCGGGCGTCCCGGGTTAGCCCACAGTCCGCCAGCACGATTCTGGCCCCGGGCAGGCGCCCCCCGCAGGCGCCGCAGCTCCCGCACGTCCGCCTCCATGGCCAGGGCCTCTCCCCGCAGGGGCAGCACCAGCAAAGCAGCCCCGGCACCGCCGGCCGCCCCGCCCGGAAAAAGGCCCCTGCCACGATCCACACCAGGGTGGTCACGCCCACCGCGGAGAGGAACGCGATCAAACCGTCTTGCAGCAATGTCATCCCAAATCACCTCGGGATAGTGTATGCAACGGGGCAGATTCGGTGTTCCGGGGCGGAGTGTTTGGGGTGCGTCCCATTGACGCGGAATGGCAGCTATGATGATAGCTGGGCAATGCACCCCCCATTTTCTTTTCCGTCTTGCCGAAAAGAAAACGGGCCGTGCACGGTCCAAAAGAAAAGGCCGCTTGGACGCGCTCCGGTGCAGTGACCCTCCGCGCGCAACGGGGGTCGGCGTATCGGTGCCTGCGCCGATTTTGACTGGCATTCGGGCACGCTTGGGCCTTCTGCGGTTCCCCAACTGCCGTCCCGTGGCGGATGGTGCGGAAGTTGTCGGGGTGCAAGAACGCATTTGACCAGCTTCTCTTTCCGCGCGTTCCGCGTCGCTACGCGCTGGCTGGTTCTCCGCGGAAGCGTGAGCGGCAGCGGAAAGCGAAGCAGGGTATCCCTGAACCTCCCGGGCCTAAGGATTCCCCAAGGGCGGTGCGTTTCCGTCCCCGACTTCTGCAAGGGAGTGCCAACCATCCCCCGCCGGCGGCAGGAGGTCTGCGCTGGCGCAGACCGACCCGCCGAAGCGCTTTTTCTCTTACACCGGGCGCGGCGCGTTCTCTTTTTTGGGTAAGACCAAAAAGAGAATGGGGGCGCATCCCGCCGGACAAGCCCCTGCGGGAGCAGAGATCCCCGAGGCCGCCGCGATGGCGGCCCATCTCATGTTACCCCGCTTGTCGCTTCGCCCCACCAGATAGTCGATGGTGACGCCGAAGTGGTCCGCCAGCTTCCAGACGTTTTCCAAATTCGGCAGATTGGCCCCTCTTTCAAACCGCTGATAATGTGATTCCGCAACCCCAATAGCTTCCGCTACCTGCACCTGTGTTTCGCCTCGTTCTTGACGTAGTGCACGTATCCGGTCCTTAAAATGATTTCCATTGAATGCTCCTCTTGACACTAAAAAATTTTTAGTGTTATTATCTTATCGTGCACTACAAAACTTTAGTGTTTTGAAAGGTGGTTTCTATGTCAGACTTTTATGATATGGCTTTATCTCCACTACATCAAGCCCTACCTGGACACTGTCCCAGCGGACGACTATAACTTCCACATGGATATGATTCATAACGAGTTGGGTTATCACGCCTTGGAAAGCTATGAAAAACCTAGAGTTCACCGCCATCCACGCTTTGATGCGGTGGATGCCCTCGTCGTCGGTCAGCAGCACGTCTACCTCGCAGGGGGCCGTGACCCCCTCCGCCGCCAGGGCCGTGCGGATGGTGCGGCGGATCAGGGCGCAGTTGGCATCACTGGCGGCCCCGGGCACGTCGGCGGTAACGGGGATATAGTGGGTCTTTCTCATCTCTTTTTCTCCTCAAACCGGGCATAGGCCTCGATGATGCGCTGGACCATCACGTGCCGCACCACGTCGGCCTTGCCCAGCTGGCAGATGGACACGCCCTCCACCCCCTTGAGGACCTTCATGGCCTCCTTCAGGCCGCTGGGCTTGTCCCCGGGCAGGTCGATCTGGGTGATGTCGCCGGTGATGACCACCTTGGAGCCGAAGCCCATCCGGGTCAGGAACATCTTCATCTGCTCCCGGCTGGTGTTCTGGGCCTCGTCCAGGATGATAAAGCTGTCGTCCAGGGTCCGGCCCCGCATATAGGCCAGAGGGGCCACCTCGATGTTGCCTCGCTCCAGGTATTTCTGGTACGTCTCCGCCCCCAGCATGTCAAACAGGGCGTCGTACAACGGCCGCAGATAGGGGTCCACCTTGCTTTGCAGGTCGCCGGGCAGGAAGCCCAGCCGCTCTCCGGCCTCCACGGCGGGGCGGGTCAGGATGATGCGGTTGACCTGCTTGTCCCGGAAGGCGGCCACCGCCGCCGCCACCGCCAGATAGGTCTTGCCGGTTCCGGCGGGGCCCACGCCGATGGTGACGGTGTCCGTCATGATGGCGTCCACATACTGCTTCTGGCCGATGGTCTTGGGCTTCACGGGGCGGCCCTTGGACGTGATGCAGATCACGTCCTGGGTCAGCTCCCCGATGCGCTCGGACTGGCCGCTGCGGCACAGGCCCACCACATACCGCACGTGCTGCTCGCTGATGCTCTCGCCCTTGGCGGACAGAGTCAGCAGGGCCTGCACGGCCTTTTCCGCCAGCATGACGTTCTCCGGCTCGCCGGAAATCACCAGCTCGCCGCCCCGGTTCACCACCGTCACCTGAAATTCCGATTCCAGCAGGCGGATATTTTCGTCAAAGGAGCCAAACAGATTGATGGCCTCCTCCATGCGCTCGATTCCGATGCGCTGTTCCATTGGGCATTCCTCCCCTTGTATCTTGAAAAATTTATTCCTTGGTCAGCGGGACCTCCCGGCCGATCTCCTCCAGGCACTCCGCCCGCAGGGTCACCAGCAGCCACTGTCCCTGCTCCACAGCGTCGATGCGGACGTTCTCCGCCGTGCCGGTATCTCCCAGCAGCTCCTCCAGCTGTCGGCGCAGCAGGGTCTCGCCCTCCTGCCGGGCCTCTCCGGCGCTGCGGCGGAGGTCCGTGGACGGGCCATAGGCCGTCACCGTCTCCGCCGCCACCGTGATGGGCAGGCGCAGGCCCCAGGGCAGGCACACAGGCCTATACTGGGTTATTTTATCACAGTCGCCCCCCAATGTGCTACCCTTTGCGTATAATTTTATCCGCTTTTTGCCGATATCCAGGGCATACCGGGTCCGGGAGGACAGGGGGGCCCCCCTCTGCCGCACCGTCAGGGGTACCTGGGCCGTCAGCTCGTACCAGGTCCTGGCCCACACCCGGCCCATGCCGTGCTGCCACCGCAGCCCCCCGTTGTCCAGGTCCACCGCCCCGGAGATCAGCAGCTGTCCCTGGGTCACGGTGTCCCCGGGGACCACGGCGGCCTGGCCTCCCAGGGCCTCCACCCGGGTCACAAGCCCCGGCCGCCGGGCCACCACGTTGGCCGGGCCGTCCTCCACCATGTCCTGCCCCCGGACCCGCTCCACCACCTGCACCCGGGCCACGCAGCCCCGGACGTTCACCGCCAGCCACACCACGTCCTCCAGCTCCAGCAGCACATGGTTGCGCATGTCCTTCTGGTCGATGTCCAGGCTCCGGGTGCCGATGGTGATGCCGTAATCCTCCAATGCCCGTAAGACGGCCTCGTCCGACACCGTCTCGTTGCCGCTGACCTGAAATTCCCAGATGGTGAAGTTCCCCCTCCACCACCAGCAGCACCGTCAGCAGCGCCGCCGCCAGCAGTACATACCGCCGCCGCAGCCGCCGGGCCAGCAGGGGCGCCCCCTGCTCCCGCCGCACCGTGGCCGCGGCCCCCACCTGTTCCGCCGCCCGGCGCACCTGCGCCAGTCCCCGCCGGGTGGTGCGCAGGGTCAGCTCCACCGGCGACAGCCACTGCACGTCCCAGAAGGGCACCTCCGCCCCGGCGCACAGGTTCACCACCCGCTCCGGGCAGCCGCTTTCGATATGGACCAGCACCTGGCCCCGCAGGAAGTTCACCGCCGCCTTATACATGGCCGCCTCCCGGCCGCAGCTCCACCGCGGCGATGCGGCCCCGCAGCCGCAGCTCCTCCTCCGTCATGGCCACCAGCTGCAGCTCCGTGCCGATCACCCGCACCGTCAGGCTCCCGCCGCCGATCTCCACGGTTTCCGTGCTGTAGGACAGCACCCCCCGGTGCCGGCACATGAAAAACTCCCGCTCGCCTATCAGCTCCATATGCGGCACCCCCGCCGGGATATCCCCCGGCAGGTCCAGCCGCTCCATGGCCGCCTGGCCCGCCCGGGTCAGCCACCCTCTCTCCATGCCGCGCCACCGCCTTTCTCCCGATTCCGTAAACCCTATGCGCGCCGCCGGAAAAACTTGCAAGTCCCACCGCCGGGGCGCATACAGTGGCCATGGAGGTGAGGGATATGAAGGGAAGGCTGGCGGCCTGGGGATGCCTGGCGGCTCTTGGGCTTCTGCTGGCCCGGTCGGCGGAAGCAGCCCAGGCCGTCCGGGATGGGCTGGCCCTGTGCGCCGGATCGGTGATCCCGGCGCTGTTTCCATTTCTGGCGGTGTTCAGCTACTGACGGCACCCGCCACGCCGTATTCAAACCGCCACTCCGAAACGCCCGCGGTAATGAAGACGATACCGCCGATGCCGCCGAGAACGCCCGAAATCAGCACGCCTGCCCAGCGCATCTTATAGACGTTGATGCCGACGCTGGCAGCTGCCTGCGGGTGCTCGCCGCAGGCCATCAAGCGCAGGCCGAAGCGGGTCTTGTACAGCGTCACATAGGCAAACACGAGCGCAATAAACGCCACGAGCATGAACCAGTTGAATTCAAACGAGCCGATGGATACCAGCAGCGCACTCTTTGCGCCGCCGTACTGCACGATGGACGAAACATCGTCGGGGTTGGCAGCGGTGTTGATGGCCTTGACGATAACGGTTGCGCCGGCGGTGCCGAGCAGGTTCAGCGCCGTGCCGACGAGGGTCTGGTCGGCCTTGAAGTTGATGCTCGCCACAGCAAGCAGGCAGGAATACACCATGCCGACCAGCGCTGAGACAACGATGACCGCGAGAAGCATCACAATCGCCGGGGCTGTATTCGGTACATAGCGCATCGTCAGCGCGCCGCCGAGCGCACCCATGATCATAATG
>VOFE01002118.1_pt1 | contig 12001 bp, 7 predicted proteins | sample 5384071 | NCBI WGS metagenome assembly VOFE01 (sample SAMN12384724, study PRJNA508395) | human gut metagenome | isolation source: healthy gut D | host: Homo sapiens
TCTACGGCATACCATTGATAAAGCTTCAATAGAATCTTCGAAAGATTGTGTGTGCATTACTTCATAGTGTTTTTGTAAAAAAACAAGGCCTTTAAAACGATTCAAATAGTTGAATGCCTGTTTTTGCTTGATTTGATAAGTCGCTGCGAACTCTGCGATTAAAGCTACAGTAAAATTCAATTTGTTTTTCTCTATGCGAGACATCATGGTTCTCCTTTCTTCATTTGTATTACCTTCCGAAAAACAAAGATAGGAAAAACTCTGCAATATCAAAATAAGAAGCTATTAAAAAGTTGACTTAAAGCTCTGTTGCTCACTCTGGAATTAGATGCAGTCAGAAGATATGGATTATCTGGATAGTAAAAAAGGGAGGTAGAGAAAATGGAGCGAGCGGAAAGTTACAGGGATTTTTTGGATGAATGGCGATTATTAACTAGCTTTAGCGGCCTAAATGATTCATTTCTCTATCTATGATAAAAAGAAACTTGTTAATTGCTATATCTTGATTTTATGTTCTATCGGAACATTGAAAGGGCAAACCGCATCCGATTCTTTGGCAATCGTATCTGCCCAATGGAAGGTGGAAAGTCCTCAAAAGGACTCATTTATAAGTATGCTTCTATCCCCGATTGTATCAGGGACCCCAGTCTGTTAGTCTGATAGAAGTTGATCCCGGTGCGGGCTTGAAAGTTGATGTTGCCGTTTCGATAAAATGAAAGAAACAAGTAAGATTGCTTCTGAATATAACGCCATTGCAGCCATTAATGGCTCCTATTTTGACATGAAACGGGGAAACTCGGTCTGTTTCCTGAAGACGGATCGCCAAGTTATTGATACAACGCTGCAGAGTGAGTTTAAACAGCGTGTCACAGGAGCCATTAGTGTGCGCAAAAGGGGAATGAAATTAATTCCTTGGAACAAACAGATAGAAAAGAATTATAAAGGCAAAGCAGGTACGATACTAGCTTCCGGTCCGTTAATGTTGAAAGACGGACAGGTTTGTGATTGGAACTCGTGTGAACCGAATTTTATCGGACGAAGCACCCTCGTAGTGCTGTTGCTACTACTAGGATGGAAAAGTCCTGTTGATAACGGTAGACGGGCGTTTTCCTGAACAAGCAGGAGGAGGAATATTCCGGAATTGGCACATCTGATCCGGGTTTTAGGAGGTGAGGATGCATTAAATTTGGATGGAGGTGGATCTACTACTCTTTGGTTGTCCGGTGCATCGGATAATGGAGTCGTTAATTATCCTTGTGACAATGGGCGGTTTGACCATGCCGGAGAACGGAAAGTTCCTAATATTCTTTATATAACGCATCAATAACGTTTCCATTATTCTTCATTGTATTTAAGGTCTTTCAGTGCATAGATTAAGACTTTTCAGTGCAGAAACTAGTGACTTTTTATGCAGTCGGGTGGTCGTCCTGTTGTAACGGGACAATGGGCACTTTATAAAGACGAATGTCACCTTATAGGGTGACATTTATCATTCTATAAGGTGACTAGCTATCCTCAAAAGGATGAAAATTACTAAAGATACAAAATTAATTAGTGAAAAGCAATAGTAGGGTAAGAAATTTATCTGTATTGCAAACAGGCTTAGAATTCAAACCGAATCTAGCTCCTACTCCATGTAACTCCCATGTATCATTCCAACTGTTATGATAATAATGCCCTCCATAGCTGTAACTATAATCTGTTGTGGCGTCATAATCTTGAAGTTATACATCAAAGCTAAATTCAAGGCCTTTTTTCCCTTTTAAAGAAAAAACGTACTCCTACCCTATTGAAGCATACGCTCCTTCTATGTCTCCTACAGCATATCCGGCTTTTACGTCGGCGAACGGAGTCACTTTTTGTTGATGAAGTTAGCTCTGAAGTTAGCATAGATGGGGGCTGCATAAAGATCTGCATCGGTATAGTAGTTGAAAGCAACGCCACCACCTACAAAGAAATAATTGTTGAATTGATAACCATGTGTGGTTGATAATTCAATTTTAGAGGCATTGTAGTCGCTCACATCGCCAATATATGCAAAGTCTACGAAACCCTTATAGCCTTTTAATGTATTTCTTGCGGCTTTGCGGTCGTTGGTATCCTTACGATAACCTCTTGTGTACCGCTCTTCTTTTGTGATTTTAGTCACATCACTCATCTGACAGATGATGAGGCTGCCATCACCTGTTTTGATTTTTAAAGAGACATTGGGCACTTGTTCAATGATTACTCCTTTAATAATGCTGCCATTCTTTAAATACACTACTTCTGTGTAATTCTGTTGCGACATACGTACTGATACTTAATAATAAGGTCAGTACTAATAGTAGTTTTTCATACTTGTATTTTTATTGTTTATAGTTTCTTGAGTGCGCTATAGATAGAGCCTGCCCAATAGTTGCGCAATCCGAAACCACGTGCCTTGCCGTCGGTAATCCATTCTTCAATGATTTCCTTTGTTTCGGTATTGAAGAATACGACTTCATACGTACCTCTATTGTTTGATTTGTCCAGGAACTGTGCGATAAACACCATACCTACCCGGGTGTTTTCTGGATAGGCAATGCGTTGATGGCTGCTTTGATTTGCTCTTTACTAAGAGTATATTCTCTTTTAGCAGTCATTAGCTCGGTCAGGTCGATGTTTTCGTTCACCTGATTAACGGCATCCAGTGAAATCTCTGTCACTTCTTTTTTCAATTGTTTTCCTACGTTATACTTCTTAGCTTCTGTGATGAACAGTTCATTGATACGTCTGAAAGCATCTTTGAATTGTGCCGGTGATTCATCTGCACCGAAAATTTTTACTTGGGAGTAGTCTACCCCATAGAACTTAATAGACTGAATGTCTTTCAATGCACTCTTGCCTTGTCCGAAACAGAACAGGCTCGTGCTCAAGAATAAGAATAGAATAAGTTTTTTCATATACGTTAATGTTAAAGTGATATAGTTGGTTACTAACTTCCAAAAGTAGAAAATAATTATCGTAAATCAATGAATTTTATCGTTTTTCGACTCATGGGCGGCATTTGTATTTTCGCGATATACTCTGCCGATTCAAAATTGATGCTTGGCGCCACTCTGACTTTCGAACGGAACAGATCTTTAATCTCTTTGGCAAAGGCTTCGCTACGGTTCTCGCTTCCGATGCGGATCAGAATCTCATCCGTTCCCAATTCATTGGTATAAACTTCAATGATATAGTTTTTTACCGAAGGTATATTATCCAGAATGTCGAATAATGCAGGCGGATACAACGTCGTTCCTTTGTATTTAATCATTTGTCCTTTCCGGCCGAGGATGGAGCTTAGGCGGATGGTATTTCTCCCGCAACCACAGGGATCGGTGTGGTGGTAACAGATATCTCCGGTCTTGAAACGGAGCAGCGGCATTCCTCTTACTCCCAAAGTCGTGATGGTCACTTCGCCTGCTTCCCCTTCTTTTACAGGCTGGTTGTTATCATCCAGAAACTCTACGATAATCAGTTCCGGCTGGAGGTGGCCACCGTGAAATTCATTACATTCGGTAAACGAGGATTGCATTTCGGTAGATGCGTAGGTGGAGTAAAGTTGCAGGGAATCCCATTTCTCGTGTATCCGTTTACCCAGTGTGTTCAGGGTGAAATCGGGATTGCGGAGTGCTTCGCCTATGCATACGCATTTCTGCATGGAGCAGTGATGGTAATCAATATGATTCTTTTCAGCAAATTCAATGAGTTTGATGAGGAAAGAAGGAACTACCATGCCACACGTGGGATGGATGCGCCGGATAGTGTCCCATTGCAGTTCTGGAATGCCATTTCCCACGCGGGCTACTCCCATGCCCAGCTCACGGGCTCCCATATAGTAGGCGAGGCCTGCCATGAAACGTCTGTCGATGGTGGTCATCAGCTGTAGTATATCTTGTCTGCTGCATCCGGTGGTGGTGAAGGACAGATATTCGTTGTAGGCCAGCCGGTCAAGGTCCTCGGAAGTTAATACGAAAGTGACGGGGTCGCCCAAGGTTCCCGAAGTGGTGACATAGTCAATAATTTCATCGCGGCTCACGCAGATAAAATCTTCATTATGAAGTTGCAAGTCCGTCTTGGTTGTGACAGGTATCTGTTGCAAGCTTTCTATGGTTTTTATCTGTTGTATATCGATATGATGTGCTTGGAACAGACGTTGGTAGAATCGTGAATGATTCTGCAAATAAAGCAGTTCCTCAGCCAGCCGGCTTTCCTGATAGGCTTTGATTTCCTCAGGGGAGCGGAATTGTATTTCCGGGTTCTTTTTCATCTTAGTTGTTTATTTTATGTTCTATACGTTCTGATTCACTTCGCTTGGGGATAGGAAGCAAGAGGGCTTTCTTCCAATTGCGCAGGGCTTTGTCCTGCTGTCCAGTGGCATGGTAATAATCTCCCAGTAACTCGTACACATAAAAGAAATGAGGGTTGGCATGTTGGAAGGCATGCAGTGTTTGTTCGTCCAGCCGTTCTTTCTTTTTAATCTGTTTCCGTAGTACAGGAGCCAATCTTTTGTAAGCCATCAGTTGTTGGTATTCCTGTTGTTGCAGGAAGGAGTCCGCAGGCAGGGTCAGGTCTCCGGTATAGATTTCATGGTTGAAATCGATGGAATCACTGAAAATCCTGTTCAGGTCGTATGCCACGTACTTACCGCATTGCCAGGGAGAGGTGGATACCCACATCAGCTTTTTCTCCGGTTGGAAAATAACGGAATGATGAGCGATAAATTGATTGATAGCCATCTCATTGGCAAGTCCCAGTTCCGCTCCTCCCACTCCTTTCCGGTTGCGGAGGATAGAGGCGGCTTTCGAAGCATCTATGGGGATGTTTGCTTTCAGCAGCTCCTGCAAACGGGCAAAGCGGTAGGGACTGTCCGAAGTTTCTATGTTTTCCCGGTTGCGTTTGTCATGGCTGAATGTTTCCGACTGATAATGGTTGGTACAGATAATCTGTTGTCCGTTTCCCGTGAAAAGAGCTATTTTCTCCGGTGATTTCTCTATAATCGCCGCTTTGCCATCTTGAGCCGAACCGACTAATATGGCTTCCGAGACAAATGTTTTTCGTTTCCGGGCGATAGCGTATGCTTCCTCAATGGTAGAAGCATATTGCAATATTTCCCTGGTCAGAATGGAAATAGGGGTGGCGGATGCGGCAGGCAGATCCGATTTGGCGGCATTGATGGTGACAGTCAGCCCCGTTTCATTCATGCCGGAAAGGACACCGGTCATTCCGGCCCATCCCACGGATGCGAAACGATATCCGTTTTCGGGCTGGTAAAATGAAACGAGTTTGTTATGTGCAAAGTCATCGCCCATGTAGAAATCGAAATTACGGCCGATGATAAGGGAGGAGTCAGCGCTGTTTTCACCCCAACAGGCAAAGGAACTGCATCCTACCAGCATATAGTCCTGCATGGCATGTCCCAAGTCGTGGGCGGAGTGGTAATTCAATTGACGTTCGTAAGGAGTGCCGATAAAATCATATTCGTGGGTACAGGAGAGTGAGATGCCATAAATCTCATCCCGAAACTCTTCCGGCACATTCTTTCCCAGATTCCGGTTGAAAAGGACAATGAAGAAGCGGAGGAATTTAAGATAACTTTCAGAGGGAACTATCTCTTTTATCTGGTCCACAAATACTTTTTCTTGAAAATAAAGCAAATCGGAAGTCAGCTTGCCTATGGCTTCGCCCCTTTCGTAGGCAGGTCCGCTTACTTTCAGCTCCCAAAGTCCGCTCTCACTGTGCCGCAGGTAGTTTCCGCCATACTGCCGGAGGCTGTCTTTCCGTATCACACGATCCGTTTCAGGGGTAGACGCAAATTGCGGAGTCATCATATCGGCAGATAGATAGAGATAACTCATGCCTATCATGATCGTCGCTATCAGAATCAACAGGGCTATCCCCCCGTATTTTATTGTTTTCTTCCAAATCTTATGCATTGCCTACTTTTTTTGCTAAATATTCCTGACCTACAAATTCCGAACAAGTGAGCATGGCTGTCAGCGTCACGCCCAAGGCACCGTGTACATTCAGATTCTGCCCTGTGAGGAACAGATTCTTCAGTTTGGTGCGTGTAGACACAAAACTGATTTGCGGATATTGGTAATTCTTGACAATGCCGTATGCCGAACCATCTATGGTTCCGGTATAGTCCCGATAGCTCAACGGAGTCGTAGTATGAACCTTTTCAATACAATGACTCCAGTGAAACCCGAACCGGCTCAGGAACTGCAAGATCTGTTCCGTCTTTTTTTCTTTAAACTGGCGGTATGCCTCTCCACGGTGCTCGGGAGTCGTATCCGTCCATGTGCTGACCTCATCCATATACATGGGAGTCAGTATGGAAACCACATCTGTGAATCTGCTGTTTCCGTGGGGTACTTGCATGGAAATCATACAACTGGGGATATTTCCTTTGTGTGCCTCTTTGTCATACCATACATCCTCATTGCCGTGCAGGTATATATTATAGTTTTGATAAGGGCAACTGTCTTTTTTCATCATCAGATTGAGCGTGAATATCCCGTAGCTGTTTTCCAATGACTTGATGCGAGACACAAAAGCCGGTTTGATGGAATGGTTCTTATCCAGCAGGGATAAGGTGAGTTGCGGATGCAGGTTGGATATGACGCAGGTACTTTCCAGTACCTCTTCATGGTTCACTTCTACTCCTTGTATGGCTTCATCCTTGACAAGGATACGGGTCACTTCTTTCCGGTTCAGTACCGTGCCGCCGTTGGCACGTATGATATGGATTAATTCCAGACTGACTTGCATACTTCCTTCCGTGAAACGATAGGCGCTCTCCATATAAGAGTTGTTAATCATGGCGTGCTCATAAAAGGTAGATTTATTTTTGATCCCGCCATAAAGCAGGGAGGTTGCGGCAAGTACATTCTGTAAATCCCTGTTCGTGGTAACGGATGCTATCATCCCGGCTGCTGAGGTGGCAAAGAAATCCATGCCTTCTTGGGACAGGCGGCCTTTTCTCAGGTGATCTATGCTGATCAGGTTTCCCACCGACCGGATGGATGCCACATATTTTTTCAAGTTCCCCCGTTCATGAGGGAATGAGCAGCACAGAGTTTCCATAAAACGTTCATATCCCATGGCATAATCATAGATAGCGTCTTTATAATAAATCCGGTCGAACACTTCTTCATCCATCCGTTTGATGGATAACTTGTCCATGATTCCGAAATAACGGAAATACTGGTTCATAATTTGCCCTTCATCCAGACTACCGATATAGTGAATGCCGGTATCCATCCGGTGCCCACCGCGTTGGTAAGTTTGGAAGCAGCCGCCAAACAATTCGTTTTTTTCCAGCACACAGACGTGGTAGCCCTCTTTGCTTAAGATGGCTCCGCATTCCAGACCGCCCAGTCCGCTGCCTATGATGATGATATCGTACTTACTCATGCTCCGGTTTGTTTTTCTGGAAGATATAAATTGTATTCGAAGTATATCTGTCGTTAGGTAAAATTTCCAGCTGCATCCCACATGCTTGTGCGATACTACTTATTTGTTCTTCGGATGTGAAACACAGTTGTTCTGTCGTTTTGTTAAAGTTGAAAATGCCGGTAGACAGCAGTTCGGTGAAACGGGTCAGACGGTGTTTTCCTGTATTGGCGGCATTGCCGTCCCGCACAATCAGCTTCCCTCCCGGACGCAACCGTTCCACGCATCTGAGTAATAAAGTCCGCTGATGCTCATAACTCATATAATGAAGCATGTCATTCAGTATGAATACGTCACTTTCCGGTAAAGGATATTCCAATGCGTCGGCGCATACAAATTGCAGGTGGGGAGTGCGGAGCCAACCCTGTTGCGCCACTGCTATTTTGTCCTCATCATAATCAATCCCTGTAATCTCCCGTTCCTCGGAAAGCTGGGAAAGCATATAGCAAAGCGGTCCGAATCCGCAACCGATATCTGTAATCTGTCCTTTGACAGGAACCAGTTGGTTGAATAGCCTGTAGTTATCTTCCATTTTCACCTTGATGCGTATGTACCATTCCTCCACCGGTCCTTTATAGATATAGTTCTGTACCAGATTTTCGTAGAAGACGGGATTGTCCGTTGTGCTTTGTTCCCGACAGATACGGGCATATTCTTTTTTCATCCGCGCGGAGATGTTTTTGGTACGTTCCTGATAAGTGGTTCCGTACGTAGCATCGTTGGCTGGGATACGCGGTAGAATCTCTGTCAGCATGATGCCTTTCCGTACATTGAACGGCTGTGCTTTCGCTATGATTTTACAGTTGCCGTAAAGGATGACCGGAATAATATCCAGTTGCAGTTTTTCCGACAGATAGAATGCTCCTTTATGGAAACGCTTCATCCTTCCATCGTAGGTACGTGTCCCTTCGGGGAAGATGGCGATGGAATATCCTTCCTTCACTTTTTGGCGCATCCGTTCCACGTAAAGCTCATAACCGTCTCCTACGTAATAGAAATCGGCATAGCGGATAATGGCTCCGAAGAAAGGAGAGTGCCATACCCAGTGATTGGTAATCATGACCAGTTTGGGAGTCAGTGCCAGCAATACCAGTATGTCGATGAAAGACTGATGATTGGCTATCAGGATGGCAGGCTTTTTAAACGTTTCTCCCGTCCGGTTTATCTTTTCTTTATGTACAAATGTGGCTATATGGATCAGGCCTTTGCAGGTGACATGTATCAGTTGGCAAAGTACTTGTTTCTTATAGGCTTTGCGGATAGGAAGCAAGGTCATGACAGCTATCAGCAAGCGTAGGAACAGGCATCCGATAAAGAACAGCAGGAACAAGCAGCCGGTTCTTGCCAGTCCTGTCAATGTATAAGGAGGCAACCCTTTGGAAGCAGGGGCTGTGATGAAGAATCGGAAAAGGATGGGTTGCAGCGTGTAGGCCACCAGTACGACGGCGATCATTCCCAAAATGGAGATGAGGGAAATGGACTGTAATGCCGGATGGCGTGCGAAGACCAATGTGCCCATACCTATCACGGTGGTGAAAGCGGAGAAGAAGATGGCTGTCTTGTGCGAGTTCAGCAACTGCCGTCCTGTGCGGTATTTATTCTGCAATCCGTCCATAATGAAAATGCTGAAATCATCCCCGATTCCAAAAATAAAAGTGGACAGAATGATGTTGATGATATTGAACTCAATACCCAGTATGCCCATTAATCCCACAATGATAATCCAGCTGACCAGCATCGGCAGGAAACTCATCAGAGTCAGTTCTATGCGCCCGTAGGAAATCCATAGGGCAAAGAAAATCAGGAAAGAAGAGATATAAAGAATCAGATAAAAATCCTGATTGACAGCAGATACCCATTGGTTGGCGAAATAACCACGGTCAAAGATAACCACCTTCTCTTTTTGTTGGAAAAGGGGGTACACCGCTTCCTTGTCGGCCTCGTTCATCCGTACCTGAGTAATCAGCATGGTCAGGGAATCAGCGGAAGTCTGCCATTCGTTCAGAAGCTGGGTCGTGATTTCATTTTGGTAGTCCAAAGGCTGGAACGGACGGTCGAGCCATTGGAAAAACGGCTCGAATGCATGTTCACGGAAATGATAGCGGGCAGCTTCTGTCCGAATGGTTTTGCGTAGCCAGGCTTTCTTTTCCGGAGTCCAGTAGTTGTGCCATTGTTTCAACCGTACTTCCTGCACCTCTTCCGGTATCAAAAACTGTCCGGCAGAGGCATAATCTTTTATTTTTCCCTCTTCTTTCAATTGGGAGAGCAGCCGGTTTGTTTCGGCGTATTGTCCCGTGGCATCTCCCATATCTTTGCCTGTACTGACAAAGAGAACGGTCTTTTCTTGCTTGTCAAAGAGTTCGGTCAGCTTGTTTTCCGCTTGTTTCAAGTGGGCAGGCTCATAGTTCAGACTCATCATATCCTCGTTGAAACGCACGTTCTGCGAAGTGAAGATACATACTAAGGTCAGAATAAGGATGAAACCTACCAGTCCTTTGTTCTTTTCGTATGGATAAGCGTTCAGTTTCTCGATAAAGCGTAGTACCGCCCCTTGTTTTACATGCGCCTGTCCTTTCAGAAAATGCGGCAGATAGACCAGACAAAACAAGGTGGTTCCTATCAAGGCAAGCGAGGCGAACAGACCAAAATCCCGTAACAGATTAGAACTGGTAAAGATGAGGCCGAAAAAGGCGCCGATGGTAGTAAAACTGCCTACGGTAAGCGGATAGGCGATTTCTCTGATTAATTGTTGCACCGATGATACATGATTCTGATGCGCCAGCATGTGTATGGAGTAGCTTAAGGCAATGCCCATTACGGCGGAACCCGCACCTACGGCAATGGCTGAAATGCCGCCTTTGATAAAGTAGATGAGGCATAAGGCGAATAGAGCTCCGAACAGCACCGGGGTGATGATAAGCGGAATGGATTTCTTATGCTTGAATACCAGAGATATGAAGACAATAATGATAATCAGTGCGATGGAAGAAGTGACAAGCGTATCTTTCTTTATCTGTCGTGCATTGTACACTCCTACGGAAGGACCTCCGAAATATTCGGCAACCAATTGGGGGTGTTCCTTTTCCGCTTTTTGCAGTTCATCTTCAATCAGCCGGATGAGTTTGTCATTTTTGCCCGTGCTTCCGGTGTTGAATACCGGAGTGATGAACATCAGCAGGGTGGAGCCGTCCTGTGAGAAAATATGTTCATTAATCAGTTCGTAATTGGATTCCAACTGGAAGTCTTGCAGGTGTTTCAGCGTCTGGCTGCCTAGCCCCAACGGGTCTCGCATAAGGTAGTCCTTCAAGGCGAATCCTGCCGGAGATATCAGGTTGGAATAGTTTTTCTGCATCAGGGCGGCTATGTTTTCGTCGGTAAGCAAGGTATCCAGCCGTTGGTAGTCCTCGTCGGAAAGGAACAAGGGTAGATTGTCGTAAACAAAATCTCCGGCACTGTTGATCAGGTTTTCGTCGACTTTTGAGAAGATCTCTTTAATCAGGGTTCCTTCCGCTTGTTGTTGTAAATCCTGTTTTATTGTCTCGGCAGCTTCAATCAAGGAATCCGCATCCGCCATGCCGTCCTTGCCGGACAGCATGATTATAATCTTATCCTTTATCTTCAGATTTTCAAATACGTTGATGGAGTTTTGGGAGTCCTTGGTATCCGGAAAGAAACTGGTTACGTTTTCCTCGAATCTGACTTGGGCGGCAAAAAGGGCCATAAAGAGAATGCATACGCTGAGGGACAGGTAAAACAAGACTTTATGCCTTTCAAAATAGTTATATAATCCAACAAAGAATTTAGTCATATCCGTTTTTTCTCCTACATATGGCCAGCAACGCGGTGGAGATTACTCCCGACAGCAGACTGCAAGCCATTGCAAAGATAATGCTTCCTATTAAATATTGCTCTAAAACTGATTTGACATTTTCAAGAGAAAGGTCTCCGAGGTGCAAATCGGGAGGATTACCCAGTACCATGCAGCCTGTCCGGTAACTGCCATACAGCAATAGGGGAATCATGGGTGGAATACTGATATTGGCGGCGACAAGGGCAATCACTTTATTCAGTCTGAACAGATGCGCAAGAAAGAGGGTGATCAGCATCTGATAACCCCATAACGGAACAATACCCATAAAAATACCCAGCATGATGGCGAGTACAATCTTCAGGTTGGATTCCCGTGTATTCAGCACATTGTCGGTAAAGAATCGCTTGCAGTTGCTCCATGACAGTTTGCGGAGCAGGTTACGGGGAATAATCCAAAGGCAGGTAATCAGCACCAGCACCGTGTTCAGCACACTGATACGGGTAAAATCCCGGAAGGGACGGAAATGGGATACCCGTTCCGCTTGCGGGGGATAGTACACATGGATAGGAATGTTCTTCACCACTACATCTCCCCATGCGGCGAAGACGATGGCTTCCAACTCAAATTCATATTTGGCGGTGTACCAGCAGCTTTGCACATCCATTTTGCGGAGAGGGTAGAGACGGTATCCCGACTGTGTATCTTCCAGTTTCAGCCCGGTTTCCA
>VOFE01002129.1_pt1 | contig 12001 bp, 22 predicted proteins | sample 5384071 | NCBI WGS metagenome assembly VOFE01 (sample SAMN12384724, study PRJNA508395) | human gut metagenome | isolation source: healthy gut D | host: Homo sapiens
TATTTATCAGCTGCAGGAGATGACACGGAAAAAATATCCGGATGTGCCGTATTTTATGCTGGGGCACAGTATGGGGTCATTCCTGTTGAGACAGTATCTGACGATGTATGCGGGGGCCTTGCGGGAGTTGTCATTATGGGAACCGGTCATCAGGGAATGCTGACGCTTTGTGCGGGAAGGATGATCTGCAGGATCATTGCAGCGTTCAAAGGATGGAAATACAGAAGTACATTTGTGGATAGTTTGAGTTTTGGAGGTTTCAATAAGAAATTTGAACCTGGTGAGACATCGAAGGAATGGATCACATCCGATAAGAAAAAACGAGATGAATATGTGCGGGATCCGCTGTGTTCCTATACATTTACACTGGGAGCCTATTATCAGATGTTTACCGGTATGAAGGTTCTGGTACGGAAAAGAAGCATGAAACGGATTCCGAAGACACTTCCGGTGCTCTTTACGGCAGGAGCCGATGACCCGGTAGGGGCTTTCGGAAAGAATGTGATCAGAGTCTATGAGAAATATAAAGATGCCGGGATCAAAGATGTGTCGATCCATCTGTATGAAGTAGGACAATGAAAAATTGAATTGCCAGCTTCAGAAAATGGCATATTATGATGAACTTACCGGTATTTATAATATGCAGTATTTTACTAAAATCGTAGAGAAACAAGCAGAGAAGCAAGAAGACTATGCGATTATGGTCTTGAATGTGCGCCATTTTAAGTTCGTAAATGAATTTTTCCGCAGAGCTGAAGCAGATAATCTGCTGAAGCATATTGGTCGGTATTAACAGAGTCTATTGGTGAGACGGAGTATGCCTGCAGAGAAAATTCGGATTATTTCTATCTGTTTTTAAATGATACAGATCATAAAGTTTTGGAAGAACGTTTTGAGGGAATCAGCAGAAAGATTGAAGAAATGACAGGAAAAAGCGAACAAGGGCTTTCGAATTGTAATGAGAAGCGGTGTCGCTACTACAAAACACAGCAGAAATATTCAAGACGTGCTTATTCGCTGTTTTCGCACTGGCGAAGACTAAGGAAGATACAGCAAGAAATCTGTGGTTTTTGATACAGAATTACACTTGCAGGAACAGAAAAAGGGTTATATCGAGAATCGTGCACAAAAAGCATTGGAAGACGGAGAATTTAAGTTATATCTTCAGCCCAAAGTAAGCCTGAAAGATGATTCGCTCGTAGGTGCGGAAGCGTTGGTGCGCTGGGTAGAAAAGAATGGCAATATGATGAATCCGGGAGAATTTATTCCATTGTTTGAAACGAATGGGTTCTGCATAATGTTGGATATGTATATGTTTGAGAAGGTCTGTCAACAGCTTCGGGCGTGGATAGATGCAGGATATGAACCGGTGCCGATTTCTGTTAATCAGTCTAAGCTGGTGTTTTACGAGAATAATTATGTAGAGAGACTGCGATATTGTCTGGAACTGTATCAAGTTCCGGCGTCATTGATCACGCTGGAGATACTGGAAGGACTTGCGGTGGAAAATGTAGAAGAAATGAATAAAAAGCTTGAAAGGCTTCGGGCAATCGGCTTCAAGATATCTATGGACGATTTTGGGACCGGATATTCTTCACTTAACACATTCTGCAAATTAAAACTTGATGAAGTGAAATTAGACAGAGGTTTTCTTGTAGAAAAGAGACAGAACGAAGAAGGCAATACCCATGTGATTATGGAAGAAGTTGTTCGAATGGCGAAGAGACTTTCTCTTTCTACAGTTGTCGAGGGAATTGAAACAGAAGAGGAAGACGTGTTTGTGAAACAAATAGGAGCGGATGAAGGTCAGGGATATCTGTATAGCAGACCGGTTAGCGCAGAAGTATTTACAACGGATATCTTGCCTATCAAAGAAGCAAGAAAAACTATGCGTAATTAGATAAATTTGCTCTTAAGGCAGAGCGTTGAGATGAGAAAGCCGCGGTGTGGGTGAATTCCCGCACAGCGGTTTTTGATTCTTATCACTTTATAAATGAAATCAATACATTTATAGAAAATCTGGTATAATATGAAAAAATAAAGTGTAAAGAGTGAATAAAAATAATTGATATGAATGAAAATATGAAAGATAATCATAAAAAATAATACTTCCTGTCTGTATAATAGTGTTTAGTATTTTAATCCTGCATGCGTTTGCATCTTTGCGAATATCTTATTTGAATTCAGAATTAGATAGGAAGCAAGAAGAGCTAAAGCAAACTGCGCAGATTAAAGTTGAATCGGTACAGAAAAAATATGTTGCTATGAGGAAGTCACTGGAGGCTCTGGCTAATGGTATCAAAGAATTTACAATAGAGGATGAAGATATTATTAGAAGTGAACTTGAGCTGTTGTCTCAAGTAGGCCATTTTTTCTTATGTAGGCGTTAGTGACGCGCAGGGGAATTCTCTTGACTCTCAAGGAATGACCATTAATATTAAAGACAGAGATTACTTTAAAAAGCGATGAATGGTGAGAAGGTCATTTCCGATGTATTAGAATCAAACATGATACCTGACGATCAAATTCAAGTACTGGCATTCCGATTATGAAAGAAAATGAACCGAGGGGTATTGTTTTTGGTATATTGAATGTTGGGGAAATCAATATATTATTAGAAAATGAAACCAGCAATCATATATATACGCAAATCGTGGATTCAAAGGGAAATTATATAATAAGGGGTGAAGCGGAAGAAGAGCTTACCCAAAATAAGAATATCTGGGACGAATTTAAAAGTATAAATTCATTGACAGTAGTGCAGATGTTATAAAACATAATATGGACAAACAAGGAAATGGAAACTTTACTTTTCAATATAAGAATGAAGAGCGGGTTTCTTTCTATAGACCGGTGAATATTGGGAACTATACATTTTCACTACAACAAACAGCGCTTATATAAAAAATCGTGCAACAGAAATTAGTGAAAATATCTTTTTTAATGGTGTTCGAAATGGCTGTGGCAGCATTTGTACTGTTTTTGGCATTTATAGAAATAATAAGTTTATGCATGAAAAGCTGAAAAAGTCTCATAAAGAAGTTCTCAGTAGTGTGAAAATGATTGAGATAGCTATTGAAGAATCTAATCAGTACATATTTGAATACGATATAAGAACGAAAATACTAAAAGAAAAGCAGGGGTTAAAAATACGCTTTTTTCAAAAGAATTTATTGAGAATGTTCGGAGTCAATTATAGAATCCGGCATAATTGCAGATAGTTCAATTGAAAACTTTAAAGACATGTTTGCAAGAATCAAGGATGAATCGTCTATAGAAAAGATGATTAAGGTGCAGAAAGAAAATAATAGTTACTGGTTCGAAGTTAAAATAAAGAGCATATACGATGAAAATAATAAGATTATAAATACAGTAGGAGTGGTTGATGATATAACGGATATAAAACTTCAGGAAGAACTTTTAGAAGTAGGAAATAAGGAAAAACTTGAACTGAAAAAAGAGCAGAGCGTGATGGCTTGACGGGATTATATAATGTAGCTGCACTAAACACAAAAGTGTCGTCAAGTGCTTAACCATAGGAATCAAAATCGGAATCGCATTTATTTGTTTTGATTGACTTGGATAACTTTAAAGAAATCAATGATAATTTCGGGCACCAATATGGGGATAAAGTGCTGACAGAAGTTGCTCAAATATTACAGAATATGTTTCGCAGAGATGATATTGTTGCTCGTTTGGGTGGAGATGAGTTTGTAGTATTTTTAGTAAATGCAGCAAGTTATGAGGTGATGAAACCGCTCTTTCAGCGGCTGTGTGATAAACTTAGCAGAACGTATACGCAAAATGATATATCCGTTAAAATATCGGCATCTTTGGGAATATCAGTTGCTCCGGAACAGGGAACTACTTTTAAGGAACTTTACAAGAAGTCAGATATGGCGTTATATCAGTGAAAAACAATCCAAAAATGGATTTAAAAATTATGTAGAATAGTCTGTTATGATTCAAATTTTATCTGGTCACAGTCATTACAATCGGAACGTTGATGATCAGACAATGTAAAGGAAATCTTCAATATAAATTATTCGGAATTATGGCGGTAACGCTTGGGCTGGGAGATGCTTTTCACTTAGTGCCAAGAGCCATTGCGCTTTGTACGACCGGTCTGGAGGATTATACGGTTGCGTTGGGAATCGGGAAATTGATTACCTCTGTGACAATGACTGTATTTTATATTTTACTTTATTATGTGGGCGGCTGCGCTATCAGGTGGAAGGAAAAGAAATCTGACAGTTATAGTCTATGTACTTGCACTGGTCCGGGTGATTCTCTGCCTGTTTCCGCAAAATGAATGGACTCATGCGGATGCACCGCTTTCATGGGGATTTACAGAAATATTCCATTTGCATTGTTGGGGCTTCTGGTTATCCTTTTTTATTTTACAAAACGCAAAAGAGAGAAAAGTAAGGAGCGTTACCCGCAGTTTTCTCCATGCATGCGTTAAGCTTTGCGGCAGGAGAGAAGCAGGAAGGGCGAAAGACGATGGAAGAATATTTTGAAAAATAAAGCATCAGATGCTGCGTTTTATAAAAATATTTAAGTGTACTTAGGAAAAAGATAAGGTGGAACCGATATTTATGAAGAAAAAATAATGAATACATCTTTGATTTATTTTGTGCTTGCAATGGCAGGCGGTGTTTTTACCGTGAATTTACAAAATGGAATGGTTATACAGAGCCGACAACTTTGGGGGATCGTGCAGGTGCTTTCCATTGATCTTGGGAAAATGGCAAATGGAATGCTGTCAGGCTTCGCAGGTTGTCTCATATTGGAATGATGGTTGCGCTTTTGATGCTATTGATTGCTGTGAAGCGTGAGATGCTCGGAGAATAAGAGACGGATTCTGACTTTGAAAAGATATTTTTATTGAAAACTAATTTGAGGAAGAGTAGTATAAAAATATAAACAGGAACCCTGTGGCATAGGACGGAGAGTTCTGCGGCGGAGACGTTGCAGCAGGTAGAAGAAAGGTGGAAAGTCAGAAATGGAATTAAAGAAATTGATGAATGGAATCCAGCATATCGGGATTCCGACAAATGATATTGAAGCAACTATATCATTTTATGAGAAACTCGGTTTTTGAAGTTGCCCTTCGTACCGTAAATGAAGAGGCAGATGAGAAAGTCGCATTTTTAAAGCTAAATACACTTGTGATCGAGACTTATGAAAATAAGGCTGCAAAGATGGAGAGCGGAGCAATTGATCATGTGGCAATTGACGTGACAGATGTTCAGAAAGTGTATGAACTGATTGAAGAAGCGGGATTGAATACCACACAGGATGAGATTCATTTCCTGCCGTTCTGGGATAACGGGTGCGGTTCTTTACGATTGAAGGACCGAATAAAGAAAAGTTGAATTCAGTCAATATTTATAGGATGAAATAGAAAAGTAAACCGTAGCTCTGGCGGTTGCTTTTTTTTCTTTGGTTATGTACGCAATCAGAATTGTGATAACAAGTAAAGTATTTATTACATAAAAATAAAACTCATGGTCAAACATGCTATCAAATATGGTCAAAGTGATGTGAAGCAGGGGGAAATATACTATAATGAGATTGAACTTGAAATATTATCTATTGAAACAGGAGGGACGCATGATACGGATCGGAGTTATAGAAGATGATTCTAATATGCGAAAAATTGTAAAGCCAGATTATTGAAAAGAGATACAGGGATATGAAGAGGTTAAACAAAAACATTTGAAAGTGCAGAAGAGTTTTTGCAGGAAAAGAGTAGGCTATGATATTGTGATTTCAGATATAGAATTGCCGGGGATAAATGGAATAGAACTGGGTAAAAGATTGTCAAAAAAGAAGGAAAGCAGACAAAATTGATTTATCTGACGTCATATCCCGAATATGCATGGGAGAGTTATTTAGTAGAAGCATATCAGTATGTTCTGAAAATTGATATGCAGGAACGACTTCCCAAATAGTAGGGAAAGTGCTTGATGGATTAATAAAGGAAAATAAAAATTATCAATTTTCGGAAATAGCTATAAACATATGAAGCTTTATTACAAGGATATTATTTATATTCAAAAAGAAAAAAAAGAGAAAAAATATACAGACTATATCACAAAGAATGGAAAATACAGAGAGAGAATATCCTTTAACCAGATATTACATGAAATAGATGATAGAAGATTTATTCCCATTGACCGGGGACATGCTATTAATATCAATACATAGATCAGATTGATGAAAACTTTATTTATCTGGAAACAGAGGAAAAGTTCAAAGTCAGCAGAGTCCAGTTGGCAAATGTGAAAAAGCAGATTACTGAGTATTGGAGGAACTTTGCATGAATGAGAGTGTCTATTTCCTCGTACTGCTGTTTCTCGGTATATGGGAAGTGTGGATGGCTTATGCATTAATGGAAGAGATTTTCTCTTTGAAAAATCTTAAAACGAAAAAGTATACTTTTACTAAATGGGGAAATATTTTTTGTGCTGGGGACGTTGGTAGCGATCAATCGATTGATTGCGTTTTCATCAAGAACTCTTGTTATTCTCTGTATTTTAGTAACCTTTATTTGCATAAACCGGTTTGTCAAAGGAAAAAAGGTGTCTGGCGTTTGGGGTTGTTGCATTTTACTATGTCTTTCTTACAATACTAGATTTTCTTTTCTCGTTTCTTTGTATTGAAGTGGTTGGTACAGAATTTGAGAGAATCATCTATGTGGAAGAATATTCAGGATGGGCGATTGGAATATACAGTCTGGCAAGAGTAGTAATGTGGATAGTTTTGTGTAAATCAGTAAGAGATTTCTTAAAGGAATGGCAACCTGTTTTGATGGCCTATAAAAGATATTTTTTCACCTGTACGTTGCGGTTTGTTATCATGTGCAGATACCAGTTTGTCTTAGCAACTATGGCAATGGGAGAACGAGAAATTCAAGGAGTTGATAAAGCGCTTCTTTTACTGGCGCTTCTTGTCATAATACTCATGGGCGGATTCCTTTATTTTCAGTATATATTAAAGATTCGGGAGGTAGGCTTCTTAAAATATCAGGAGCAGATGCTAAGAGATCGTTGCAGGGAGATGCAGCAAACCCGTCAAATCGCACATGATATGAGAAATCATGTGATTGCATTAAAAAATATGATGAAGAGGGAAAAGCAGAAAAAGCTGCATGAATATATCCAGAGTTTGAGTCGGGATGTCCCCCTTTATGAAACGCAGGTGTGGACAGGGATTGAAATCCTGGATTATCTGCTGACACAGGAAAAGAAAAAGGCGGATCAAAAGAAATATTAAGTTTCAGATTGAAACGCAAAGGATAGATGCCCTGCCTTTTTCAGATTTAGAAATAGTATCTATTTTGGAAATCTTTTAGATAATGCAATTGAAGCCTGTGAAAAAATAGAGATCGAAGAGCGGTGGATACATTTACTGATAAAAAGCAGCGTCATATGCTTTTTGTGGAAGTGGTTAATAGTGTAGAAGAAGAGAATGGTAAAAGAAACGTGGAATATGCAGGAAAAACAGGAAAGGAGGACTTTCATGGATATGGTTTGATGAATGTGCAGCAAATAATAGAACGTCATAACGGGGAAATGAGTTGCCTATTGATGAAAGGAAAGTATCTTGTAAATATTTTAATGTACAAAGGGGGAGAGGGAATGTTAAGAAAGATTATTTTGAAGAATTTTAGGTACAATTTAAAGAATTATCTTTTTATTCTTTTAAAGCAATACACTGGCAGTTTCCCTTTTTTTTGTGTTTTCAGGATTGAAAAATAATCTAGGGAAAATGTGACGGATGAAGCAGCAAATTATATTTTAAATGTAGATTTTTAATGGCAGTAATTATGCTATCTATAGTGTCTGCTTTGTTGACTGTTTCATGCGGTTCGCTATTATGTAAGACTTAGGATAAAGGATTATAGCATGCTGACCTTGCTGGGGCTTCGGAAAAGAAGCTCCAGCAAATCGTGGTGGCAGAATATGGGATTGGATGGCTCTTGTCGGTGTTGGTCGGACTTCTGTTGGAAATCTTATTTACTTTAGCTTTCAAAGAGCTTTTGTATCATATCAGTGCTGATATGATACAAAAGTCAATAGTAGGAGCGAAACCTTATTTCTATACAGTGTTTATGGGGCTGATTCTTGTGCTCCTAGTAGTTATGATTACATTGACTATGATGGAAGGAAAGGATTTGGACAGTTTTGCGGCAGGAAGGAAACACGGAGTTTAAGCTGGGAAGTTGGAAATGGGTATCCTCCCAATAATAGGAATTGGATTGTTCCTTGCAGGAGATTATGCTTCTTATAAAGTGGAAAAGGTATGATTGTGGCGCAAATTTTTTGGATTGTTTCTGCGGTGCTTATTTTGTATGTCGGGATTAGTTTTGCTTTGGAATTTCTGAAAACTAGGAAAAAGTTTTATATGAAGAATCTGCTTCGCCTGAATCAGCTTTATCATCATTTTACCAGTAATTTTTTGATTATATTTATGCTTTTCATGATTCATTTTTTGCGGCTGGATATGTGGCGTATGGTGTGGGAAGTTGTCTTCCTATTTACGCTGATCCGACAATGTATCCTTATGATTTTGTCTGGTCAGCCAAGGTGGAAGATGAGGAATTTATGAATGACCTGGCAGATAAGTATGATGGAAAAGTAAAAATGATACCTATGTTTAAAGTGGTAACACGGAGCGGACTGGATCATTTTGGAATCTCACAGAGTACTTATCAGAATTTGACGGGAAATAGATGTGAATTGGGAGAAGATGAAATTTTGGCATATCGCGAAGATAATACGAAAAAAGGGGAAAAACTCAAAAAAAGAAATAGAGATTCATTATGAATATGTACATATGGGGAAATTTCGTGGAGAATATATGAAACCTGACGCCTATCAAGATTTTGGTTATGAGAAGCTGACAACCACAAAAATTATATGTGGCAACTATTTAGGACGTATTAGATGGTTACCGAGATAGCTGGGTGGTCATGTCAGATTCTAGGTTTGAGAGGTGCTGGGAAGAGTTAAAGAAAGATCCGGAAGAATTTTCAGCATTGGCACTATTCCAGATTCCAGAGAAAATCACAAGAAGGCGTGGGAAGAATTAGAAACTTATTATGCGAAACATGGAGTGGAAGAATTGGGGGAATGCAGAACGCACTATATGATATGAAAGAAATCACTGATGGGATTGCCAAGCGGAATTTGTTTCAACTTAGCAGCAAGCTTTTTGCTGATGGGGGCGCTGCTTTTCAGTAGTATTTTTATTTTAAAAATGAAGGCTATGACAGACGAGGACAATATGTCCAGAAGATATGCTTTCCTGCATTCTATGGGAATGTGTGGAAAAGCAGAGAAGAAAGAATGCAAAGTTTGAGATTTCCTGTGTGGCTGCAATCCCACTTGTAGCAGGAATTATTTACGGAATTAACTATATCCTCATCAATTGGAAGATGACAACCGATTCAGGAGAAGAAGTGGCACAGGAATATATGATAATTTGTGGAGCAGTGATACTATTGTATATGGTGATTCAGATTATAGGAATACGGATCGTAGCGGTAACTACATCACATAAAATAATCAGAGAGTAGGAGGAGCTAACCATGTATGTGTTAGAGGTGGAGAATTTAATCCGTAATTATCAGAAATCAGCGATAAAAAAGAGTGACGAGGACATTAAGGTCTTGAAGGGACTGAACTTCTCTGTGGAGCAGGGAGAATTTGTTGGTATTATGGGGAAGTCTGGATGTGGAAAAACCACGCTTTTAAAGGTGCTGGGAATGATTGACAAGCAGACGGACGGAACAGTCTGTTTTATGGGAAAAGATACCAGTAAGCTATACGGGGATGAGTTGGCTGATATTCGGCGTGAGCAGATTGGTTTCGTGTTCCAAGACTTCTATCTTATGGACAGCCTGTCTGTAGAGGAGAACATTATGCTTCCCATGATTCTGGGGCAGGAGAAGGTAGCTGTAATGACCCAGGCTGCTCAAAAGTATGCAGAGCAGTTCCAGATCAGCCACCTATTGAAGAAGAACCCTTATGAACTTTCCGGCGGTGAGAAGCAGAGGGTTGCCATCTGCAGGGCGCTTATCAATGACCCGGATCTTATTCTTGCTGATGAACCGACCGGAAATCTTGACTCAAGTCTGGTCAGATTGTAATTGACGCATTGGTACGGATCAATCAGGAGTTTGGCAAGACTATTGTAATGGTAACCCATGATCCTCAGAGTTATAGCCGGATCATCCTGCTAAGGACGGCGTAATTCTGGACAATCTGAATCATGGAGACAGCCACGAAGGGTTCTATCAGGAAATCATCGGGCGGATGGTGAATTGTAAATAGCAAGACTGAAAAACCCGCTAACCACAATGGCTAACGGGTTTCGTTGTTTTATAGTTATCTAAAGGAATGAGGTACTGTCTGAATAGTTTATATTGTGTTATAACACATTAGAAAGCCCGTGCTTTCGGGATTTTTAATGCGTGGAGATTACTAATTGTTATAAAATGTTATAGAAAACTGTCCACGGACAGGAAAAATGAAAATGTTGAATTTGACAATTCAAAAGCCTTTTGTTAGAATAAGAATATAAAAAAGGCACTACTGATAGTTGGTTAGTCCAAATTTATTTAATTACTCAAAAGAGTAACCGCATTCCTTGGTCGAGGGGCGGTTACTTTTTTGATTGATTTATGTACGCTATCAGAACCGTTACAACAATACTAAGTATCATTAGTACGATGGAGAGCATTTCAAAATCACTCATAAGCATTTAAATTGTGGATTCTATTACTTCAATTAATCAAGAATACTTAGAGGATAGACCTAATTTCCGTTACCGAAAAGTAAATATTATTATGGGGAATGCCACAGGGAAAACTTCTTTAGGGAAGCTTTTAATGCTTTTTTTGAATTATTTCACAGACGGAACGTATAAACGATTTACAAATATCATACATGATACAAGCAAAACGGCACAATTGATAATCGATTTTGTTACAGCGTTAAATGTGCTTTACCGTTTTGAATTGAAAATTGAACCGATGCATGATAACTACTCGGAAGAAAATGTACATATTAATTTTACTATACACCTATTAATGTAAAAAAGATAATTATGAAATGTGTGCTAAACGTATTGATGAAGCTGATTGTTATGAAAACAACATATGATAAAATTAACACAAGCGGATGGCATTTTTCATACCCTAAAGATGCTTGGACTGACAAGAAAAAAATTGATTTTGTCGATAATGATAAATATTTACGTTTTTAGAACATTTATAGTTATCTAAAGGAATGAGAGTAAAGTGTTGCATCAGGATTGCCCGATGCTACTTTATGAGGGATTCATAACCGACGTAAAGGGCAATAGATTCATAATATTTTAAGAAATTTCAACATTTGTCCTTAAAAATCCCTGCTATTCTTGTATAGTAGAAGAGGTGATAAAAATGGCTAAAATATTAGTATGTGATGATGACAGAGAAATTGTAGAGGCGATAGATATTTATCTGACGCAGGAGGGGCATGAAGTTTTTAAAGGCGTATGACGGAGAGGAAGCGCTTAAGGTTTTAAAGGATCAGGGTAGACCTTCTGGTGATCGACGTTATGATGCCAAGACTTGACGGTATCCGTGCGACGCTTAAAATTGGGAGGAAAATAATATTCCGATTATTATATTATCGGCAAAATCTGAGGATGCCGATAAGATCCTGGGGCTGAATGTAGGAGCGGATGATTATATGACGAAGCCATTCAATCCACTGGAGCTGACAGCGCGTGTAAAGTCCCAGCTTCGCAGATATACACAGCTTGGAAGCACGGCTGCAAACAAAATGAAGCAGTCTACACGACCGGAGGCTTAATGGTAAATGATGATCTGAAGGAAGTCAGTGTGGACGGAGAGCCGGTGAAAATGACACCGATAGAATATAACATTTACTCCTTCTTGTGAAAAATCAGGGGAAGGTATTTTTCGATTGATCAGATTTATGAA
>VOFE01002181.1_pt1 | contig 12001 bp, 13 predicted proteins | sample 5384071 | NCBI WGS metagenome assembly VOFE01 (sample SAMN12384724, study PRJNA508395) | human gut metagenome | isolation source: healthy gut D | host: Homo sapiens
GATCAGAGTCTCAAAGAGAACTTCCAGGATCATGAAAAAAGGCGTGAGAAACGATGCCTTTTTAAACTCCCTGACCTGGGCCAGAAGGGTTTTGAGCATAAAAAATCTCCTTTCTTTACTGTTCAAAAGACAGCACTACTGGAAAGGATTCCGGGCTGCTATAGAACAGATATATTGTTCAGCTACTATTATCGGGGAAATTATTTTTAATGTCAAGATAAACATGTGCGAAATGCTTGACACAACATCCTTTAAGCGGTATATTAAAAGTTAATATTCGCCTGTAGAACAGGGAAAGAATGGGCTTCAGGTCCCTTTAGAGGGTCTATATAGAGTTAAATTTTTGCAGGGAGGATTTTATATGGAGATCAGACAGTCAGCGGAGGATTATCTTGAATCAATTCTGGTTTTATCCAAAAAAGGAGGAGGAGTTCGTTCCATTGATATTGCGACCAGACTTGGTGTTTCCAAGCCAAGCGTCAGTCACGCAATGAAGCTTCTTCGTGAGGATGGTTATATTGCCATGGACCGTTACGGTACCGTGACACTTCTGGAGAAGGGGGCGGAGATCGCCAATCAGATTTATGAGCGTCACATTGTTCTTGCCAGGATGCTGGAGGGACTTGGGGTTCCGGCAGAGATCGCAATGGAGGATGCCTGCAAGATGGAGCACGACATCAGCCAGGAGAGCTTTTGAGAAGATCAAGGCACATTATAATAACTTTATTAAGAAGGAAGAAACAGCAGAATAAGAAACTTCTCCTGTTACATACTGCTGCGTTACATCGACAAATGCCTGGATGGCTTCACGCAATGGTGTATACCATTTTCCCTCATATACGATCTGTGCGAATTTATTTCCAAGGTCTTTTTTAACTTCATATGTAGCACGGTCAAGGACAAGCTCTTCAAGCTGTTCGTGAGCAGCCATAAGGATCGTTCCGCCAGGAGTCATAGACACCACGGGATTTCATTCCAACGACACGGTTCTCAACGATATCAACAATACCGATTCCATGCTTTCCGCCAAGTTCGTTCAGCTCTCTGATGATATCAGAAACTTTCATTTCTTTTCCGTTGACGCTCTTCGGAACACCGGCTTCAAAAGTCATTGTAACGTATTCATCTTTGTCTGGAGCTTTCTCAGGAGTCGTGCTTAATACGAGCAGGTCATCATAATTTGGCTCGTTGGCAGGATCCTCAAGCTCAAGGCCCTCATGGCTGATGTGCCAGATGTTACGGTCACGGCTGTAGCTGTGACTTGCATCAAATGGAAGATCGATGCCGTGTGCCCTGCAGAATTCAATCTCATCTTCACGTGACTGCATGGTCCACAGATCTGTCATACGCCATGGAGCAATGATCTTTATATCAGGAGCGAGTGCCTTGATGCCAAGTTCGAAACGAATCTGATCATTACCTTTACCGGTAGCACCGTGGCAGATGGCAACTGCACCTTCTTTTCGTGCGATCTCAACTAATTTTTTGGCAATCACCGGACGGGCCATGGATGTTCCAAGAAGATATTTGTTCTCATAAACCGCACCTGCTTTTACGCAAGGTACAATGAAGTCATCACAGAACTCATCTACGATATCTTCAATATATAATTTGGAAGCACCGGAAAGCTTTGCTCTTTCATCCAGTCCGTCAAGCTCTTCTCCCTGTCCGCAGTCGATACAGCAGCAGACAACATCATAATCAAAGGTCTCTTTCAGCCATGGGATAAGGGCTGTGGTATCAAGACCACCGGAATACGCTAAAACAACTTTTTCTTTACTCATTTTATTGCCTCCTGAATGTATTTTATCAATTTCTGTTTCTCAGTTTCTTGAGTTCTAAAGATTTCTGCTTTAACAAGCTAAAACATACTATACACCACATTTTATAATTATGCAAGTATTATTTTAAAAATGAATAAAATGCATAAAGACACACATAATAAACAAAAAGAATGCATAAAACAATAGGCTATAAGAAAAAAATATACAAGATATGATGAAAAGAATGAAATAAGAAGAAAATCAAAAAAAATATTTAGGCCAATCATCGCCTTTTTTATATATCTTTATATAGTAGGAAAATACTATATACAAACTTTTTTTGAAAAAAACGCTTGCATATTATACACGGAAGATGTATTATTATGCAAGTAAAGCAGGGAAAGTGTATTTTTATACATTCAATTTCAGGAAATACTTTACATCCCGATTAAAGTGGTATATTATAAGGAGAAATGATTGCGGTAACACGTTACCACAGTACAGTAAATATGCAATTCCCAGGAACTTCTATTGGCTCCCATGGAAATGGTAAAAGAAAGGACTTGAGAACGATGATTAAGGTCGGAATTATTGGAGCAACCGGTTATGCAGGCGGCGAGCTCGTAAGAATATTGATGGGACATAAAGATGCAGAGATTGTCTGGTACGGATCCGAAGTTATGTAGATCAAAATATGCAGATGTATATAGAAACATGTTTCAGATTGTAGATGCAAAATGCATGGATGATAACATGGATGACTTGCCGATCAGGTAGATGTGATCTTCACAGCAACTCCACAGGGACTGTGCGCATCATTCTGATTAATGAAGAAATCTTATCAAAGGTTAAGATCATCGACCTGAGTGCAGATTTCCGTATCAAAGATGTCAAGACTTACGAAAAATGGTACGGGATTGAGCATAAGAGCCCGCAGTTTATCGAGGAAGCAGTTTATGGCCTCTGTGAGATCAACCGTGAGGATATTACAAAGGCAAGGCTGATCGCCAACCCTGGATGCTATACAACATGCTCCATCCTGACTGCTTATCCGCTGGCAAAAGAAGGACTGATCGATATGGATACGCTGATCATTGATGCCAAGTCCGGAACCTCCGGAGCAGGAAGAGGGAGCTAAGGTTCCGAATCTCTACTGTGAGGTAAACGAGAGCATCAAAGCTTACGGTGTTGCCACACACAGACATACACCGGAGATCGAGGATCAGCTTGGATATGCATGCGGACAGGAAGTGTGATCAACTTTACCCCGCATCTTGTTCCGATGAACCGTGGAATCCTGGTAACAGCATATGCCTCCCTGACCAAGGATGTTACCTACGAGGAAGTAAAAGCAGCCTATGACAAATATTATAAAGACGAGTTCTTTGTACGTGTCCTGAACAAGGATGTATGCCCGCAGACAAGAAATGTAGAAGGCAGCAATTTTGTGGACGTGAACTTCAAGATCGATCCGAGAACAAAGAGAGTCATCATGATGGGCGCTATCGACAACCTGGTAAAGGGTGCAGCAGGACAGGCTGTTCAGAACATGAACCTGATGTTTGGATTTGACGAGAACGAAGGACTGAAACAGATTCCGATGTGCCCGTAAAACAGGCAGATCACAAACAAAATATGGGGGATGCCGAAGGACTTTAAACGAATGAACTGCGATATTCGATCCGGCATCACCATTGAGAGGAGATATATAATATGAAGATCATCGACGGCGGCGTTACAGCCGCAAAAGGTTTTAAGGCAGCGTCAACTGCAGCAGAGATCAAATATGTACCGATATGGCCATGGTATTCAGTGAGGTTCCCTGTGTGGCTGCAGGAACCTTCACGACCAATGTGGTAAAAGCAGCTCCTGTAAGATGGGATCAGGACATTGTATATAATCACCCGGGTGCAAGAGCTGTGATCTGCAACAGCGGAATCGCCAACGCATGTACCGGTGAGGAAGGATTCGGCTATTGCAGGGAAACCGCCAAGGCAGCATCCGAAAGCCTTGGGATCCCGGAAGACAGCGTACTGGTAGCATCCACAGGTGTCATTGGAATGCAGCTTCCGATCGACCGTATCGCAAACGGAGTAAAAGCTATGGCACCGAAGCTTGCGGGAAACCGCGAGGCAGGCCTTGAGGCAGCAAAAGCCATCATGACAACAGATACCGAGAAGAAAGAGGCAGCGGTAGAGATCGAGATCGGTGGAAAAATCGTAACGGTAGGCGGTATGTGCAAGGGCTCCGGAATGATCCACCCCAACATGTGCACGATGCTTGGATTTATCACCAGTGATGTGGATATCTCCAAGGAGCTTCTTCAGGAGGCACTCAGCGAGGATATCAAGGACACCTACAACATGGTATCCGTTGACGGAGATACCTCCACAAACGACACCGTCCTCCTCCTTGCAAACGGCCAGGCCGGCAATCCGAAGATCACAGAGAAAAACGCAGATTATGAAGAGTTCAAAAAAGCTCTTAACTACGTAAACACAACCCTTGCCAAAAAGATCGCAGGTGACGGAGAAGGCGCAACTGCACTCTTCGAGGTCAAGGTCATCGGCGCAGCCACCAAGGCAGAAGCCGTAACCTTAAGTAAATCCGTAGTAACCTCTTCCTTAACAAAGGCAGCCATTTACGGCCATGATGCAAACTGGGGAAGAATCCTCTGCGCCCTCGGCTACTCCGGCGTCCAGTTCGATCCGGAAAAGGTAGATCTCTACTTTGAGAGCAAAGCAGGAAAGATCAAGATCATTGAAAATGGAGTTTCTACAGGCTACAGCGAAGAGGAAGCAACTAAGATCCTCTCAGAAGAGGCAGTGACAGCCATCGCGGATATGAAGATGGGAGATGCATCCGCAACTGCGTGGGGATGCGACCTCACCTATGATTACATAAAGATCAATGCGGATTATCGTTCTTGATGTAAGAGCTCTGTAGAATGTTTTTTATGGTGGATTTTAGTTGTAGTTTTGTTTCAGTTTGTAAGCTGAGAAAACCCTTAGGGGGAGCGAGCTCAAAGTTGCGAAGCCCGCACGCTCCCCCTAAGAACCCCCTCCGTTGGGCACGCTTGGCTGTGGCATGTAGAACTTCAGTCGACGAAGGCAGACTGACGAGCTGTTCGCCTTCGGCGAAAGCGCGTCGGAAGCGGCTGCCTACAGCAGCCTGTCCGCAGCAGGCGCTTTGCCCGCAACGCGGGCAACAGCCCGTTCCCCGTGGCCGGAGGAGCGCGAGGAGGGGAAACGGCCTTCGGAACTCCGAGTGCCTCCCCTCCTCGCAAATCCACAGCTGTCAGCTGAGACAAAATTATAATAAAAAAGAAATCCCTCCAACATACAACAACAAAACCTTTTTCAATCCATATCATTTTTCAAAAAAAGGAGACATCCACATGGTAAATCAGAAATATCTTGACAAAGCAGAGGTTCTCATAGAAGCCCTGCCATACATCCAGCGGTTCAACCGCAAGATCGTAGTCATCAAATACGGCGGAAGCGCCATGCTTGATGAAGAATTAAAGCGTAACGTCATCAAGGACGCAGTCCTTCTGAAATTAGTCGGTTTCAAACCGATCATTGTTCACGGCGGCGGCAAGGAAATCAGCCGCTGGGTCGGTAAAGTCGGCATGGAGCCGCATTTTGTAAACGGTCTCCGTGTAACGGACAAAGACACTATGGAGATCGCAGAGATGGTTCTTGCAAAAGTAAACAAGGAGCTTGTTACTCTGGTAGAATCTCTCGGCGTACAGGCTGTAGGTGTCAGCGGTAAGGACGGCGGTCTTCTCCAGTGCAAAAAGAAGCTTTCCAAAGGTGAAGACATCGGCTACGTAGGTGAGGTTACAAAGGTTAATCCGAAGATCCTTCATGACCTTCTGGAAAGAGATTTCCTTCCGATCGTATTCCCGATCGGCTTTGATGAAAATTTTGATTCCTACAATATCAATGCGGACGATGCAGCCTGCGCCATTGCAGAGGCAGTTGAGGCAGAGAAGCTTGCCTTCCTGTCCGATATTGAGGGCGTTTACAGGGATGCAGATGATCCCTCCACTCTGATCTCCGAGCTTCGTGTAGATGAGGCTGAGAATCTGATCTCAGATGGTACTGTGGGCGGCGGTATGATCCCGAAGCTGAAAAACTGTATCGACGCTATCGAGCATGGTGTAAACAGAGTCCATATCCTTGACGGAAGAATTCCTCACAGCTTACTGCTGGAGATCTTTACAAACAAAGGTATTGGTACTGCGATTCTGAGAGAAGACGGGGAGAAATATTACAATGAACATGAATGAACAGATGAAGGAATCTGAAGCCAGTATTCTTCATACATATAACCGTTTTCCGGTAGTTTTTGAAAAAGGCGAGGGTTGTTACCTCTATGATTCCGAGGGAAAGGAATATCTGGATTTTGCAGCAGGTATTGCTGTAAATTCTCTGGGATATCACTATCCGGGATATGATGAAGCATTAAAAGATCAGATTGATAAGCTGATGCATATTTCCAACTTATATTACAATGAGCCGATCATTGAAGCAGGTGCCAAACTTGTACAGGCAAGCCATATGGAAAAGGCCTTCTTCACAAACAGTGGTACAGAGGCCATTGAGGGTGCTCTGAAGGCTGCCAAGAAATATGCCTACGAAAGAGATGGCCATGCAGACCATGAGATCATTGCCATGAACCATTCCTTCCACGGCCGCAGCATCGGCGCTCTTTCCGTGACAGGCAATGCACATTACAGAGAGCCCTTTGAGCCTCTGATGGGTGGTGTGAAGTTTGCGGATTTTAATGATCTTGAGAGTGTAAAGGCTCAGATCACAGATAAGACCTGTGCCATCATCACCGAGACCGTACAGGGAGAAGGAGGTATTTATCCGGCTACAAAAGAGTTCCTGGAAGGCTTACGTAAGCTTTGTGATGAGAAGGATATCATCCTGATCCTGGACGAGATCCAGTGCGGTATGGGAAGAACCGGACATTATTTTGCATGGCAGGCATACGGTGTACAGCCGGATATTATGACCTGTGCAAAGGCTCTTGGATGTGGTGTTCCGGTAGGTGCTTTTGTGCTGAACAAAAAAGCAGCTGCAGCTTCCCTGAAGCCAGGCGACCACGGAACCACTTACGGTGGAAATCCCTTCGTATGTGCAGCAGTCAGCAAGGTATTTGACATTTTTGAAAAAGATCAGATCCTTTCCCATGTGCAGGGACTTACTCCGTATTTTGAGGAGAAGCTGGACGAACTGGTTGCAAAGCATGACTGTGCAGAAACAAGAAGAGGCAAAGGCTTCATGCAGGGTATCGTGATCAAGGGACGTCCGGTAGGAGACGTGGTGAAAAAAGCTCTTGCAAAGGGTCTTCTGGTGATCTCAGCAGGAAGTGATGTTCTCCGCCTTGTTCCACCTCTTGTGATCACAAAAGAGGATATCGACAAGATGGCAGAGATCCTTGACGAGTGTATGGAATAATAAAAAAATAACAGATACAAAAGCAGCAGTATTTTCCGGAAAGGGTAGTGTGCCGATGGAGAATACGGCTGCTTTTTTGTCAGAGAGACAATGTATATAAATTATATAACAGATATAGAAAACAGTATCCGAAAATCTGGTCGTGTGTTTGAAAACAAACAAAAAATGCTATGACACACCGACAAAATGCACAAAAAAGAGAGAGGGTTCAGTATAAATTGCACATCTACACAGTTGATTTTAGAACGCCATATGTTATAATTTCACTGGTAAAAAAATTTATGTGAGGGGTGAAAATTTTGAAAAAATTATTAACCGTCATGTGTACTTTTCTGACAGTATTTCTGGCATGTCCTGTGGGTGTATGGGCAGCCGGAAACGGTGGGACAGGATCTGGTGTGCCGGTGTGGCTTTGTATCCCTTTTGCGGGCCTTCTTCTGTGTGTTGCAGTGATGCCGCTGGTAAAGGGTGAGTGGTGGGAGTCACATCAGCCCGTTGTGGTTGCATTCTGGATCGTTCTTATGATCATTCCGTTTGCAGTTGTTTACGGTGCCGGAAAAACTGCGGAAACAGTACTGGAGTGCGTGATCAATGACTATCTTACATTTATCATCCTGTTATTCGGACTGTTCTGTGTATCCGGTAACATTACAGTTGAGGGTGATTTTGCGGGCTCACCAAGAGTAAATGTAGGACTTCTTGCACTGGGAACCCTGCTTTCCAGCTGTATCGGAACTACCGGAGCCAGCATGCTGATGGTCCGTCCGGTGATCAAAATGAATTCCTGGAGAAAGAGAAAGGGTCATATTATGATTTTTTTCATCTTTATGGTATCCAACATGGGTGGCTGCCTGACACCGATCGGTGATCCGCCGCTTCTGATGGGCTTCATGCGAGGAGTTCCGTTTTTCTGGAGCCTGCATCTGTTCCCTGTACTGATCTTTAATATGGTGATCCTTCTGTTTGTGTTCTATCATCTGGATATGCGCTCTTACAAGAAGGATATCTCAGAGGGACGTAAACCGGATATCAGCAAACCGGGTACCGAGTTTAAGATCGAAGGTCTTCATAATATCATCTTCCTTGTGATGATCGTTGTGGGTGTTATCTTAAGCGGAATGCTTCCCGGTATGCCTGCATTCCAGGATGCGGCCGGAAATGTAAAGGGGATTCATATTTTCGGTGAGGTTACTTTAAGCTTCCCGTCGATCATTGAGATCGTCCTGATCCTGGCAGCTGCATTTCTGTCCTTTAAAACAACGGATAAAAGGATCCGTGTGCGGAACCATTTTACCTGGGGTGCGATCAAGGAGGTTGCAGTACTTTTCATCGGTATTTTTATCACCATGCAGCCGGCCCTGATGCTTCTGAAAGCAGTAGGACCGAATCTTGGTATCACCGAGCCGTACCAGATGTTCTGGGCGACCGGAGCTTTGTCCAGCTTCCTGGATAATACGCCTACCTATCTGGTATTTCTGACAACAGCAGGAACTCTTGGATTTACAAACGGAATCGCAACAACGCTGGGAACGGTTCCTGTAAAGCTGCTTTCTGCGATTTCCTGCGGTGCTGTATTTATGGGCGCCAATACATATATCGGCAATGCTCCGAACTTTATGGTCAAGACACTTTCTGACGAAAATGGTATCAACATGCCGTCCTTCTTCGGATATATGGCATGGTCCATTTGTTTCCTGGTACCGGTGTTCATCATCGATATGCTGGTATTCTTTTTATAAGGGAGGAGGATCAATATGCAGGATAATAACATTCGAGAGAAATGCAGAGAGCTTGCCACCAGACTTTATGAACTGGATGGCGAGGTTTATGAAAGCGTAGGATCTTCCCTTGGACGTACCTTCACCGGTGACAGAGAAGGCACTATCCGGAACTTAAGTGCTCTGATGTATACCAAACCGGACGGACATCTTCTTCGAAGCGAGATGGCACTGATCAGCAACATGGCCAGAACCATCAAGGATAAAGAAGAAAAAAGCCGTCTCATGAAGAAATATGATGAGATCTTTCAGGAGATCCTGACGCTGCCGGAGACTTTTGTTGCTACGGATATCATGGATAAGGAACGTGTGGCACTGAATCATATGATCAAGCGCAGGGAAAAAATCTCTGAGAATGACCATCTGGTCATCTGTATCAGCCGTACACAGGGAAGTGCCGGCAATGATATCGGTTTCGGACTGGCAGACAAGCTTCGGATCAACTATTATGATGTGGAGATCTTTGATCAGGTATTAAGGCGTCTTGAGGCAGAAAAGGGCGCGGTCAACGATGCGGAATATTTTGCGGATTTCAATAAATATGAGAAGAAGCATAAATTTGATCCCAAGGGCTGGTTCCGGGAATTCAACCGTTACCATGGTCTTCCGAAACAGGATGCGGTATTCTTTAACATGAGTGACCTGATCTGCGATCTGGCCTCAAAAGAGGACTGCATCATTATGGGAAGGTGTGCGGATGCGATCCTCAAGAACAATCACATTCCGCATATCAGTCTGTTTATCACAGCTCCTTTTGCTATCCGTGTGCAGCATGTTATGGATGTACGGAAGATGAATATGAAGCAGGCAGTCCGTTTCCTGAAGAAGATGGACAGCCAGCACAGACGGTATTACAATTTTTACGGCGGAGCTCAGTGGGGCAAGCCGGATAACTACGATCTTTGTATCAACAGTGCAAGCTACGGAATCAATGAAACGGAGAATCTGATCCTGAAGCTTTTGAATGATCAGATCCACTAAGAGATAAAAATATGAGCAGCACGGAAGAAAGAAAAAGTTCCGGAAGGGGTTTTTAGCTTAATAGGAGTATGTAGGTAACTGGCCTGGTGTTACCGTAGAGAAAAAAGAAGGTAAATTAAAAAGTAAGAAGACAAAGGAAGAAGTTATCGTAACTGACCTTCCGGGTATCTATTCAATGTCTCCATATACCCTGGAGGAAGTTGTCAGCCGTGACTATCTGTTAAAAGAGAATCCGGATGTCATCGTAGATCTGGTGGATGCAACCAACATTGAAAGAAACTTATATCTGACCACTCAGCTGATCGAAACCGGTGTTCCGGTTGTTATCGCGCTGAACATGGCAGATCTGGTTGCAAAGAGAGGAATCAAGATTGATGTAAAGAGACTTTCAATGCTGCTTGACTGTCCGATTATCGAGACATCTGCGCTGAAAGGTGAAGGACTTGACAAACTGATCGATGAAGCAGTAAAAGTTGCTAAGAAGTCAGAAATCGATCTTCCGAAAGATATCTTCTCAGCAGAGCTGGAAGGTGCTGTAGCAGAAGTTAAGAGCGTTCTTCCGAGTTTTGTTTCAGAAGAGAAGAAGAGATGGTACGCTATAAAATTCCTTGAGAACGACAGCAAGGTAGTAGAGAGCATGAAACTTTCCGGTGCGGCAGCCCAGACGGTGGAAGCACAGAGAAAAGCTCTTGAAAAGAAACATGACGATGATATGGAAAGTATTGTAACAGATGAGCGTTACAAATTCATCCAGAAGATTGTTGGAACAACTGTTCAGAAGGGAAAAGAAAAACTTACAACTTCTGATAAGATCGACCGGATCGTTACTAACCGGTTCCTCGGAATCCCGATCTTCATCCTGGTAATGTGGGCTGTATATTATATCTCTGTAACAACAGTTGGTACATTTGTAACAGACTGGACAAATGATGTATTTGTAGTAGCAATTCAGGATGCAGCAACAAGCGCACTTTCAGCGATCGGTGCCGGTGACATGGTTATGGGACTTGTTGTTGATGGTATCATCGGTGGACTTGGAGCTGTCCTTGGATTCGTTCCACAGATGGCAATCCTGTTCCTGTTCCTGTCCATTCTTGAAGATTGCGGATACATGGTTCGTATCGCGTTCGTCATGGACCGTGTATTCCGTCATTTCGGACTTTCCGGAAAGAGCTTTATCCCGCTTCTTATCTCCTCCGGATGTGGAATCCCGGGAATCATGGCTTCTAAGACGATCGAGCAGGATAATGACAGACGTCTTACAATTATGACAGCAACATTCATCCCATGTGGTGCAAAACTTCCGGTTATCGCCATTATGGGGGGAGTAATCGCAGGTGAAGTAGCGGGATATCAGGAAAGCTCCTTTATCGCACCGCTGATGTACTTCATCGGAATCGCAGCAGTACTTGTAGCAGCGATCATCCTGAAGAAGACAAAACCTTTCTCAGGAAAACCTGCTCCGTTCGTAATGGAGCTTCCACAGTATCATGTTCCTCAGGCTAAGACCGTACTGCTTCATGTATGGGAGAGACTGAAAGGCTTCATCATCAAGGCTGGTACGATCCTGTTCCTTGCCTGCGTAGTAATGTGGTTCCTTGGCGGATTCGGATTTGTAGACGGAAGCTTTGGCATGGTAGAAGACAGCGCAGACAGTCTTATGGCAATGATTGGTGGCGTGATCGCACCGCTCTTTGCACCACTTGGATTTGGTGAGTGGCAGCCGGTAGCAGCTTCTATCTCTGGATTTACAGCAAAAGAAGCAATTGTTTCAACCATGGGTGTTCTTGCAAATGTAACTGGCGATACAGAAGATGCAGTCAACGTAGCAGCTGGTGTTGCATCTTGGTTTCCAAGCTCAATTGCAGCATTTACATTCCTGATGTTCAACCTTCTTGATTCTCCTTGCCTTGCAGCAATTCGCATTGACGGTGCGGCAGCAAAAGTAAGCCTGAAAAAAGGTGAGGCAGTGGTTTCCTACGACAGAGAGATCTCCAACGAAGAGCTT
>VOFE01002197.1_pt1 | contig 12001 bp, 17 predicted proteins | sample 5384071 | NCBI WGS metagenome assembly VOFE01 (sample SAMN12384724, study PRJNA508395) | human gut metagenome | isolation source: healthy gut D | host: Homo sapiens
CCTATACCGCATTGACCAACGGCTACCTCAAAGGGCTTTGTGGAGGGAAAAATCTATCGCGGCAGCAGCAAGGCGCTGTGTGTGCCGGGACTCAACTGCTACTCCTGTCCGGGTGCGCTGGGAGCCTGTCCCATCGGTTCGCTGCAGGCGGTGCTGGACAGCGGGAAATTCCGATTTTCCTGCTATGTCTTTGGCTTTTTGATGCTGTTCGGCGCTTTGATGGGCAGGTTTGTCTGCGGATGGCTCTGCCCGTTTGGATTGGTGCAGGACCTGCTGCACAAGATACCGCTCTTTCACAAGAAAAAAGAACCTGCCGAGACACCGCTTTTTACGCTACGGAAAATATCTGGTGCTGGTAGTCTTTGTCATCCTGCTGCCGATGACGGTGGTCGGTGTGACCGGAATGGGTGACCCGTGGTTCTGCAAATACATCTGCCCGAGCGGAACGCTGTTCGGTGGACTGCCGCTGCTGGCATCAATCCGACCTTGCGTGCGGCAGCCGGCTGGCTGTTCAGCTGGAAAACGCTGCTGCTGGTGGCAATCGTGCTGCTGTCTATCCGCTATTACCGCCCGTTCTGCAAATACCTCTGTCCGCTGGGCGCACTGTATGGGCTGTTTAATCCGCCGCCGCCCTGAACACCGGCGACCCCAAGCAGCTTTCCGATATGGGCCTGCGCTACGACCGACCCTGCCGCTTTCCCGTTACTACGCCGCCAACAAGGACAAGCTGCCCAACCCCTTCAAGGTGATCCAGACCGACCGGGTGTACCGCGCCGAGCGCCCGCAGAAGGGCCGCCTGCGCGAGTTTGTGCAGTGTGATATCGACATTCTGGGCGACGCCTTCCCCCAATGCCGAGGTGGAGCTGATCGATGTGACCACCCGCGCTCTGCTGAACATCGGCTTTACCGGCTTTACCGTCAACATCAACGACCGCCGCATCCTGCGCGCCATGCTGGAGAAGATGGGCTTTGCCGCCAACCAGCTGGATTCCGTCTGCATCAGCTTTGACAAGATGGACAAGATCGGTGCCGAGGGCGTCAAGGCTGAGCTGACCGAGAAGCAGCTGCCGGAAGCTGCCATCCACGCACTGGCAGACTTTATCGCCGCCGGAGACGTGACGCTGGACGCCGTAGCTGCCCGCTGCGCCGACCCCGCCATTGCCGACGACCTGAAGTATGTGCTGGCTACCGCCCACGCTGGCTGCCGGCCGCTATCAGGTGGCCTACTGCCCCAGTCTGGTGCGCGGTCAGGGATACTATACCGGCATGGTGTTCGAAGGTCACCTGCCCGCAGTTCGTGAGGTATAACGTTTTAAAACGCGGTTCCAGGCAGGAAGCATCTGCTCGGTGGCATCCCACAAGGTGCCGTCCAAATCAAAAATAATCGCGGTTTGCATGACAAAAACCTTCTCTTCCTTATTTCTTTTTTGTATAAAAATTCCCTGTTAAGCATACCATAATCAGACTCAAAAATCTATGGGAAATTTTGAAAAAACACTTGACATACAGTATATATTCCTGTATAATATTTGTTGTTCGGTGATACGGGGGCGTAGCTCAGCTGGGAGAGCGTACGGTTCGCATCCGTAAGGTCGAGAGTTCAATCCTCTTCGTCTCCACCACTCATAAGAGGGCATAGCTCAGTTGGTTAGAGTACTTGCTTGACGTACAAGGGGTCGGTGGTTCAAGTCCACTTGTCCTCACCAAAAAAATCGGCAGATGATATTCCAAACGAATACCGTCTGCCGATTTTTTTGTATAAAATAAATTCCTGAGAGCAGTTTTCTTACATCACAAGATGTGTTATAATAAATATGATTATTTTAAACAAATAATGGAGGGATGAGAGCCGAACTTTGCTCACATCCATAAAAACAGGCGTCGCAGGACGCTCGGATGCAAGGAGGATGACTTATGGCAAAGCTGTATTCAGTCGCACTTTCCAAGCTGATAGAGGACTTGAAACTGGAAACGGTCTATATGCCGCAGGACCCGCAGGAAATCATGATTAAAACGGTGGACATCAACCGCCCGGGACTTCAGCTGTGCGGGTTTTATGATTATTTTGACGGCAGCAGGATTCAGCTGTTTGGTTTGGGCGAATTTGCCTATATGGAAAAATATACCCCGCAGGAGCGTCAGGAATTTCTGGATACCTTTTTTCTAAAAAAATTCCGGCAGTCATCATCACCCGCAATCTGGACATTCCCGAAGAGATGGTGACCGCCGCCAATACCTACGGTGTGCCGCTGCTGCGCACCAGCCAGCCGACCTGCGACTTTATGGCAACAATGATTGCAACCCTCAAGGTGGACCTTGCACCGCGCATCACCCGCCACGGTGTTTTGGTGGAGGTTTACGGCGAGGGAATCCTTCTGCTGGGTGAAAGCGGCGTCGGTAAGAGCGAAACTGCCATCGAGCTGATCAAACGAGGACATCGTCTGGTAGCGGACGATGCGGTGGAAATTCGCCGTGTGTCGGACAAAACACTGGTCGGCTCTTCGCCGGCAAACATCCGCCATTTTATCGAGCTGCGCGGCGTGGGCATCATCAACGCCCGCCGCATCTTCGGTATGGGCTCGGTCAAGATGACGGAAAAGGTAGATATGGTCATCTCCCTGGAACCCTGGGAAAGACAAAGGTCTATGACCGCATGGGCATGACCGACGAATACATGGAAATTTTAGGCAACAAGGTCCCTTCGCTGACCATTCCGGTCAAGACCGGACGAAACCTTGCTGTCATCATCGAAGTCGCAGCGATGAACAACCGTCAGAAGAAGATGGGTTATAATGCTGCCCAGGAGCTGCTGCGTCAGCTGGGCATGGTGGACGACCTTCCGCCGGAAACAATTAAAAAGGATACCTCGGACGAATATTGATCTGCGGCAGATGAATAGAAAAAGTGAGGGGAACTCATCCATGAAATTGATAGCAGATACACACACCCACACGATTGCAAGCAATCACGCTTACAGCACCGTTCTGGAAAACATCGAGGCGGCAAAGGAGCGCGGACTGCTCTATCTTGCGATGACCGAGCATGGACCGAATATGCCGGATGCACCGCACATCTGGCATTGTCTGAACCAATGGGAGGTTCCTTCGGTCTACCGCGGTGTCCACATTCTGCATGGAGTCGAGGCAAATATTCTGGATGCCGACGGTTCGCTGGACATCGATAGCAGAATCTTGCGCTCGTTGGAGTGGGTCATCGCTTCGATGCACGGTCCCTGCTTTGCACCGCAGAGCCGGGAGCAGCACACCAAAGCGTGGCTGAATATTGCACAAAACCCGGATGTCGATGTCATCGGTCACTGCGGTAGAGGCAATTTTGAATTTGACTACCTACCGGTTTTAAAGGCGTTTAAGGAGTATGGTAAGATTGTGGAGGTCAACAACGCGACCCTGTGCGGACCCGAAAGTGCCCGCAGCCGCTGCGCACAGATTCTCAAGCTGTGCAAGCAGCTGGAAATCCCGGTGGTGGTCAACAGTGATGCGCACTTTGCCGGAAATGTCGGCGGCTTTGCGCAGGCAATCCAGCTTCTTGAGGAGCTGGAATTTCCGCAGCAGCAGATTATCAATGCGGATGCCGAACGCTTTGAGCAGGTCGTTGCCAAAAACGGGCAGAGGTAGAGCGTTAACCAAAAATGGAAGGGGATTTGCCAATGGCTTGTTTTAATCAAAAGTCAGTGAACAGCTGGAACAACTGTGTGCAGAACACCGGATAAAACTTTTGTGGCAGGAGCCGATGAGCGCACACACCAGCTTTCGGATTGGCGGACCTGCCGCAGCGATGGCGGTTCCTGCCGACCGCAGCCAGCTGACTGCGCTGCTGCAATTTTCACAGGAGTGTGCCGTCCCATACTGGATTATCGGCAACGGCTCGAATATGCTGGTCAGCGACCAAGGGCTTGACGGCATTGCCATTTTGCTGGACAGCTCGTTTGAAGGAGAGATCGTGCGGGAGGGTAATCTCCTGATTGCTCCTGCCGGAAAGCATCTTTCGGCGGTCTGTGCCGCAGCCTGTCAGGCGGGCTTGACCGGGCTGGAATTTGCCTGGGGAATCCCCGGCAGCATCGGCGGAGCGGTATATATGAATGCAGGCGCATACGGCGGCGAGCTGAAGGACCGACTGGTGTGGGTGGAATATCTAAACGAGGGCGGGCAGGTGCAGCGGCTGTTTACCGAGCAGTTGGGATTGTCCTACCGACACAGCTGTTTTATGGAACAGCCGTTTTTGCACGGTGCATCCTGCGCGCGGCATTTGCTTTGGAGCAGGGCGACCGCACTGCCATCGCACAGGAGATGGAGCGCATCATCACCCAGCGCAGGGAAAAGCAGCCGCTGGAATACCCCAGCGCCGGCAGCACCTTCAAGCGTCCGCAGGGAGCCTATGCTTCCCAGCTGATTGACCAGTGCGGTCTGCGCGGGCTGACGGTGGGCGGAGCTCAGGTCAGCAAAAAGCACGCGGGCTTTGTGGTCAACATCGGCGGCGCCACCTGTGCCGATGTGCTCGGGCTGGTGGAACAGGTGAAGGATTGTGTAAAGGAAAAGACCGGCTTTGTGCTGGAAATGGAGGTCAGACAGCTGCCGTAAGCCGGGTGGCTGCTTTGACTGGATAGAGGAAGAAGGGGAAAGGTTATGCGATTTATCATTGTGACGGGAATGTCCGGTGCGGGAAAATCCGCAGTGGTGGAGGCGTTGGAGGATGTCGGGCTGTATTGCGTGGACAATATCCCGCCTTCGCTGATCCCCAAATTTGCCCATCTGGGACTCAATGGGCAGGACCCGGCGGACAACGACCGGGTCGCGCTGGTGGTGGATGCCAGAGGGCTGCGCCGCGGAATCGGCGGCGAGGCGTTTATCCAGCAGCTGACCGGTGCGCTGGCAGAGCTGGACCGGGAAAAGGTCAGCTATCAGATTTTGTTTTTGGATGCGGCGACCGATGAGTTGATCAACCGATATAAAATCACCAGACGACCGCACCCGCTGATGGGCAAAAGCGATTCACTGTCGCGGGCAATCAATCAGGAGCGGAGCTGCTGCGCCAGATCAAAGAGCGGGCGGACATGGTCATCGACACCACCCTGCTGTCGGCTGCCCAGCTGCGCAGCAATATCCACGATCTGTTCCGCAGTAACGACCCGGACAAGGACGATTTTGTGGTCAACTGCATCTCCTTCGGATTTAAGTTCGGCGTGCCGGTGGATGCAGATTTGATGTTCGATGTCCGCTGTCTGCCCAACCCGTTTTATGACCCAAACCTGCGCCCGATGACCGGTCTGGATGAGCCGGTGCAGCAGTTTGTGCTGGACTCCCAGAAAACGCAGGGCTTTTTTGACACGACTGTATGATTTTATTGATTATATGATTCCGCTGTACCGCCACGACGAAAAGAAAAGCCAGCTGGTGATTGCCGTCGGCTGCACCGGCGGAAAGCACCGTTCGGTCACCATCGCACGGGAGCTTTCCCAGCACCTGCACCAGCAGGGACTGCGGGTCATCACCAGCCACAGGGATATTGAGAAAAAGAAGCTGTAAAACAGGATTTTAAGGAGGTCACCTGGGTGACATTCGCAACCAAGGTCAAAAGTGAGATCAGCCACAACAAAGATTGATTGGACGAAACAAAAGGCGTTCAGCTATGGAATGATGCTGTGCGGAAAAAGCTTTTCCCAGCAGAGCATTTCGATGACGACCGAGAACAAATATATCGCAAAGCTGTATGCAAAGCTGATCTTTCAGCAGATTCCGATGCAGACCAGCGTGACGACCAGAGAATACAACGGAAATTTTCAGCAGCCGACCTATGCGGTCAGCGTGGACGACGAGGAGGACCGCAAGACCCTCCTCGCCTTCTTTCAAGGGCAGGAGGGCGGTTACGACTTTGCGCTGCTGGAGGACGTTGAGCATCGCCATGCCTTTTTGGCAGGCGCGCTGCTGAGCTGCTCGAATATCAGCGACCCGCAGAAGGACTACCATCTGGAATTTGTGCTGACCGATGAGCAGACCGCCCTGTTTTTGATGGGTGTGCTGGACAGCTTGCAGCTGAATTTTAAACGCACCACCCGTCGGGGACAGCAGATTGTCTACTGCAAGGACAGCGCTTCCCTCGAGGAGATTTTGACGATGGTGGGCGCTACCGGCTCGATGATGGATGTGGTCAATGTCAAAATCTATAAGGATATGCGCAACAAGGTCAATGGCGTCACCAACTGCGAGACCTCCAATATCGAAAAGACGGTGAGCGCAGCGACGGTGCAGGCAGCGGACATCCGCTATTTGCAGCAAAGAGGGCTGTTCGATACCATGGAGGTCCCGCTCAAGCAGACAGCACAGGCCAGGTTGGAAAATCCCGATATGTCGCTGCGGGAGCTGGGCGAGCTGCTGGGCGTTTCCCGCTCAGGCATCAACCACCGCCTGCAAAAGATCAGCCAGCTGGCAAAGCAGGCGCGGGATGAGGAAATCTGCGGCGGTCCTCAGCAAAAAAGTAAAGGGAGGGATGCAGGAATGGAAGATCAGTTTGTTCATCTTCATGTCCACAGTGAATACAGCTTGCTCGACGGCGCGTGCAGGATCAAGCAGCTGGTGCAGCGGGCAAAGGAGCTGGGACAGGAGGCGGTAGCCATCACCGACCACGGAGCAATGTACGGAGCCATCGACTTCTACAAAGAGGCAAAAGCCAACGGGATTCGCCCGATCATCGGATGTGAGGTGTATGTTGCACCGCGCACCCGCTTCGACAAGGTCAGCGGCATCGACAACTCCCCTGCCACCTTGTGCTTTTGTGCGAAAACCAGACCGGCTACCAGAATCTGATCAAGATGGTGTCCCGCAGCTACACCGAGGGCTTTTACTTTAAGCCGCGCATCGACCACGAGCTGCTGCGCCAGCATTCGGAAGGCATCATCGCCCCGTCGGCTTGTCTGGCAGGCGAGATTCCGCGCGCGCTGACCCGCAACGATTACCGGCAGGCAAAGGAAACCGCGCAGTTTTATCTGGATGTGTTCGGCAAGGACCACTTTTTTATCGAGCTGCAAAACCACGGCATTCAGGAGCAGCAGCACATCCTGCCGGAGCTGGTTCGGCTGGCAAGGGAGCTGGACATCGGACTGGTGGCAACCAACGACTGTCACTACCTGACCAAAGAAGACAGCCTGACCCAGAAAATCCTCATCTGCATCCAGACCAACCACACCCTCTCGGAGGACAACGGGATGGAGTTTGAAACCGAGGAGTTTTATGTCAAGAGCCGGCAGCAGATGGAGCAGGCGATGCACGAGTGTATCTTCGACGAAAAAGGTCATCCAGCAGGCGCTGGACAACACCGTTGCCATTGCCCGCCGCTGTCAGGTGGAGTTTACCTTCGGACACCATATTTTGCCTCGCTTTGAGGTACCCGACGGAAAGGAAAATGTGGCGTTCTTCCGCGAAAAGTGCTGGGAAGGCTTTGAACAGCACTATGGAGCGGATGCGCCGCAGGAGTATCGGGAGCGGCTGGAGTATGAGCTGTCGGTCATCGAAAAGATGGGATATGTCGATTATTACCTGATTGTCTGGGACTTTATCGACTACGCCAAACGCCACGGCATACCGGTTGGACCGGGACGAGGCTCCGGCGCAGGCAGCATCGCTGCCTACTGTATTGGCATCACCGGCATCGACCCGATGAAATATAATCTGCTGTTCGAGCGCTTCCTCAACCCGGAAAGGGTCAGTATGCCCGACTTTGACATCGACTTCTGCTATGAACGCAGGGAAGAAGTCATCGACTATGTCATCCAAAAAGTACGGCAAGGACAGGGTGGCACAGATCATCACCTTTGGCACGATGGCAGCCCGCGGCGGGATACGCGACGTTGGCAGAGTGATGGGTATGGACTACCAAAAGGTGGACAAGGTGGCAAAAGCCATCCCGATGGAGCTGCATATGACCATCGAAAAAGCGCTGGAACGCTCCCCTGACCTGCGCATCATGTACGAAAGTGACCCGCAGGTCAAAGAGCTGATTGACCACGCCTTAAAAATCGAAGGGATGCCGCGCCACGCCTCCACCCACGCAGCGGGCGTTGTGATTGCGCGCGACTCGGTGGAAAAGTATGTGCCGCTTGCCAAAAATGACGAGGCGATCGTCACCCAGTACACCATGACCACCCTGGAAGAGCTGGGACTTTTGAAGATGGACTTTTGGGACTGCGCAACCTGACGGTCATTGCCGATGCAGAAAAGATGATCCGCCGCCACCATCCCGATTTTTCCATCGAAAAGATCTCCCTGTCCGACCCGCAGACCTTTGAGATGATGTCCAAAGGGCAGGCAAACCGGCGTTTCCAGTTCGAGTCCTCGGGTATGCGCCAGGTTCTGGTGCAGCTGAAGCCGGAATCGGTGGAGGATTTGATTGCGGTTATTTCCCTGTACCGTCCGGGTCCGATGGATTCGATTCCAAAGTACATCCGCAACCGTCACAATCCGCAGGAGATTACCTACAAGACACCGCTGCTAAAAAGATATTCTGGATGTCACCTACGGTTGTCTTGTCTATCAGGAGCAGGTCATGAAATCTGCCGCAAGCTGGCGGGCTATTCCTACGGACAGGCGGACCTGGTGCGCCGTGCCATGTCCAAAAAAAGCACGAGGTCATGGAGCAGGAGCGGGCAAAAACTTTATCTGGGGAGCCAAAAGGAGGACGGCTCGGCGAGTGTGTCGGCTGTGTTGCCAACGGCATCAGTGAGCAGGTAGCAAACGAGCTGTTTGACGAGATGAGCTCCTTTGCCTCCTACGCCTTCAATAAATCCCATGCGGCAGCCTACGCCATCGTTGCTTACCGCACCGCCTACCTCAAGGCGCACTACCCGATGGAGTATATGGCTGCTTTGCTGACCAGCATTTTAGACAACACCGACAAGATGCTCAGCTATCTCAAGGAGTGTGAACAGCTGAAAATCAAGATTCTGCCGCCGGACATCAACCACAGCCGCACCGGTTTCACTGTTGAGGACGGCTGCATCCGCTTCGGCTTTTTGGGTGTTAAAAATCTGGGCAAGGGTGTGATGGAGCATCTGGTTCGGGAGCAGGACCAGAACGGACCGTTTCGTGATTTGGATGACCTGTGCGAGCGGATGTACGGTTGCGACCTCAATCGCCGCGCCATCGAAAGTTTAATCAAATGCGGTTCGCTGGACAGCTTTGGACATAACCGCCGCGAGCTGTTGGAGGGCTATTCTGCTCTGGTCAGCGATATTGACGACCGGTATAAAACAATCTGGAAGGACAGCTCAACCTGTTCGATACCCCGGAGCTGACCGATGCCAAACACAGTTTTACTCTGCCGCACCGGGAGGAGTTTCCGCCGGAGCAGAAGCTGGCGATGGAAAAGGAGGTCACCGGGCTGTATGTGTCGGGACATCCGCTGGCACAATACCGGCAGGTTGCCCAGCAACTGCACACGGTGGAGCTGGAGGAGCTGCAAAGCGACAGTGATGAGCCGATTCACATGAGCGCGGGAAAATATCAGGACGGAGACATCGTCAAGGTGTTGTGCATCGTTACCAAGAAAAAAGACCCGCTTGCTCAAACAGCGTGGCTATATGGCGTTTGTGACACTGGAGGACACCAGCGGCTCGATGGAGATGATGGTTTTTCCGCAGACCTATGAGCAGTATCGCTATCTGTTGGAGGAAAATCAGGTGTTGTACGTTGAGGCAAAGGCTCAGCATCCGCGAGGACGAGGAAACCAAGCTGGTCTGCCGGATGGCAGCGCCTCCCAGCAGATGATTGAATCCCAAAAAGGAGGAAGCCGCCCAGCCGCCGCGTATGCAGATGCCGCAGGAAAGCAAACCGGCGCCCGCTGCTGCAAAGCAGGAGGTCGTGCGCCGCAAGAAGGGCAAACGCCCGGGACTGTACCTTCGTGTGCCCTCCCAGCAGAGCCGGGAATTTACAAAATCACAGCAGTATCTGGAGATTTTTGAAGGGGAGCTGCCGGTCTACTTTTTCTTTTGGACACCCAAAAGCTGGTCTGCGCACCGCAGCGACTGTGGATTACCTTCAACAAACCGCTTTACTGTCAGCTGGAGCGCATCCTCGGGACCGAGAATGTGGTCCGGTGGAACCGGAGCGGTAGTGGGTGCGCATTTTTATGGATGATACAAAAATCTGTCATTTTTGTGAAGGGTTTTAGTTATTTTTTTTGTCAAACATCCCTTGTCTGCGCAGAAGAAATGTTCTATAATTAAAATTGGTGAGAAAAAGGGAAAACGCAGGCAAACGGTCTGTGTACAAAACAATTCTGTGCAGGCAACCTCGCATAGAAATGGAGGATTTTTATGAATGAGAAAAACCAGAAGGTCATCGGCGTTTTAACCAGCGGCGGTGACGCTCCAGAATGAATGCGGCTGTTCGTGCAGTTGTCAGAACAGCAATCAAAAAAAAATATGCAGGTCATGGGAATCCGCAGAGGATACAACGGATTGATCAACGGCGATATATCCGAAATGAACATCCGCTCGGTTTCGAATGTGCTGCATCGCGGCGGCACCATGCTGCTGACTGCCCGCTGCAACGAGTTTAAAACCGAAGAAGGACAGATGCAGGCAGTAGGTGTCTGTAAGCGAGCTGGGAATCGACGGTCTGGTCATCATCGGCGGCGACGGTTCTTTCATGGGTGCGCGCGCTCTTTCCTTAAAAGGCATCCCTTGTATCGGTATCCCGGGCACCATCGACAACGACATTGCCTGCACCGACTATACGATTGGCTTTGATACCGCGCTGAACACAGCGGTGGAAGCCATCGACCGTCTGCGCGATACCTCCGAGTCCCACGACCGCTGCTCGGTGGTCGAGGTCATGGGTCATGGCGCAGGTCATCTGGCGCTGTACGCAAGCGTAGCCTGCGGCGGCACCGCCTGCTGGGTCAATGAGATTGGATTCGATGTAGACCGCGACATCATCGAAAAGATGAACACCACCCTGCGCACCGGCAAGCACAACTTTATCATCATCGTGTCGGAGGGCATCACTGACGTACATCGTCTGGCAAGATACATCGAAGAGAAAACCGGCGTGGAATCCCGCGCCACCGTTCTGGGACACATCCAGCGCGGAGGCACACCGACTGCAACCGACCGAATCGTTGCCAGCCGGATGGGCTGCTATGCAGTTGACCTGCTCGAGCAGGGCATCGGCAACCGCGTGGTGATTCAGAAGGATTCTCAAATCACCGATTATGACATACTCGAGGCGCTGACCATGCACAAGGGTCTGGACCCGAAGCTGCTGGAGGTCAACGATACCATCAACATCTAAAACAGGAGACTGTGGGAGGAAGTTCTTATGGAGATCGAACGCAAATTTTTGATTGATTGGAAGGAAATCGACGCGCTGGGATTGCCGCTGGTCAAACAGGCACAAAGCTGGCAGGGTTACCTGAGCGCAGCAACGCCGGTGGTGCGCATCCGCAAGCGGGATTTTTTCCGACGGACACACCGACTATATCCTGTGCATCAAAGGCAAAGGGAAAGCTGGCACGGGAGGAAATCGAAAAGGAGCTGACTCCACAGGAATTTTCTGCGCTGGAGGCAATGCTGCCCATCCCGATGATCCATAAGGACTATCGGGTCTACCGCCTGCCGGACGGACATCTGCTGGAGTGCAGTATGGTGGACGGCAAGTTTGCTTATGCCGAGGTGGAGTTTGCCAGCGTGGAGGAGGCAAAGGCGTTTGAGATGCCTGCCTTCCTGCACAAAGGACGTCACCGAGGATCCGTACTACTCAATGTCCGGCTATTGGAAGCGCCAGCAGATCACCGTTTCGTTTGAACTGTAAAAAAAGCCGTTATGTCGCAGAATTTTTCTGTGACAGGGCGGTTTTTTGATTTGTCACAAAAGCGAAAAGCGTTGCGAAAAGCAGATGAAAATGCAGCATCTCTCTTGCGAAATACAGGCGAGTTTGCTATGATAGGATTTAGACAGCTGCAAAGGTGCAGCCGCATTTTGACTGAAAGA
>VOFE01002379.1_pt1 | contig 12001 bp, 21 predicted proteins | sample 5384071 | NCBI WGS metagenome assembly VOFE01 (sample SAMN12384724, study PRJNA508395) | human gut metagenome | isolation source: healthy gut D | host: Homo sapiens
TTCCGTTTCCATGTTGCAGTATGTCATCTGTACTTCCATCTGTTCCAGCTGATTCTGTTCTGCATAGATCGCCGCATAACACCTGGCCTGTGCAAGATGTACCGGAACCGGTTCTTCCACAAACCTGAGTTTCCCGGTGTACGCCTTTGATCTCATCGACCATCACATGATCTTCTTTTCCTCTATTCCATCCGCCCGGCCTTCCACGAGCAAATCTAGATCTTCGCCAGCAGAAGCGGCAGTTGAGCGGCACCTCGGCCTGATAAGCAGCTCCCATCTGTCTCTGAATCTTTTTGTGGATTCTGGTTCCCTTTGCCAGCGGCTCTTTATCTGCCCATCCGCCTCTCCTGTTGTCTATATCACCGAGAACGCAGGATAAACTCCACCAGCCCCTGACCGAAATCTTTACTTCTTCTTTTCCATCCGCCCACCACCTTTCACTTTGCTTTATTATAACTCATCCACCTGCCTTTGCCTATATTTCCGTAAATCAAAATTGATCCACCGGATCAATTATTGATATGCAACACAAACAAAAGAAAAATCTTCCGCAGGAACCATTTGGCTTCACCACGGAAGATTTTTCTTTTTTCGCATATCAAATCATTTTCAGATACCTTTATGCAATTGCAAATTTTTGAATTGCTTTTGTCGAATTCTTTGTCTTCTCCATAACACTGAACGGTAAGTTCCTGTGTCAGATCCATACTCATGATTCCGAGAATGGATTTTGCATCAATAATTACACGATTGTAGAAGATGTCAATATCAAAGTCACATTTTCCAGCCGCCTTCACAAATTCTTCCACTTCACTCGCCTCATTTAATTTGATTTTGCTTGTTTCATATCCTGCATTATATCAATCCTTTCTGAAACTCGCGGTAACAAAATCTGTGTACCGGTGTAGAATATCGGTGCCCCTTCTCCAACTGGTAGTACCACATATTCCGAGAATTGATTATCGCATCTGATGCGAAATTTGTCAACTTTTAATCTTCTCTGTTTTATGTTGGTGTTGCACTATTTTTAGTGCTTTCTTTTACATTTTTCACCTGTTTTTTGCTATTTGCCAGCATTCTCTCCGCATTGAAATCGTTTACAATTCAGAGCGGGCAATATTCTCTTGAAAATCAGCTTCTCTTTTTCAAATTTCGTCAAAACAACATAAAAAGGAACAGCATTTTCACACTGTTCCTCTGAAGGATTATCCAACGATTTTTCTACTGCTTTATCCAGATATTCATTTTCTACCGCATGGAAAGCTCCCTTGTCGGCTGCTTCCGCATACAGTGGATTGATCGGCATCTTGCCGAGCACTTCTGTTCCCAGCGCTGCCACTATCTCATCAATATGACTCTCACCGAATACAGAAATATGTTTTCCGCAGTCCGGGCATACCAGATAGCCAGTTTTCCACAACACCAGCACATTGATTTTCATCATCTGTGCCATCTTATAAGCTTTACGTACAATCATCTTTACCAGATCCTGCGGGGAAGATACGATCACGATACCTTCTACCGGCAGGGACTGGAATACTGTCAGCGGAACATCTCCGGTTCCTGGCGGCATATCTACAAAGAGATAATCCAATTCACCCCAGATCACATCGGTCAGAACTGTTTTTACCATATTTGCAAGAATCGGTCCTCTCCAGATGACCGGTTCGTCTTCTCTCGGAAGCAGCAGGTTTACAGACATTACCTTAATGCCGTTTTTGCCTCGATCGGATAGATACCGGCATCTACTGCCTGTGCCGGGCCATGACACCATACATCTTCGGGATGGAGGGTATATGATATCCGCATCCAGGATACCTACTTTTGTAACCTTTCTGTGTCATTCTATTTGCCAGAGATGCGGTAACGAAGGATTTACCAACGCCGCCTTTTCCGCTGACGATGCCAATCACATGTTTTACGTTGGACTGGCTGTTCATCTCTTCCAGCATACTCTTGGGCTGTTTGCTTGGACATCCTTCACAGCTTGATTTGTTGCAGGATGTATTGCTACACTCTTTTGCCATTGTCTGTCCTCTTTTCTCTTTTTATTTCATAAAGCGATCGATTGCTTTGTTCAGTTCTTCAGAGCTTCCATATCCCCATCATAACTGCATCCACAATACAATGCTGTATGTGATCCTGTAAAATCACTTTTCCGGTATTATTAATTGCCGATTTGACTGCCCGAAAGCTGGATCAGCACTTCCGAGCAGTCTCTGCCTTCTTCCACCATCCGACGGATTGATTCCAGATGACCGATAGCTCTTGACAACCGGTTAATTACCGCTTTTGTGTTTTCATGGGTATGGGTATGACTGTGCTTGACAACCGTTCCATCTTCAGTACATGTACATGCTCTCCCATCTTTTTCCATCCATACATTCCCGGATCAGATCTCGGAAAATGTATATCGCTGATGCATCCGGAAAAATAGACGTCAAATACTATACTGCCATCTTTCTGAATGCTTTTTCGTAAAGTTTCTTTCCGGCCTCCGCATCGTTCCGGATATAGCTTTCCGGATCTTCACACTGGATTTCCTCAAAAAAACTGATCTCTGGAATGATTCAGCGGACACTGGTTTATAATTTCTCTGATGACTTCATATTGTTTCTATCTATCGTCCCTCCACATCGTTTTATTATAACAATCTTTTGCAAAAGGACAACACATCCGGAAGAAAAAAGGAAGAAGAAAAAGTGAGAAAACTGTTGCCTTTCCAACCGTAAGGTTGTATCATAACATACAAGAAATTAAAATACATTTAAGGTGATTTTAAATGCATTTTGACTCGTAACTGTGAAGGTACTGAACATTTACGAAAAAAGAAAAATAAATAGTGATAAACAGCAGGAGGAAAAAGCACATGCAGCTTTTAGAAGCACGTATCTTAAAAGACGGGAATTGGCAAACCGGGAAATGTTTTAAAGGTAGACAGTTTCTTAAATCACCAGATGGACATTGCATTCATCAATGAACTGGGAAAAAGAATTCCAACGCCGGTTCGCTGATGCACCGATCACCAAGATCCTTACCATCGAGGCTTCCGGTATCGGTATTGCCTGTCTGGTAGCCCAGTATTTCCATGTTCGGTTGTTTTCGCAAAAGAAAGCACAGAGCCTGAATCTGGACGGAGAGATGTTTACCTCAAAGTAGAATCCTTTACACACAAGAAAGTATATGCTGTCATCCTTTCCAAGAAGTTCCTTGGAAAGGAAGATCATGTACTCTTGATTGACGATTTTCTGGCAAACGGCTGCGCACTGATGGGTCTGATCGATATCGTAAACAAATCAGGAGCCACTCTGGAAGGTGCTGGTATAGTTATCGAAAAGGGCTTCCAGGAAGGTGGAAAGAAAAATCCGTGAGATGGGTGTTCGCCTGGAGTCTCTGGCTATCGTAGAGTCCATGACCGACGATTCACTCACTTTCCGTCGAATAATTAATCAGTCCCGGATTCTCTGAATCACCCGGGCAACCATTATATCTTGAGGTTTTCAAAAAAGAACATTCCGTTTTATTTGGAATGTTCTTTTGTAACTATTCAGTAACCACTGTACCGCGAGGTATTTTGGCATGAATATGCCAAAATCCCGAGACATACAAGCCAAAATGCCATCACCGAAGGTGATTTACGCAACAACGAGTCAAAGTCCGTGCTTGCACGGAACCGAGGAGTGCCGCGATAACGATAAAACTCGCAAAGCGTGTTTTTATCGTTTAAATGCATTTTGGCACGTAACTGTGAAGGAACTGAACAGTTACGTGCTTTTTTTTATTTTCTGTGTCTTTTGATGAATCACCGGTATCAGTTCGATATCCTCCTCATCAAATTCCACCACCGTATAATATATCCCCGGTCTGTTTCTTTAATATCTTTTTACAATCCCTTTTCGTGACTGCAGTCTCTCATAACCGGGATAGTTTTTTACTCATGGCGATCGTTGGCTGTATCGTATAATAATATGACGTTGGCAGAGCACTTTCTGTCACATCCACTTCCTGCCCCACTGTCAGAAGTCCCTGACGTTCCATCTTAAACTCCATATTTCATGATAGATCCTCCTTCCCTGTATGTCTGTTCCCATCTGTTTTCTTCATAATCTTCCTTTCACTGTTTATCCGGTTCCGATACCTGTATTTTCCGGTGTTATGTAACAGTGAAGGTACTGGGCTCAGTCACGCTTTTATTATAGATTTCCCATGAAAAAATACAAGACCATCTCTCCGTTTTTCTTCCATTTTCAGTATTTTTCCAAAACACCGGAGGAAAATTGTGCAAAATTTTGTCTTGCGAAACAGGAATCGCCATTATATAATGGGGTACGTGATTTGAAATGCGGTTTCCGGAAGCTGTTGTTTTCGGAAGCTACAGCCAACCAAACATTCATAGAACAAAGGAGAACAAATATGGGTGGAATTTTTGAGTTGCATCAAAAAGCAATTGTGTGTCTGATTTATTTTTTGGAACTGACTATCATTCCCATCTTGGTACACGCCGTGGTGGCATGGCAGTCTACGGCAAAGAAGGCGGATTCAACCGAGCGATCCACAATATCAGAACGCTCCCTTCCGTACAAAATTTGAACGGGACGTGCAGGAATTAGAGGGTACTCTCGGTATCGGCTGTATCTCTGATACAGAACCGCAACCGCTTTTAGTTCAGTCTCATCTGGGGAAGTTTTGCGATCACAACTGTTGGTAAGATTAATAATATGGACGAACTGGTAAAAACGTTCTTTCGCCAACGGCTGCACACATTTTCTCGAAATGAGCGGCGGAGATATTAACGCTACAGAGATGGTGGCATCTCTCATCAATCAAGAAATCTTCTCTGATCGAAGGCATTCGCTACGCGCAGGATGTTATTGAAGGATCTATGACCATGCTGGTTATGACTCCTGAAGGTATCTATGCGGCCAGAGACCGATTAGGCCGTACTCCACTGATCCTCGGAAAGAAAGAGGATGCGATCTGCGCTTCTTTTGAGAACTTTGCTTATTTTAATCTCGGTTACCATGACTACAAAGAACTGGGACCATCTGAGATTGTCTTCTTTACACCGGATGGTGTGGAAACTGTTTCTCCGGCAAAAAATGAAATGAAGATCTGCTCCTTCTTATGGGTTTACTATGGTTATCCTACCTCTTCCTATGAAGGAATCAACGTAGAACAGATGCGTTATAACTGCGGCGATATGCTTGCAAAGCGCGATAATGTATCTGCGGATATTGTTGCAGGTGTTCCGGACTCCGGTACCGCACATGCCATTGGTTATGCCAACCGTTCCGGTATTCCGTTTGCCCGCCCATTTATCAAATATACCCCAACCTGGCCGCGTTCCTTTATGCCGACACATCAGAGTCAGAGAAGCAGATTGCTCACATGAAACTGATCGGTACGTGAACTGATCAAAGACAAGAGCATGGTGCTGATTGACGATTCCATCGTGCGTGGTACACAGCTTGGTCAGACAACCCAGTTCCTGTACCAGAGCGGTGCAAAGGAAGTACATATCCGTCCTGCGTGTCCCCCCTTACTATACGGATGTAAATATTTAAACTTCTCCCGTTCATCCTCGGAGATGGAGCTGATCACCCGCCGTGTGATCCAGAAGCGGAAGGAACCGTGACGGAAGCAGTCCTGGAAGACTACGCAAACCCGGATTCCCATAACTACCATGAGATGCTCGACGAGATCGGCAAACAGCTGAACTTTACTTCTCTTCGCTATCATCGTCTCGACGATATGGTTTGCTTCCATCGGACTCGAGCCATGCAAGGTTTGTACCTACTGCTTTGACGGAAAAGAATAAATAAAGCATACAAAAAATCCAGGCAGCCGTTTTCACCGTTGCCTGGATTTTTGTTGCATTGTATATTCTCTTTATTTTTCCACCGGATATCCGCATTTTTTTACAGTACTCTGCTCCGGGTTCAAGTTCCGCTCCACAGTTTGGGCAGGTACCTGCCGTTCTGACCGGCTGCTGATTCTGACTGCTGTTTGACGGATGATTCTCTCCAAAAAGCTCTTTTGCCTTATCTTTCAGATTATTTCCCACATCTTCCATTGTGGATTTGAAATCAAAACCGTTTGGATTCACCGATGTGCCATTCGGATTGGAACCGGAAGTCGGCCATACCGGCGGCGGTGTCTGGGCTGTGGTATTCCCGGTATAGTAGTAATAATCCCGCTGGCTTTCGGTCTGCTGTGGTGCGGTCTTTTCATAGGCGTCTGCGAAATTGTTCATCACATCACAGGCATAAAAAGTACGATAAAAACGGAATATATGCATCACGATCGTAAAGATCACCGGTGATTCGATATGCACGTTGTAGCGGTCACCTGCCTGATCCAGCCGGGATGCCAGCTGATACGTCCAGTACAGTCCGTAGATGCCACAGGTGATCCAGGAAAGGATTCATGCCAGGATATAATTTTGCGTCATTTTCCGGTCATCTCTGCAAACCCAGTTGGTATCTTCCCCATACTGATACCAGAAAAAGATATGATACAGACCGCAGGTCACGAGCCCTAGCAGTGCACTGACCAGACCATTTCTTCTTTTTATTCTCATATACGTTCGTCTCCTCTGTCATGTTCTGTTATTTGATGCACTTATTATACCATCAATGAAAATCTCAATGGCACAACCCCCTCAGAAAATGCAGCTTCTCTTATTTTTTCTTGTCCGTTTCTTATTTTACATCTATAATTACAAATATGCTGATTTTCAGTCGCAAAATCTGAACAGTAAAGGATATTTTATCTATGCATCTGGAAATCATTTTCAAAAGATCCCAACTGAAAAAATATTTTTATCCAAAACAAAAACGTTATGCGCGGTCATCCTTTCCTACCATCTGCTGACCTGGTTTACCGGCTGTCCGTTCCGCTTTTTTTCGGCATCTCCTGCCCCGGGCTGTGGAATGACCCGCGCGCTTCTCGCCGCTCTGCGCCTGGACTTTGCCGCCGCATTTTCCTACCATCCGTTGTTTTTCCTGCTGCCGTTTTTCCCTGCTAGGATATTATCTCGATCCCTGGATTAATTGGAGCCGTCACTACCTTCTTCTCGGATCTGTAGCTGCCCTCTTTGTACTCACCTACCTGGTTCGCCTGCTGTTCCTTCACGATCCGGTTTGTAGCCTGGCACCCGGCTTCCGGAACCCTCTTAAAACCATTCTTTCATCTTTTAAACATAAAACTTCCGTGATAGATTTCTCCGTTATTTTCACTGAAATCCATCCGGAAGTTTTTAAAATCCAATCATCTGTACAAGAAAAACCGCCCCCGCGGCTCCGACAGCCACAGTAAGCAATCCCCGTTTCATATACGCCAGCACAATCGCCACCACACAGCCGACAACTGCACCTCACCTCAGATCCCGTACTGGAAAATCGCCGGAAAGGTCATCGCCGAAAGCACCGCATAGGGCACGTAATACAGAAACGACTGTACTCGTTTGTCATTGATCTTTTTCGGAAAATTGCCATTGAAGCATACGGATCACATAAGTTGTCAATGCCATCACAAACATACTGACAATAATATACTTTGTACTCACCCTGCATTCTCCTCCCTCATTTCTCGGGAAATAACCATGCCGCAATTCCACTGACCAGAATCGTGATCAAAATGATCGCCCAGCCACCGGACAGATGTTTTCAGCACAGGAAGACTGGAAAAGGCAACACTTGCTGCGATTGCCAAAATCACCGTGAACAGCACATTTTTTTGTTCTCTGGCCGGAGGAATGATAATGGCAATAAACATACCATACAAAGCAATTCCCATGGCACTGGATAATTTCTGCGGCATCAGCTGGGTGGCAGCACCACCCACAAAAGTCCCAAGAGTCCAGCCAACAACCGGCGTCAGGATCAGTCCTGCCATATAGGAAGCTGTTAATTTCCTGGGCTGCTGCATGGAAACTGCAAAATCTCATCTGTAATTCCATAAAGCGATCCCCAGTCTCTTCTTCATGGACATCTTACTTTCCACTTTCTGAGAAACAGACAGAGACATCAGGAAATAACGGATATTAATGATCAGCGTGGTCATGGGCAATCTCAATCATAGAACCTCCGGCTACCATCAGATTCACCCCTGCAAACTGACCTGCACTGGTTACATTCGTCAGGGATATCAACACAGCTGTCCATAGCGGCAGGCCGGAACGAACCGCTGTAATTCCAAATGCCGCCGATACCGAAAAATATCCCAAACAAATGGGAATTCCGTGACGAATTCCCTGTAAAAATTCACTCTTTTCATTTTTCTCACCCTGTCCACAACTGCTATCTGTCAGCCAAATTGCGAACACTTTCCCGTACAATTAATTCCGTGGGCAGTCTCATCCTGCCCACGGAACCTCTTCTCCATAGATGCGCCGCATCAAGCCCAACTGCTTCTTTTCCCTTTTCTTCGGCTTCGCCGCATGGTCGTAAGCATCGGCCTGGAAAGTCTTGCATAAATATTATCATCGAAACCGGTTACCGACAGGTCTTCCGGCACAGATTCCTTGCGAATAAAAGATACTGATAGCTTCATTTGCCAGAAAATCCGAGATAAAAAACGCCGCCGTGTACCCGCTTTCCTTCGTTTTTGTGCAAACTGCCGCAGCACTTCGTGTCGGTAATTATCATGTTGAGGAAGATAAAAATAATCATCTTTTTGTCAAACTCCAGCTTATGTTCTTCCATCGCATCCTGCAGTCCGCGAAATCTATACAGACTACTTCCCATTGGATGTTGCTGATCCCCAAAAAGGCAATCTTTCGATGTCCTGACCGATCAGATAAGAGGTCATCTCATACCCACCCTCATAGTCCTCTAATCCGATATTGTCAAATCCTTCTCCATAGGAATCCACAAAAACAATGGGAATGGGGATCTGATGTACCAGAGCAGTACAAAACTCTGCTTCACATCAAGCAGGATCGCACCTTCAGACTGGAATTCTGCAGTACTTTTGCAAAACTCTCGTTATCGTCTACCGTTCCGCAAACCATGGCGCGATTGTATTTGCGCAGTTCCCGGTCAATTCCCTCCAACAGACTCCCACAAAAAGGGATCCGTCAGCACATGTTTTTTTCTTTCAAGGCAAATATAGACCGCTACCAGATGATGCTGCGGTTCCCTCTGTTGTTTTCTTTTCTTTCACATAATGATTACGGGCAATGCTTCTTCGACACGTTGTCTGGTCTCCTGTGACATTTTTCCGGCGCGTCCATTTAACACATTGGAAACAGTTGTTGCACTGACCCCCAGCTGATCTGCAATTTCCTTAATCGTGATCATTTCTCTCATCCTTCTTCTCGTAAGGTATATGGAAAATCTACTTTCATATCCCGGAAATAATATTCCGGTCTGTTTCTGTAATCTCGCGTAGCTACGGCATGGGTTGCCCACGGCAACCACATTAACAGGAATATCTTTCGTCACGATACTTCCCGCACCGATCACCTGAATTATCTCTATCGTTACCCCAGGGGAGCACAACAGAATTTGCTCCGATCAGACCTTATTGCCAATGTGGATAGGTAGCGAATAATGTGCACCCATCTCTCGATACAGCGGATAGACCGGATGACCGGTGGTACAGATGGTTTACATTGGGACCGATCATGACCTGATTGCCAATATACACATCCATATCATCTATGATGACCAGATTAAAATTGGCATAAAACTGATCCCAGATGAACATGATTACCGTAAGACATATGTACCGGACTTTCAATAAACACACGGTGTACAATGCCGAGAATCCCTTTCAGAATTTCTTTTTCTTCACATCCTCGCTCGGACGGGTGTTGTTATAGTCAAAACATTACTTCTTTGCCGGTGACGTCTCTGCGCTTCCAGTTTCTTTTCCTGTTCGATATCGATCGGATCTGTATGTCCATGTTCATAAAAAGGCATCCCGTTTTTGATTCGCTCCTCTAAGTGCATCTTTTCTCCTCCTCCTTTAAAAGCTCCGAATCTTATCGTCCGCTTCGCTTTCTGTCTTATCAATCTTTCGGATCACCACATAATAAGAAAAATCATCACTGACTTTAATCTCTACCCGGTCACCCACTTTATGTCCAGAATCGCTTTCCCGATCGGTGATTCGGTACTGATCAGCCTGCTCAGAAATTGCCGCGGATCGAAGTTACCAGACGATAGGTTTCCTCCTCATCGTCATCTTCCATGTACAGTGTCACTGTATTGTTCAGTCCCACTTCATCTTCTTTGGACTCTTCTGAAATCACAACTGCCGTCTTTAACATTCTCTCCAGATACCGGATCCGGCTCTCATTCTGATTTTTTCTTTTTTTGCCGCATAGTATTCAAAATTTTTCGCTGAGATCGCCCTGGGCTCTTGCCTCTTTACTGCTTCGATAGCATCCTTTCGAACTACCAGTTTCCGGTATTCAATCTCTTTTTCTATTTTCTCCACATCATGTTTCGTTAATCGTTCTCCCACAATCCGTCTCCTCTTTCCCAACTGATATTTTTAATCAATTACACTTAACTTTTCAGTACTCTCACCATTACGAGCCGAAATGTATATAAATGCCTTTGGCGATGCTGAATAATTACTCGATCACCTTATGATCAGCCATTTTCTTCCATAAAAAACCGCAGGGTATAAAAGATACCACAGGTGTCAGTCAAAGAACATACCGATCCAGACCGCAATCGGTAAAGAAACCAAAAAACGACAAAAAGAACCACCATAATGTTACCCTGCAAAGCCACATGGTCGTACATGATAATATCATGGAGAATTTCACATCGCCTGCCGCCCGCATGGAATATGCCGGAATAAAGCCGGTACCCATACGATTGGTTTGATGATGGTGATCAGGTCACCATAAAGAAAAACATCCTACCACTCTCTGCGCTCATACCTCCCAGATGGATGATTGGTTTTGTCAGTGCAAACACCAACAGGCAGCTGATGATGATAACTACCTCAGATACCAGGCACATCTTTTTTGTATAGTATATCGCCTCATCTTTTCTTCCGGCACCGATACACTCTCCTACTACATTCATCAGACCGATGCCGATACCGATGGCTGCAATACCATTCAGATTTTCAGAATATTTGTCATCGCCTGTGCTGCGATTGCCGCAGTAAAGAGTCGATACCGTAGACTGGATCGCCAACCAAACTGAAACATCCCGTTTCGATACCCGTCGGGATACCAAGCGCCAGGATCATCTTAATCTTATGCCTGTCCGGGCGGATCTTTGTGTAATCCGCACACATATCTCTTCTTTTGGACTACGCAGAAAATACATGACAACGATCGCACAGAAAATTCTTGAAATCAGTGTGGACAGTGCCGCACCGGCCACTCCCATATGGAAACCGAAAATCAGAATCGCATTTCCCACAATATTCATAATATTGGAGATCACTGAGATGGTCATAGGCAGTCTCGTATTTTCCTGTGCCCGAAATACGGAAGATCCCGCATTAAAAACTGCAATAAACGGAAACGAAAGGGCTGTATACAGGAAGTATATCTCGGAATTAGTCATTACTTCCACTTCCACTTTTCCAGATCAGATGCAACAGTGGAATCTGAAATACCACGACTACAGTCAGTACTACAGCAATCGCCGTGATAATAAAAAATCAGCTGTTTTGCCGCATCGGTGGCATTTTTTGTATTTTTCTGTCCCATGTACTGAGGAACAGATGATGGTTCCTCCTGCTGCCAACCAGCAAACACCTGAATCACCCATTGATCGAATCCACCAGCGATACCGCCGAGATAGCCGCCGATCCCCGTTGCTGACCATCATCGTATCTGCCGTTCCCATCAGAATTCAGAATCTGTTCCACAACCACCGGCACCAGCAATGCCCACAGTTGTTTGTTAGTAAATAGATGTTTCTTTTGTCCCGGTTCTGTTTCCATGTTTTTTCCCCACTCTTTTCGCTGCTCATTATTTTCAATCAGTATTATTTTAGCTTTCTCCTATCTATTATGCAACCCC
>VOFE01002523.1_pt1 | contig 12001 bp, 23 predicted proteins | sample 5384071 | NCBI WGS metagenome assembly VOFE01 (sample SAMN12384724, study PRJNA508395) | human gut metagenome | isolation source: healthy gut D | host: Homo sapiens
CCAGCATCTCTATGGGATCCCTTCCTGCGGCGTACTGTGGAGGAAATCAACATGAACATTGCTTACCGCTGGTTCTTGGGATATCTTCTGAATGAGCTGGTTCCCCACTTTGCGACCATCAGTTATAACTTCCGCACCTTTACAGAAGATACCATAGAGAAGGTTTTTACATGGATCCTTTATGAAGCTCAGAAAAGCGGATATCTTAATCCGGAAGTGTTTTCCTGGATGGTACGCATATCAAAAGCGAATGCCAATATAAACAAAAAAATAAAAAGCCATTCCTGTGGCGGCTAGAACATATGAAAGCAGTTGCTGGAAGAAATCAATGAAGACAGAAAAGCACATGGAAAAAGCCATTTGATGGAGGATCCGACAGTGGAACAGAAAAATCAAAAGAGATTACTGTGTCCACAACCGATCCGGGAGAGCGGTATCTTTCACAAAGGGGAACATAAACGCTGCTTCTATATGGCTCATACTGTGTGTGACAGGCATAACTTCATACTAGATACCGTGATCACCAGTGGGAATGTCCATGACAGTGTTGCATTTGATGATCTGTACGAAAGGGTTACAGAGCGATTTCCCGAAATAAAAATCATTACGATGGACGCAGGATATAAAACGCCATGGATCTGTAAACGGGTGATTGAAGATGGGAGACTGCCTTCGCTGCCGTATAAGCGGGCCGATGACAAAGGAAGGGTTTCATGAATGGTATAAATATGTATATGATGAATATCTGGATATCGTCATCTGTCCGGAATATAAGAGCCTGTGGTACAGCACGACGAACAGGGACGGATATCGGGAATACAAAAGTCTGAGTTACAATGCGCGAGAAATGTCCGACCAGAAATCTATGTACAGAAAGTAAGAGCTGTCAAAGGTGGTCACACGTCATGTCTGGGCGGATTATATCGAACAGGCAGAGGATATCCGTCATTCTGCAGAGGGAAAAGAAGTTATAAACTGCGGTCTCAAACGATAGAACGGGTATTTGCAGATGCAAAAGAGAAATATGGAATGAGATATACACCGTACCGTGGCTTAAAACGGCAAGCATGTGGGTACAGCTTAAATTTGCTGCCATGAATCTAAAAAACTGGCAATGTGGAGGGTGAAAGAACAACCACACTTCATTGAGAATACGCAAAAACAACATCATGCAGAAAAAGAACCTCTATTTTTCCGTGGCTTAATAGGGGTTCTTTGAGTTGCCTGAGGCAAGATGCAACACCGTTGCATTTTGCCCCATTCTTTCACGGTGGTTTTTTGTACTTTTTCCAAAAAATTTCCAATCCAGCCTTTTTTCTTCTTTTTTGCCTCAGATTTTTCATACATCCGATGCAGCCATTCTGTAATCACCTCAATCAAGATTGGCGAGAACGTCATAGAAGGAACAAAATGATCATTCCAAACCTCCAGAGATCCCAGCGTGAGAAGATTCTGCAGAACAATGGCCGCCGTAAAGAAAATCACCTGCAGTAAATGATCACCTTTGCGGTAACGGTTCAGAGGCGCATACACGGTCTTTAAAGCTGCCATATATTCCAGCCCGTCACCAGGACACAGGCGGTGTTCAGCATCATTGGGAATGATACACATCCTGACACACCAGCATCACCATAAACACACAGCCGTGGTAATCGTGACTGCTGCAGGAAAAGCGTTCATAAACACATGCCGCAGGAATGTATGGTCGATCTTATTGTAGTTGTTTTCCTGCGCCAGAAGGAATGTGGGAATTCCCACCGCACAGGCACTGATCAGAGACATCTGTATCGGCTCAAACGGATACATCTCTCCAAAGAAAATCGTCAGCAGCGACAGGCAGACGGAAAAAATCGTCTTGATCAGGAACATGGAAGCCGCAGTGCGGATGTTGTTCACCACTCGCCTTCCCTGATTCACAATGTGGGGCATGGCCGCAAAATTAGAATCCAAAGCACTACATTGGCAATGTTCTTTGCCGCATCGCTTCCTTCTGCCATGGCAACACTGCAGTCTGCCTCCTTTGAGTGCCAGAACATCGTTGACACCATCTCCGTCATGGCCACCGTATGCCCCTGGGGATTTCAGCGCAAGCACCATCTGGCGTTTCTGCTGAGGCGTCACGCGGCCGAACACGCTGCACTCTTTCACTGCTTTCTGAAGCTCTTCCTCCGTGTGGATCGTAGTCGCATCAATGAAATGATCCGCATTTTTCAGGGCCTGCTTTTTTTGCTATGGAAGCAACCGTCACCGGATCATCTCCGGAGATCACCTTCAGATCCACACCCTGGCTGTCAAAAACGCCAGCGTTTCCGGCGCCTCCTCCCGGATCACATCGGTCAGGAGAAACAGCGCTACGGGTTTTAAATTCAGAGGAAGCTCTGCCTTTTCCACCGTTTCTTCACTGTGGCTCAGCACCAGAACACGGTAGCCCTCCCTGGCAACTGCTCACAGCGCTTTTGCAGGTTTTCGTTTTCTTCGTTCTGCTCCGGAAACAAAACTGCACGGCTCCCCATGAGATAGGTTCCCTTGTTCTGAAATACCGCTCCGCTGTACTTGCGGTCAGGAAAATGGGATTACAAAGCTGCAGGTCATATCCTGCCGGGAAGGAAAGCGCCGTCTCCAGCGCATCCGCCGTTGCGTTCTCATCCTTAAGCACAGTGAGATTGCCCATGACCTGCTCCACCTCTTCCACAGAAACCTTTATTTTCTTCCAGCGGATCATAGAGAACCGCCTGCTCCACACACATACTTCCCTGCGTGATCGTTCCCGTCTTGTCCAGACAGAGGGTATCTACCCGGGCGAGCGTCTCAATGCGCAGTACAGCTCCTGCACCAGTGTCTTCTTCTGTGCAAGCACAAGCGCACCCAAGGTCAAGGCCACACTGGTGAAGAACCAGCCCCTCCGGGATCATGCCAAGAACCGATGCCACCATGCTTACCACAGAGTTCCTCAGACTCTCGCCCACCACAAAATACTGCTTATAGAACAGCATGGCTCCCAGGGGAACGATGATCACGCTGATCACCTTCAGGATCGCATTCAGGGAATTCCGAAGCTCTGAGTTATGCCTCTTGAATTCTTTTGCTTCGCTGGTGATTTTTTTGTGGCATGTTGTCCTTGCCGACATGGATCACCTGGCAGCATGCCCGCCCCTGAAGTGACAAAGCTTCCGGAGTACAGCTCGTCCCCCTCCGGAGAGGTTGTCCGATTCACCGGTCAGAAGAGACTCGTTGACTTCCAGGCTTCCCTCCAGAACGCGCGCATCTGCCGGTACCTGGTCTCCCGCCTTCAGATAGATCACATCATCCAGAACCAGCTTTTCTGTGGAAATGGTCCATTTTTTCCCGTCTCTTAAAACAACTGTCTTGCTCTCTGTCAGAATCGCCAGCCGGTCAATGGTCTTTTTGCCCGAACCTCCTGGACGATCCCGATCACGGTATTGATGATGATGATTCCCATAAACATGGAGTTCTTATAAGATCTCACAAAAAGCACCAGTCCCACACAAGGTTCAAAAAAGTTAAAAAACGTCAGCGTGTTTTCTTTGATGATCTGTTTATAGGTTCTGGTGTTCGGGTTTTCGTTTGTGTTGATTTTGCCCTGTGCAATTCGTTCCTGCACCTGTTCATTTGTAAGTCCTGTCATTCCTTTACAGCTCCCTCGATAATACCGCCGCCGGCCACATAGCCATCCTTATAAAACACAACCGCCTGTCAGGGGTGATCGCTCTGCGGCTCCCTCTGAACCGGACAGTCAGCCTGTCTTTCCTGTCGGTGACAGCACCGCCGGCGCGCCCTTATGATTATAACGGATTTTGGCAATGACCTCTAAGCCTTCTGTAAATTCCGGAACAGACATGGCATTGATATGGCTGCACACAAGAGACTGCGCAAATACATCCGCATTGTCTCCTATCACAACTTCATTGGTATCCGGACGGATCTCCGTCACAAACACCGGACGTCCCATGGCAAGGTTCAGTCCCTTTCTCTGCCCTACGGTGTAGTGGATGATTCCCTGATGCTCTCCCAGAATTTCTCCGTCCATACTAACATAATTACCTTTGGCAGTGTAATATCCGTATTCCGTTGAATAAATCCGGCGTAATCCTGGTCCGGAATAAAGCAGATTTCCATGCTGTCCGGCTGGTTCGCCGCCGGAATCCCGGCCTTTGCCGCAATCTCCCGCACTTCCTCCTTGGTTTTGCCGCAAAGAGGCATCCGCGTGCGGGAAAGCTGTTCCTGGTTAAGTCCGTAAAGCGCATAGGTCTGATCCTTCGTAGAGGACAGATCGCACTTCAGTGCATAGCGTCCATTTGAAAGCTGTTCCACACCGCCGTAATGACCGGTCGCCAGAAGTCTTGCTCCCAGTGCTTCGGCCTGCTCCATCATTGCCTTCCACTTAATATAACGATTGCAGATCACGCAAGGATTCGGCGTTCGGCCAGAAATATATTCATTTATGAAATAGTTTACCACATGCTTCTGAAACTTGGCGCAGGCATCCACCACATAATGGGGAATCCTGAGAAATTCTGCGGCTCTCGCCCCGTCCTGAGCGATTTTTTCTTCTTTTGGTTCTCCGTCCGTTGTCCGGAAATTCACCATGGTCATGCCGATGACCTCATACCCCTGCTCCTTGAGAAGATATGCAGCCACAGAAGAATCCACACCTCCGGAAAGACCTACCACAATTTTTTCTTTCATTAATACTCTTCCCGTCTTCTTCCTCATCTTCATGAATATCTGTCTTTGGTTTTCCAGCCCTTCAATGACAATGTGATGCTTTTCTGCGTAGTCCCACAAAGCCGCGTGTATGGCTTCCTCGGCCAGAAGGAGCAGTGTACTTTCACAGGCGGAAGTCCGTCCAGCGCCTCCATAACGGCCTTATTTGTCACTTTCATGGCCTCCTCAATGGTTTTTCCTTTTACAAGCTCGGTCGCCATACTGCTGGTCGCAACGGCTGCCCCGCAGCCAAAGGTTTTGAATTTGCAGTCCCGGATGATGTGAGTCTCGTCGTCAATATCCAGAAAAATCCGCATGATATCTCCGCATTTTGCATTTCCCACAGTTCCTACACCGCTTGCGTTATCGATTTCCCCCACGTTGCGCGGATTCTGGAAATGGTCCATTACTTTTTCACTGTACATAACTGTTTCCTCAATATCTGTCATCTGTATTTTTTATCTGAATCTGTAAATTTTTCCTGATTATTTCTGTTTTTTTATAAAATCCTCATAAAGAGGGGACATGTTTCGCAGGTTCTGCACGATCTCTTTCAGGCGTTCCACCGTAAAATCCACATCCTCCCGGGTGGTATCCTCCCAGCGTCATGCGGAGAGAACCATGGGCAATCTCATGAGGAAGGCCGATCGCCAGAAGCACATGGGAGGGATCCAGGGATCCCGAAGTACAGGCAGAACCGCTGGAAGCGCAGATCCCGAAACCGTCAAGCATCAGAAGCAGGGATTCGCCCTCAATGAACTGAAAACTCACATTCACATTGTTGGGAAGGCGTTTCACAGGATCTCCGTTCAGCTTTACGTAGGGGATTTCCTTCAGGATGCGCCCGATCATATAATCGAAGCTCTGTCTCCTGTTTCGCGCGCGCCTCCATCGTCAAAGCCGCTCTTTTGCCGCGGCGCCGTAGCCTACGATCCCCGGCACATTCTCAGTACCTGCACGGCGTTTCCGCTCCTGGGCTCCTCCGTGTAAGAAAAAGAACGGTTTTTACCCCTTTACGGATATAGAGAAACCGATTCCCTTGGGACCGTTTACCTTGTGCGCGCTGGAGCTGAGCATATCGATGCAGCACTCATCCACCTGGATCGGCACCTGCCCGAAGGCCTGTACCGCATCTGTATGGAACAGGATTCCATGCTCTATGGCCAGCATTCCGATTTCTTTGATCGGCTCAATGGTGCCAATCTCATTATTTGCAAACATAACAGAAATCAGTATCGTCTCCGGGTAATGGCTTTTCCACGTCCTCCAGACGCACCAGACCGTTTTCATCCACATCCAGATACGTGATCCTGGCCCCTCTTTCCAGGTACTCGCAGGTATGCAGAATGGCATGATGCTCAATCTTCGTGGTAATGATGTGGTTTCCCTTGGAGGCATAGGCCTCATAGGCAGCCTTCAACGCCCAGTTGTCTGCCTCCGTACCGCCTGCGGTAAAATAGATCTCTTCTTTTTTTTCGCACCCAGGATCCCCGCAATGGTCTCTCTGGCCTCGGTTACCGCAGCCTTGCTTTTTCCCGCAAAATCATACACGCTGGAAGGATTGCCGTAAAGCTCCGTAAAATACGGAAGCATGGCTTCCACAACCTCAGGTGCCGTTCTTGTTGTTGCCGCATTATCCAAATATATCATTTTATTCATAAATCCAATCCTCCTGTTCCATCTGTCTGTTTCATTTTCTGTATATTCAGGCTCTCCTCAATGAGCTGCTCAAGCATCATGGAATCCACTGCCTGGGTAATGCTGTCATTGATTCGCTTCCAGACATATTTCGCCACACACAAATCCGCGCCTTCGCAGCTTCCCCCGTCATTCCCGGCACAGTCCACTGCCTGCAGTCCGCCCTCCAGCACCCGCAGGATCTCGCCTACGGAAATATCGGACGCCTCCCGTCCCAGACGGTACCCGCCAAGTGCGCCGCGGCTGCTTTTTACCAAGCCTGCCTTTTCATCAAAGCCATCAGCTGCTCCAGATACCCCACAGAAATATTCTGACGCTGGGCAATACTCTGAATGAAACCGCTTCCTCTGTGCTGTGCTGTCCCAAATCGATCGTTTCCCCGAAGTCCGTATCTGGCTCTCGTAGAAAGCTTTCATCCAATCACCTCTTTACTTCCTGGTAATCCAATTCCTAGTAACATCCTTGGATTTCAAATTTACTCTATCAGATTGCTCAGGTTCTGTCAAGGCCAGACTGCACATATACTGGCAAAAGCCATAGGAAATCCATATGTCCAAAAAATTTTATAAAAGGAACGTTGATCCTCACGCTCGCCGGCTTCTGCACACGCATCATCGGCTTCTTCTAGAATATTCCTCTCCCCACGATCGGTGCACAGGGCATGGAATTTACCAGCTTGTCATGCCGCTGCAGATGATCGTCTGGCAGTTTCCGCCTCGGAATCCACACGGCAATCTCCCGACTGTGTGCGGCCAAAGCCGCCCTCGGTCAAAAAAAGGCCCTTCGCCTCTTTCTTGCCGGCACATTCTCTCCCTTTTCCTCTCCGTAATCCTGGCGCTTTTGCGTGGAATCACCACATTTCTGGCCGTACAGATATTGATTGAAGGAACCCCGCACGGCTCCTCTCATATTTCTGGCGCTTTCCTTTCCCTTAAGCGCATTGCATACCTGTGTAAACAGCTATTATTTTTCAAAAATCACGCCGGCTTCCCCGCCTTTGTCCAGCTGCTGGAACAGCTGGTGCGTGTGGGCAGCAGTTATCTTTATTCTGTATTTTTTCTCTCCGAAGGACGTTCCCTCACGCCGCTGATCGCCGTGATCGGCACTCTGTCCGGAGAGGCCGCATCCTGTCTGGTATCTCTTTTTGCCATGGGACTCCTGTTCCGGGATGCCGGCTTTTTGCTTCGAGACGCTAAAAACCTTGCTGCTGAGACAAAACCCATCCTGAAAATGGCGCTTCCCTCTCTCAAACCGGCTTCTCCTGAATCTTTTTATCCACAGGAGAAGTCATCCTGATCCCAGATGCTTCGGCGCTTTGGTCTGAACTCAGCCGATGCGCTCCCAGGTGTACGGGATCTTTACAGGAATGGCACTCTGCCGCTGATTTTGTTTCCCTCCGCGATTTTTAATTCCGCCTCCGTCATGCTTATGCCTTCTGTCGCCAAGCTGCAGGCACTCGGCAACCAAAATCGCCTCCGACAGTCACTGTGACAACAACCTTTTTCGGTGCATGTTCCATGGGATTTCTCATGCGAAACCATGGGCGCGCTTCTTTCTTTTGGCCCACTGCCGGCATTCTTATATCCGCGCTCATTGCCTTTTTTGTGCCCTTTTCTCTATCTGAACACAACCCTTACCAGCATTCTGAACGGTATGGGAAAACCGGCACCTGTCTCATCCACAACCTGGTATGCATCCATTCTCCGCCTCTGCTTTTGATCCCGCAGTCCCCATCGCCGGCATCCGGGGATATTTCCGGACTTCTGTGCAGCCAGATCCTTCTGTCAGCCCTGGCTGATCGCTCTTCGATTCCTGCAGGCCAAAATTCGTAGTTACATTTGCTATCGACAATTAAAAGGGATTCGTTTATAATAAGGCCGATAAACCAAATGTCAGACAAAGGAGGAACAACCTATGGGATTTGACTTTATCAAAAAATTACCGACTCTGAAGAAATTCGCAACCAATATCCCATTGATGCAAATATTCAGGCGATCAAACAAAAAACGCGACCGGAAATCCGCGACATTTTTCAGGAAAATCCAACAAGTTTCTGGCGATCATCGGCCCCTGTTCTGCAGATAACGAAGACGCTGTATGTGATTATGTTTCAAAACTTCTGCAAGGTGCAGGAAAAAATTGCCGACAAAGGTGCTCATCATCCCCAGAGTGTACACAAACAAGCCACGTACGACCGGTGAAGGCTACAAGGGAATGGTCCATCAGCCGGATCCTGAGAAAAAACCGAACCTTCTTGCCGGACTGATCGCGATCCGCAAGATGCACATGCGTGCTATCCGCGAAACCGGTTTCACCTGTGCAGATGAGATGCTCTATCCGGAGAACTACCGTTATCTCTCTGATCTGCTTTCCTACGTTGCTGTAGGCGCACGTTCTGTTGAAGATCAGCAGCACAGACTGACTGTCAGCGGCATGGATGTTCCTGCCGGCATGAAGAACCCTACCAGCGGTGACTTCAGCGTTATGCTCAACTCTGTCGTTGCAGCACAGGGCGCTCATCGTTTTATTTACAGAAGCTGGGAGGTTGAGACGGAACCGGCAACCATCCTTCGCGGTGCAGTAAACAAGCATGGGGAAGCGATCCCGAACTACCATTACGAGGATCTTCGTCTTCTCTATGAAAATACCATGCAAAGAACCTTGCCAACCCGGCAGTGATCGTGGATACCAACCACTCCAACTCCAACAAGCATTACGAGCAGCAGGTTGCGTATCACCCCGCAAGTGAGGTTCTTCACAGCCGTCAGGTAGATCCTGAGCTTCACTCCATGGTAAAGGGTCTCATGATCGAGAGCTATATCGAGCCAGGCAACCAGAAGATCGGCGGAGATCACATCTACGGAAAATCCATCACAGATGCCTGCCTTGGTTGGGATGAGTCTGAGAAGCTGCTTTACACGATCGCTGAAAATTGCTGTTGGTATGATCTATCGGAAAAATAACACTTTATGTTAAAACAAGAACCTGGTGGACATTTTTCCATCCGAAGCTGCCGGCTTTTTGAACGCGTTTTTATATTATTTCTTACAGATCAATGCCTCGGATGTGCTTTCATATATACGTCTCGCATTTTCGCAACGCCAAAATTCAGATAGACCTGTGTGGTGGAAATATCCGAATGTCCAAGCATTTCCTGCACACTCTTCACGTCCGCTCCATTCTGCAGCATATGTGCGGCAAAAGAATGTCTCAGTGTATGCGGCGTGATATCATGCTGAATCCCGGCTTCCTCTGCATATCCCTTTCAGATTTTTTCCAAAAGCCCTGTCTGCTCATCATCCGACCGAACAGTTGGTAAACAGCGCCTGTTCTCATTTTTTTACAAAATTTTCCACGGGCCTGCTTCAAATATCGGCGCAGCGCATGGCTGTTTTGACACTCCCAATGGGCAGCACCCGTTCTCTTATCGCCATCATGACAGACTACATAGCCAAGGTTCACATTCAGATCCGCAACATTCAGATGAATGATTCACTGACGCGCATTCCTGTAGCATACAAAAGCTCCAGCATGGCACTGTCCCGGATTCCCTTCGGTGTATTCAGATCCGGCTGTTTCAAAAGGCGATCCACTTCTTCCACTGATAATATTTCCGGAAGCTTTTTTTCCACCTTGGGGAACGCAGATTCTCCGAGACGGATCCGTCGGATCCTGTTCTCCTGATAAAGATACTGAAACAAGGCACGGATAGATGCTACATTTCTGGAGATCGTTGAGGAAGCGAACTGTCCTCTCTCCATATAGCTGAGATAGCCTTCCAGCTCCAGTTCTCCTACATCTCGGATATCATAGATCCCACGGTCTGCAAAATACACTGCCATCTTCTTCAGGTCTCTCTGGTAAGATACTTCTGTATTATGTGACGTCCTTTTTCTATTATGTAAATATGTAATAAATTCCCGTATCTCTATGTCCATTTCTCTGCATCCGTTTCTCTAAAATCATAATCTGCCCTTTAAAAATGTAATTGTATTATACTTGGAAATGCAGCTAAAATCAAACCCTTTTTTCGTCTCAAACCCGCACAGTTACTGGGTTTTCCGCAAAAGACACCAAATGTCGTCCACCTTTTTTTCCTTCCACTACATGTAGTGGAAAAAAAACTCAAAAAATTTTTATATATTCCATCAATTTTCCACGACAAAAGGATTCAGCACAGTCTCAAGAAGAATCCCCCAAAATATACCCCAAGCAAAAGCAGACACCGCAGAAAATACGCGCCGTTTTTTCCGGAAAAAGCCCCTGGTTTTCAGATCCCCGATTGCCTTATACACCATTTCCATCAGATAAACATAGGCCGGAAGATAGACGACAAACTGAGGGAACAAAGTCCCATCCCCACCACTCCCCCGGCAATTCCAAACTGAAGAACAGACATGGTGAGAAGCGTTCCGATTTCCAGGCCGGTGAGAATGACCGCCGACCGTCAAAGGCACTCCGAATATTGTAAATCCGCATAAAACGCACAAAGCAAAAAAACCCCTCTTCGTCGCAGAACCTCCAGAAAATATTCCATTCCGCTGACACGCTTCTTTTCCTGCAAAAGCGGAAAAGAAGATAAAAAGATGCCAGGGTATTCTGTCGCCACTGCACGCCACAGCAGATTGGGAAGCATGCTTCCCAGCAGAAATCCTCCGGTCATAAAAAAATGCCAAAAGGAAAACGTCCCATTTTTTTCCTGTTCTTGAACTGTCTTTTTTCCATTTCTTCACCCTGTACCAGTTTACGCCTGTTTTACCGGTAATTTGATGTTTTTCCGGATGAAAAAAATTAAGCCGGCCGCATAAAAAAATGTCCGGCTTTTATCTTCCAGAACTTTTTGACTGTCTCTGTCTTATTTTCGCGTAGTCAACCGCTCTGCTCTCACGGATCACATTGACCTTAATCTGGCCAGGATACTCAAGCTCTGCCTCGATCTGCTTGGCAATATCTCTTGCCAGGAGAACCATATCCGCATCACTTACATGCTCCGGCACGACCATAACCCGAATCTCACTTCCTGCCTGAATGGCAAAAGACTTCTCTACTCCCTTGAATTCATTGGTGATATCCTCAAACTGCTTCAGACGGTTGGTATAAGTTTCAGCGTCTCACGTCTTGCTCCAGGTCTTGCTGCGGCACCTGTCATAGTCTCTAAAGTACGAATGTTTCGTCCTTCACGACCAATGATTCTTCCCTTCATCTCATCATTAGGCAGCTGTACTAAGGAAATCGTTGTCTCTGATACATGATCAACAGCACACTTCTGAATAGCTGTCACAACGTAATCCTTTGCCTTCTTATCTGCTTCTTCTTTTGCTCGTGTTTCTAATTCTTTGATCATGACTGCTGTTTCATGCTTTACTTCGTCTTCAACAGTCTTTAATAAGTATTCCTTTGCTTGTTCAGAGGTTAATCCGGAAATTCTTTCCAGTTCCTGAGTTCTTTTTGCTTCCAAATCTGAAACTTCCTGCTTCAGCTTCGTGAGTTCTGCCTCTTTACGTGATAATGAAGCTTCTTTCTTCTCTACGGCTTCGGTCTTCCGGTCGAGATTTTCCTCTCTGGAAAGAACACGCTT
>VOFE01000098.1_pt1 | contig 12000 bp, 30 predicted proteins | sample 5384071 | NCBI WGS metagenome assembly VOFE01 (sample SAMN12384724, study PRJNA508395) | human gut metagenome | isolation source: healthy gut D | host: Homo sapiens
TTCTGTGCAGTGAGGATCTGTCCTGTAAACGCCCGGTTTTCCGAGCAGCTTACGCACCAGGATTATCTCGGGGCTGTGCTGAACCTCGGGGTGAAGCGTTCGCGTACAGGGGATATCATCCCGGATGAAAGGGAAGCGATGATCTTTGTTCATAACGATATTGCGGAGCTGATCCTGAACGAACTGACCAGGATCCGCCACACATCTGTGAAAACGGAACGTGTGCCCCTTTGTGATATCCGCTATGTCCCGCGATACAATGAGATCCGCGGCACGGTCGCTTCCGTCCGTCTGGACAGCCTTCTTGCCCTTGCATTCACGGGCTCGAGATCGAAGCTGTCCGGCCTTATCGAGGGGGCGAAAGTCTATGTGAACGGACGACTCATCACAAGCAACGGATATCAGCCTGAAGAAGGCGATATCATCTCCGTCCGGGGAATGGGGAAATTCCGGTACGACGGATGCACCGGCCGGAGCAGAAAGAACCGGCTGACGGTTACTGTCAGCAAATACATTTAGGATCAGACAGGATTAAAAAATGACTCAGAACCAAACAGGTGAAAACAGGAATAAAACAGCACGAATATGGATCATTTCTCTGATCGCCGTGGCGGGGATGCTCCTTGCCGATCAGTGGACAAAACATCTGGCGATCCCTTCACTTAAAGGGACAGCCTGCGGTGCCGCTGATCGACGGTGTGTTCCAGCTGAACTATATTGAGAACCGCGGCGCGGCGTTCGGGATCATGCAGGGCCGGCAGCTCTTTTTTGTTGTATGTACGGTTGTCATCACACTGGCCATCCTTTACCTCTGTGTGAAGATGCCTTATGAAGCAAAATATAATCCGCTTCGTTTTTGTGCAGTGCTGATCTGGTGGGGCGGCCGGAAATATGATCGACCGGCTGCGGCTGGATTATGTTGTGGATTTCTTTGATTTCTGCCTGATCGATTTCCCGGTTTTTAATGTGGCGGACTGTTATGTTGTTGTGGCGTGCATCTTATTTGCTGTGCTCATCCTGTTTTATTACAGAGATGAGGAAGACTTCGATTTTCTGAAAAGCAGGAGAGGATAATACCGATATGGAAACGCTCACATTCAGAGCTGTACAGGACGGGGAGAGGATTGACAGATATTTAAGCGGATGTCTGGAGGGACCTTTCCCGTTCTTATATACAGAAACTTGTAAAAGACGGAAATATCCGTGTTGACGGGCGCATTGTCAAAGCTAATTACAAGCTGTCCGCCGGCGAGGAGATCCGCGTCCTTGTTCCCGAACCGGAAGTCCCGGACATCCGTCCGGAAAATATCCCGCTGGATATCCTTTATGAAGACGATGACATCCTTGTGGTCAATAAGCCGAAGGGAATGGTTGTCCATCCGGCGCCGGGACATTATGAGCATACGCTTGTCAATGCAGTTATGTATCACTGTGGGGAACGGCTGTCCGGCATCAACGGGGTCATGCGTCCCGGGATCGTGCACCGGATCGATATGGATACGACCGGATCGCTCCTCATCTGCAAGAATGACCAGGCGCACCGGATCCTAGCGGAACAGCTGAAGGAACATTCGATCACCCGGCGTTATCATGCGATCGTCCACGGGAACCTGAAGGACGATCATGGCACGGTAGATGCGCCCATCGGACGTCATCCCACGGATCGTAAGAAAATGAGCACGAAAGCGCCCAATGCCCGCAGCGCTGTGACCCATTACAGCGTTCTGGAGCGGTTCGGGGGGATTATACGTATATTGAGTGCGAACTGGAGACCGGGCGGACGCATCAGATCCGCGTCCACATGTCGTCCATCGGACATCCGATCCTGGGAGATCCGGTATACTATCCGGCCCGGTGTCCGTATAAGCTTCAGGGCCAGACGCTGCATGCGAAGATCCTGGGGATCACGCATCCTGCTACCGGAGAGTATATGGAATTTGATGCTCCGCTCCCGGAGTACTTTATGAAGCTTCTTGATGTGCTTCGGAAAAAATGAATTAATTTTCACGGAATCATTGTAATTGTATAAGCAATTCGTTATAATAATCATATGGTTTTTACGCAAAGGAGAGTGGCTTATAATGAAGACAAATACGATCATTACCATAGGAAGGCAATATGGAAGTGCCGGAAGGGAGATTGGTTCTAAGGTTGCCGATGCGTTTGGCATCAAGTTGTATGACAAGGAAATGCTTTCCCGCGCCGCGAAGGAAAGCGGAATCTGCGAGGAAATTTTTGAGACCCATGATGAGAAACCGACGAACAGTTTTCTGTATTCCTGGTGATGGATACATATTCCATGGGGTATTCAGGAAGTACGTATACAGATATGCCAATCAACCATAAAGTATTTCTGGCACAGTTTGATGCAATCAAGAAGATTGCAGACGAAGGTCCGTGCATCCTGGTCGGACGCTGCGCGGACTATGCGCTGGAGTCTTACAAGAATGTGGTCAGCGTGTTTATCCATGCGGATATGAGCGCCAGGATCCGCAGGATCGCAAGACTTTACGATCTGACGGACGCGAAGGCGAAGGAACGGATCGTTAAGACGGATAAGAGCCGCGCAAGTTATTATAATTACTATACAAATAAAAAGTATTCAATGCAGACAGCTATGAGCTGTGCCTGACCAGTTCAGAGCTCGGGATCGACGGGACCGCACAGGCGATCATCAATTATGTACAGGCAAAAGAGAGCATCGCCCGTGACAAGCGGATCATTTGAGACAATAATAAAAATCTTCCGGTTTTATTCCGGAAGATTTTTTTGCCTTTGCGCGGCGGATTCGGCACCCGGATGATCCGGTCCGGCCATCCGCTGATATTGCCGTTCAGGATCGCGTGGAACATGCGCTCGCGGGCGCCCGGATGCTCCAGGTTGATCTGCCGGAGAAGCTCCTTGGCATACTGGCGTTTGGTGTATCCGTCCACCGGGCATTTGCTTTTCACGACCGGCAGGTCGTACTTGTTTTTGAATCCGATCACATCCATCTCATCCACATACATGAGGGGACGGATCACAGTCAGGTCCATCCGGTCCAGGTAGGTGCGCGGGGAGAACGAGTGGAACCGGCCTTCGAAGATCAGGGACAGAAGCATGGTCTCAATAATATCGTCCTTGTGATGCGCATACGCAACCTTGTTGCAGCCCATTTCCTTGATCGCCTGATTCAGCGCCCCTTTGCGCATTTTAGCGCACAGGGAGCAGGGATTGACTCTTTCCGTATGTTAAACAGAATGTCGTATATATCGGATTTTACGATCTTATAGGGGACATCAGTTCCCGGCACAGTTCCCGGATTCCGGTCAGGTCAAAATCCTCGAAGCCCCCCACGGTGATGGCGCTGAGCTCAAAATGCTTCGGGTAGAATCTTCTGAGGCCGTGGAGGGCGTACAGAAGGGTCAGACTGTCTTTTCCGCCGGATATGCCGACCGCGATATGGTCGCCTTCCTGTATCATTTCATATTCATCCACGGCTTTCCGTGTATAACTGAGTAAACGCTGCAGCTGCATGTTTATAAATTCCTTTCTTATTTTATGGTTTTTCAGTTTTATTTCTATACTTCCCGCAGTTTTACCGCGCCTGCGGCCTTCCTCCGCCGGTTTTCATCAATGGCAGCGTAATGCTTTTTCGTTGTATTGACATCCTTATGGCCCAGGACATCCGCCACCAGGTAGATATCGCCGGTTTCCCGGTACAGGGCCGTGCCGTAGGTGCTCCGGAGCTTGTGGGGGTGATCTTTTTATTCGGCGTCACTTCACGGGCGTATTTTTGACCATGTTTTCGACCGCCTGCACGCCCATGCGTTTCCGCTGGGTGGAGAGGAAAAGAGCGTTCTCATGGCCCGGGAGCGGGAGAGTGGCCTTCCTCGTCGTGTACATATAGGTTTTCAGCGCTTCAGCCACTTCATCGCCGAAGTATACAACCATTTCGTTTCCGCCCTTGCGCGTGACTTTGATGCCGTTGTTTTTAAAGTCTACGTCCTGCAGGTCAAGGCCGACACATTCCGAAACACGGATGCCGGTGCCCAGAAGAAGGGTCAGGATGGCCAGATCCCGGTTCTTTTTTTTCTCATAATAAGCTTTGCGCTGGCCGGTTAGATGATCCGCGCCGTGATCCACGTAGTCCAGAAGCTTTGCAACCTCATCGGTATCAAGCCGGATGATTGCTTTTTCATGGAGTTTCGGCATATCCACGAGCAGCGTCGGATTTTTGGAGATGGCCTGGCGTTTGTAATAATATCCATAGAAGCTCCTTAACGCCGACATTTTGCGCGCAAGCCCTTTTTTCAGTGTTTGTGATCTGCTTTTTATCATCATTTTCATAGACCTTCAGGTATTCCTGGTATTCCTCGATATCGACAGGCTCCAGGCGTTCCAGATCCTGAAGGGTGAACTGATCGATGGAATAATCCTTATAGAGCGGATTATTTTCCATTAAAAAATGAAAGAAAACGCGGATGTCATACGCATACGAGATCCGTGTCCTTGCGGATGTCGTCGGCTCAACGGCGCGGAAATAATCCCGTGCGAATGCCGGCAGCGTCTTCAGGATCGATCGCAGACGCAATGTATTGTCTACATATTTCTGTTCGTGATACGTTTTTGTATCTTTCTGATTTGTTGATTCCATATTATTATTTATAACCCCTTTAAACATGAATTTGCCGTTGTTAATGGCGGTTACGCCGGATCACCTGTATATTATAGCGGAAACCTTTGTTTTTGTCTATATCTTTTGGAAAAATCAGTATTTGTCGTATAGATTGAAATATATAAAGGAGAGCCGGTACAGCTGCTGTTCCGCGGATGTCAGGGAATAACGGCCGTACCGGCTTTTGATGGGGTTAATATATCAATACATAGGGATGTATATTGATACCTGAATATAAAGTATACAGATCACATATCACATATTGTAGGCAACGATCAGATGCCGGCCGCTCTGTATGTCATCGGATTCCAGCCGGTTCATGTCTTTAAGGGACCTGAACGTATTCAGCGGTCGATCCGAAGTCCGCCGGCTTTGTCCGTTTGGCGATATCCCACAGCGTGTCGCCTTTACGGATCTCAATGCTTTTATAATATGTATGCGTGTCATGATCTGATAAGCCCTGTGCAGATACAAGAAATGCACTTCCGGATACACAGATGATCAATGCACAGATGAATCCGGTGAATAACCTTTTTGTACGTTTTGCTCTTTTTTGATAATTTCCTACGCTGTGTTGTTCTGGATGATCTTCTGTTCATAGTAATACGCTCCTTTTTTAGTAAAAATCCATCCGGACCGACCGGACAAAACTGAAAAATGAAATTGTATACATGTATAATGTGATTCGAATAAATGTTCGTGGAACAGATGTTCTATATTTGAGATTATATAACCAGAACAGATGTTTGTCAATATAAAATCGAACATATTTTCGCAACAAATGTTTGCTTTTTTCATAATGCTGTGCTATTATACTCCTATAAAGCACTTAAAGAGGAAGGAAATACGGGTTTTTATCATGTCAAAGGGAAAAATTAGTAAAAACAAGAGGAAATTCTGGAATATATCAAGATGCAGATCCTGAACGCGGATTCCCGCCGGCTGTGCGTGAGATCTGCGAAGCGGTCAATCTGAAGTCCACGTCTTCTGTACACTCTCATCTTGAGACGCTTGAGAAGAACGGATATATCCGAAGGGATCCCACAAAGCCCAGAGCCATTGAGATCCTGGATGACAGCTTCAACCTCACACGGCGTGAGATGGTGAATGTTCCGATTGTCGGTCAGGTGGCTGCCGGACAGCCAATCCTGGCGCAGGAAAATATCGAGGACTATTTTCCCTATCCCGGTTGAGCATATGCCGAATAAGCAGACATTCATGTTGAAAGTTAAAGGTGAAAGCATGATCAATGCAGGGATCCTTGAATGGGGATATGGTGCTTGTCCAGGAAGAACATACGGCTTCCAACGGAGATATGGTCGTTGCGCTTGTGGATGACAGCGCTACAGTAAAGACTTTTTATAAAGAGGAAGGCGTTTACCGCCTTCAGCCGGAGAATGATTTTATGGATCCAATCATCGTAAAAGATGTTTCCATTATCGGAAAAGTGATCGGTGTGATCCGTCTGTTCAAATAAGAAAAAAACCTGCCGGAAGAATAAAATCTTCCGGCAGTTTTTTAATGCTATAATTTATTTATTATTCTGCAAGTTTGTTCCGGGCGATATCCTTTTCCGTCTTTCCAGATCCTCTCCAGATCGTAGAAAAGGCGGTTTTCTTTGTCGAAAACATGGACGATGATCTCGCCGAAATCCATCAGGATCCAGCTGGCGCCTGAACGGCCCTCACGCTGTTTTAAATGATATCCGGCTTTGCGGAGTTCTTCTTCCACATTGTCTACCAGAGCATTGATCTGGCTTTCGCTGTTACCGCTGGCGATGATGAAATAATCTGCAAGCACGGAAACGCCTGTGATGTCAATGATCTTGATATCTTCGCCCTTTTTATCGCTCAGCGCCTGCCAGGCAATGCGTGCCATTTCTTTTGACTGATTCATATGCGTATCTCCTTTTTGAATCTGTTATTTGTAATATTCACATGTGCTGACGGTCATGGGATCCACTGCTCTTCCGCCGTCTTTCAGGTTGGATCAACGGGCTTGCCGGTTGTGCGGACAGATATACGGCGCGGTCGATATCCTGAAATACCAGTCTGCGTATTTCCTGCAGCCCGGGTATGATCTTCCGGTTCGGCTCGATATAATCCGCGATATAGATGATCTTCTCAAGCATGGTCATCCCAGGACGCCCGGTCGTATGGTACGTGATGGCGTCCAGGATATCCGGATCCTTGATCTTATATTTTGGCTGGCCAGGTATGCGCCAAGCTTTGCATGGATCAGCGCAGGCATCTCCAGCTCGGACTCGGTCAGTTCAATGCCGTGCTTCCTGCACAGGACGATCTGGTCTTCTGCTGAACAGTATTTTGCACAGTCGTGAAGCAGTCCGGCCGTCAGGGCCTTCTCGACGTCCTCGCCATACACATGGCCAGTGAGGCTGCGGTGTACATTACGCCGATGGTATGCTCGAAACGGTCTTTTTTCAGCTTTTTGGACAGTTTTTTGCGTATCTCAAGCAGTTGTTCTGTCATGGTTCCTCTCTGATTATTTTTGCGTCCGGCCGGACATACAGTGCGGATCCGTGCCGATATAAAGATGATTCTCCTGTATATAATCCGGCCACGATGTCGGGCACCATATAACGGATGCCCGGCCTTTTTCCGCCCGTTCCCGTATCGTTGTCGAGGAGATCTCAACGAAAGGGGCCTGAAGCAAGCCGGATTTTTGAACCATATTTCTGTTTCAGATAGCGGATCTGTTCTTTCATGCATTTTGGCATCCTTGTCGTCGCGCATGGCCGCAAGGATCGTACATGAAGGAAAGATCTCCCGGAAGTTCTTCCACTGTTCGATGGAGAACAGGAATCCGCCCAAGGATAAAATAAAACTCGTGATCCGGATACAGGCGGTTAATCGCCTTCATAGTCTGATAGGTATAGGAATGTTCATGTGCCGAGGCCTCATGAAAGATTCTATTTTAAATACGGGATATCCTCTGATGGCAAGGCGCACCATCTCGACACGCCAGAGCAAACCCTTTTTGCTCATCCGGTCGACTTATGGGGCGGATTCCCGTTTGGCAGGAACCAGATCTCGTCAAGGCTGAAATTTTCATAGGCGAATTCGCCGAGGAGCAGATGCCCGATATGGATCGGATCAAATGTCCCTCCCATGATACCGATCTTCATTGTCTTTTTTCTGCCCTCAGGCGGGGAAGGATGATCTTTTTCTTATCATCTTTTTTTCCTTTCTTTGTAAAGGACAATTTTTTACCGATCACCTGAACGACTTCAGAACTGGTTCGTTCTGCGAGATTTCCGCCAGATTCGGGGATCATCCGCGCAGTTGTTCAGGACGCTGATCTTAATCAGTTCTCGCGGGCATCTAAGTGCCTCTGATACAGCCTCGGTCAGTCCGGGCGTCATGCTGTTTTTCCGACCTGGAAGATCGGATCCATCGTCATGGCCAGGCTTTTTAAATAAGCTCTCTGCTTTGTTGTCATAATTCTCTCCTTCTTTATTCAGGTTCATGTTCTATTTATAGTAATCAAATTCTAGTCCGTACATACGCACGGTATCGCCTTCCTGGATGCCTGCATTTTCAAGATCCTCAAGGATGCCGGAATCTTTCAGGAATTTCTGGAAGAAAGCAAATCCTTTTTTCAGAATCAGGTTGGTATAGCCGAGCATTTTTTCGATTTTGGGACCTTCGACTATATACATACCGTCTTCCAGTTCTACAGTATACGGAAGTTCCTCGTAGATAAGTTCGTCTTCAGGGAAGTATTCCTGCTCAAAATGACACCGGTGCTGATCCATCTGTTCCAACTGCGCTGCTCACATAGTAAAGAAGTTCGGATACGCCTTTTCCCTGTGGCGCCGGAAATAGGAAATACACGGATTCCCTTTCGGCTCAAATTCATCTTTCAGACGCTGTACCGGATCGGCCTCCGGTTCATAGATCAGATCTGGTCTTATTTGCCGCAATCACCTGCGGACGCTGAGCAATTTCAGGATTATACGCAGCCAATTCCGCATTGATTTTGTAAATGTCATCGACAGGATCTCTTCCCTCTGTTCCTGCAGCATCAACGACGTGGATCATAAGCTTAGTACTTTCTACGTGACGTAAAAACTCATGTCCCAGTCCGATTCCTTCGGAAGCACCTTCAATCAGTCCGGGGATGTCGGCCATGACAAATCCCTTGGCACCGTCCAGGTCAACAACGCCCAGATTAGGATTGAGTGTTGTAAAATGATAATTGGCAATCTTCGGTTCCGCATTTGGTTACGCGGGATAAGAGGGTGGATTTCCCTACGTTCGGGAATCCGATCAGTCCTACATCAGCAATGACTTTCAGCTCCATATATACTTCCAGCTCGCGGGCCGGCTGTCCAGGCTGGGCGTATTTCGGGACCTGCATGGTGGAGGTCGCAAAATGCTGATTGCCAAGCCCGCCCTTACCACCCTTGAGAACGATCTGCCGACGGTTGTCTCCCGACATGTCCGCGATGACTTTGCCGGAAGAGGCTTCTTTGATCACGGTACCTTCCGGAACACGCAGGACAAGATCTTTCCCGTCTTTTCCGTGGCATCGGCGTTTTCCGCCCGGTTCTCCGTCTCCTGCCGCATATTTTCTTTTGTGGCGGTAATCTACAAGTGTGTTGAGACCTTTCCATCCATTCAAAGATCAGATCTCCGCCCTTGCCGCCGTCTCCGCCGTCAAGACCAACGTTGGGAACATAAAGCCCTCTTCGGAAGCTGCAATGCCCATCTCCGCCCTTACCGGAGCGGATGAATATCTTAGCTCTGTCTGCAAACATAATTTCTCCTTTATTTTTTGCTTTTTATCAGGAAAATCAAATGATAATTGTTAATTTCTTCATGAAAAATTTGTATTAAAAAAAGCCCCAGACTGAAAAAGTCTGGGGCTTATACTGCATGTTTTTACGAGTGAAAAGATTCCGCAAACTTTTCGTCAAAGTCCGATTATTCAGCTGCCGGATAGATAGAAACCTGTTTCTTATCTCTTCCTTTTCTCTCATATCTTACAACGCCGTCCACAAGTGCGAACAGAGTATCGTCTCCGCCACGTCCTACATTAACGCCCGGGTGAATCTTTGTGCCGCGCTGTTTGTAGATGATATTTCCGGCGTGTACAAACTGTCCGTCTGCTCTTTTCGCGCCCAGTCTCTTAGACTCGGAATCACGTCCGTTCTTTGTAGAACCAACTCCTTTTTGTGAGCAAAGAACTGAAGATTCATTTTCATCATGGTTCTTACACCTCCTTGAAAATCATGTCGATGTATGGTTCGTATTCACTGCTGTCTTCTATCTCTTCCAGACCAAGAATCATGGAATCCAGCAATAATGCGGCATCATGGGATGGAGGCTTTCCGTTAAAACGGAAGGAAATACTTCCGGTATCCTCGTCAGATACACAGCTTGTCTTATCATCCGTGAATGTCTCTCAATGGAGTTCAGTGCATTGATGACAAGTGACCGAAACAGCAGCACATACAATATCCTGTCCCTGCTCGTCTGCATATCCGGCATGGTCTTCTGTATCAAATCCCACATATTCGTGCCGTTCGGTCTTATAAATGGTTACCTTAATCATCGGATAACAGATTAAGCGTTGATCTTTTCGATCTTAACTGCTGTATACTGCTGTCTGTGACCATTCTTTCTTATGGTATCCAGATTTTCTCTTGTACTTGTAAACGATAACTTTTTAGCTTTGCCGTTTTCAACTACGGAAGCTTCAACTGTTGCTCCCTCTACAGTCGGATTACCAACAACCATCTTGTCGTTGTTCACTGCAAGCACCTGGTCAAATGTATAAGTTTCGCCAGCTTCTACACCAAGTTTTTCCACTTTAATGATATCGCCTTCAGCTACTTTGTACTGTTTACCACCTGTTGCTATAATCGCGTACATATGGCACCTCCTATTATCATTACTCGCCAACTATGGTGTCTGTCATCAGAACTTGAATACCTCGTTGTGCGGCATACCATGTATATTAGCATATTAGATACCGGTTTAGTCAATAGGTTCTTTGGCTTTTTTTAGTTTTTCATAACAATATTCAATAATACTTTTTCTTGTTATGATTCCAATGAATTTCTTCTGGTCATCTACAACCGGAACAAAATTCTGATTCATTGCTTTCTGAAGAAGATCCTCCATGTCAGCATCTGCCTGATACAGCCTCATAATCTGCTTTTTCTTGGAAAATCCTGGATAAAAATTGTCTCTGCCTCTTTCAGGTTCAGATTCGTATACTTTCTTGATTCCCCAAAGGATATCTCCTTCTGTCATTGTTCCGACATATTCCCCTGCCTTATTGAGCATGGGAATGGATGCATATTTATGAAATTCCATTGTTTCCAAAACCTGACGAATGTGCTGTAATCATAAATAAAAGCAACCTCACTCTTCGGCTTGAGAAAAAATAAAATATTCATCTCTTTTTCTTTCAGTTTCTTGGTTTTAAATCTGTGTCAGTTACGAAAATCTCATACAATGCTTATTGCAAACTGATCGCATGTTTGAACTCATCATGACGTACACCAACAATAATGTTCAGCTCGCTGGATCCCTGATCAATCATCTTGACGTTGATATGGGCATGTGCCAGTGCAGAGAAGATTCTTCCTGCTGTACCTCTCGTGGACTTCATTCCACGACCAACGATCGCGATAAGTGCAAGATCAGACTCAAGCTCAATGTGATCCGGATCTACGGCTTTATGAATTCCCGCAAGGATCTGCTGCTCTTTCTCTTCAAATTTATCCTTGTGAACAAAAATTGTCATTGTATCGATTCCAGATGGCATATGTTCAATGGAAACTCCGTTGTCTTCAAATACCTGAAGGACTTTCCTGCAGAAACCGATCTCAGAGTTCATCATTGCTTTTTCAATCGTAATAGCAGCGAAACCGTCTGTTCCGGCAATACCGGTGATCGTATACTTCGGCTGACAACAGGTTGCTTCTACGATCAGAGTTCCCTTGTCCTGTGGTGCATTTGTATTCTTGATGTTGATCGGAATACCGGCTTTTCTTACAGGGAAAATCGCATCTTCATGCAGAACGGATGCTCCCATATAAGAAAGCTCACGAAGCTCTTTATATGTAATTGTCTCAATTGATTTTGATCCTTTTACAATTCTTGGATCTGCAATCTCCTTCGGATGATCTCCTGGTAACGCTCATGGATCTTACAAGCTGGTCTGAAAAGTCTTTCCCGCTGACGGCGGTTTCATAGCAGGCATAGAGCATATCCGTTACTTTTTGTATCGCCGGAGAACCGTTTCCCGGTGCAGACGGAACGACATAGCGTCTTGACTCTTCCGCCCTGATGATCGCGCCGACTTTTTGA
>VOFE01000183.1_pt1 | contig 12000 bp, 23 predicted proteins | sample 5384071 | NCBI WGS metagenome assembly VOFE01 (sample SAMN12384724, study PRJNA508395) | human gut metagenome | isolation source: healthy gut D | host: Homo sapiens
GACTGGGATATCTTTGAAGGACAATATTTTGGAGAGTTCAAGCGAAATACAACGTAGTGCAGCTGTTTGTGATACCGCAACACTGGCGCTGGTGCGTGGACGCTTGACTATGGGCTCGATATGCTGGCCTGTTACTGGATCGCAATGGACGAAAGGGAGAATGCGTTTGCATATAAAGAGCTGTATGAAAGCGGGCTGAAGGTATCCGACGCGGCGCAAAAATTATAGAGATGACGGATGAACCGGTTTACGCGCATTATGCCCCCGCCGGATTTGTGGAACAGGCACAGCGATACGGGGAAAAGTACGGCGGAAATATTTTCCTCGAACAGGGAATACTGCTTGCCCGGGCCAGTAACGACAGGGTGCAGGGCTGGTACAATTTAAAGGAATGGTTAAAGTTATGAGGTATCAAACGAAGCAAATAAACAAATGATACAGGATAATAAGGGAGCGGGACGCGCATTTGAAAATTTTTGAAAACTGCGTCAACCTGATCAGGACGCTTCCTGCTTTGCGCTACGACGGTAAGAACTGAATGATTGCGCACGCGAGCCGCATGAATTGACTCACGCGCCGGACGCGATTCGTTATTTTGTGGCGGAGGCCAATACCTGCCGACACGATTGCTCCACAGGGCAGGCATGATTTTGATTATGACGAGCAGCTTGCCGAACTGCTGGAATTTGGACAATAAGCCTGAAATGGATGTCGGATGAATGGCGGGCGGCGTCGGATAAAACATATTAACATGATAGTATGGAAAAGTGGAAGGACGAAATAATTCGTCCTTTTTTCATGCGCAGAATCGAGGATATCTGCAAATGCGGAAAGGAAAAGATATGGAAGATAAAATAACAGTGAGGGACCTGTGGTGGCAGGCAATGTCTGTAATGGGTGAGGAAGCCGGATATGAAAGCGGATATGCGACATTTACAGTGAATCTTTAAACCAGCTGATGATAGATTGCTTTGATGCAATACGCGCAGAATTTTTACGGAAAGGAACCTTTGGAAGAAAATCCCGCAGTAAAAAAATATGGAGGATATCATCCCTTTTGAGCATGAAGTAATCACATGGGCTGGGCTTACTGGCTGCTTTTTCAGGACGATGAAAAATGACAAAGCCAATATTTGTAACGCAAATTATGAAACGAACAAGATCAAATATGCAAAGGCGGCGGAAGAGGTAGGACGTTTACGGAGGATGATGGATATGTGTTGGAGCAAATTCCGCCTTCCAACGGAACCAAGGCAATAGAGTTCAAGCGAGCGAAGAGCGGATTTTGAAAGCGAAATTGTTGTATCTTTTATCGCGTTCCTGACTGCCTGAAATACGATATCGGATCAGAGCGGGAGGCCGGTGAAACGGTTTGGTTATGAAAAGTTGTTCACAGGGCAGGATAAACGGTATATTCCGGTTATCCCATTTGAACGACAAAAAAGAACGAGAAGAAAAGCGATTAATTCATAGCGGCGACAAGCTGTATTTATGGAAGGACGATAATACGACCACTGAGCTATACACAGGCATGAACGATATGCGAAGCTGCGCATTTCAAATGGAGAGCCAGTTGTGGATATTGGATGGAAAAAAGATGATGCGTTATGACGGAAAGGTTGCAGAGCCGGTGGAAAAACAGCGTACGTGCCGACATCCACGATCGCTGCGCCGCCATCTGGGGAGGCGAGACCAGGACCAGTTTAACCTGCTGACGCCGCTGCGGATCAATAAATTTTGGGAAATACGAGCGCAACGGTATACCAGCTCGATTCGACTGATATTTCTGGAGTGGAAAAATGCGAAAAAGCTCGAAGCGAACGGAAACTGGTCTGTAATTCAATCGTGGAGCGTTGAACCCAAGTCCAGGAGAGTGACGTTTGCAGGAGCTATTGGGAACTCTCGGTAACTGGGGGAAGATAATGTACGCATTACCTATAAAAAGGAGAATCAAAAAGAAAATCAGGCGGACAAGATCAACAAGTGTACGACGGCGTGCTATGGGGACTGGGGGATATAACAGGTTATTTGTTGCGGGGAATCCGGATTATGTCAACCAGGATTTTGTATCGGATTTTACCGACGGAACGCAGGCGCTGCCTACCTACTTCCCGGAAAATATGTACGCCCAGATTGGACAGGACAATACGAAAATCATTGGGTACCTGCGGAGCGGAAATGAGCTGGCGATTTTGAAGGAAGATAACGAGCAGGATGCGACCGTGTTCCTGAGATCGGCAACATTAAAGATGACATTACAGTTCTTTTCCCGCTGAAAACCGGACTTGCAGGCGTAGGTGCGGTTTCTCCGTATTGCATGAAGGATCTGAGGGACGACCATATGTATCTCTCGAAGCAGGGGAGTATTTGCAATTACTACGAACGCGGTGACGGCCCAGCAGTATGCACAGGCAAGAAGCGAGCTGATTAATAAAAAGCTGTGCAGGGAACCAAAGCTCGAGGAAGCCGTGGCGGTAGAATATCAGGGATATCTTTATATCGCGGTAAATGGGCACGTTTATGTGGGCGGATGCTGCGCAGCGAAACTACAAAGGAAAGAATGCCGAGCAATACCAGTATGAATGGTATTACTGGGAGAATGTGCCTGCGCGATGTTGGTATAAGGGAAAAAACGAAAGATTGCTGTTTGGTACTGATGATGGATGTGTGATGAGGTTTTATAATACGAAAATTTCATCGTCGTATAATGACGACGGAAAGCGATCACCGCGTATTGATGACGCCGGCAATCGCTTTTGACACATATACAAAATACAAAACGGTGCGCAGGATTTACACAAAGCTGAACCCGTACGCAAGGTCGAGTGTCAAGCTCTATCTGAAAGAGGATGGGGCCGAGGTTCTGGTGGATGATAAAAAAGCGGACATCATGAACTGGGATGATGTGGATTTTGAACGGTTTACATTCAACAACCAATACGGATGTAAATATTATTTATACAAAGGTAAAGGCGAAAAAAGATCATTACAACGCAGTTTAAATTGAAAATGATGTATTGGATGAAGCGTTTGAATTTATGGAGCGACGGTCTACTATGACCTGAAGACAAAGGTAAAATAGGTAATGTGAAGGAGAAAAGAATGAATATTGATAAATTGAAATTTACAGATGCGGATTTTAACGGACAGGATGTTTCCAGCCTGCCGGATAATCCTTCTGCTGAAGGCATATCCGCTTCTGAACTGAAGGCGCGATTTGACAATATTGGGAAGATGATGATCGCGCTTGGAAAACATTAATGAACTGATCGATGCGCTGATGGATACGGAAGCGGGGAAAAGCGGTGCGGAAAATATTGGCGTTTCAACAATTTTTGGTGCGGAAGGAACGAACGTACAGGATGTTTTGGAAAGCGTCAGGAGACTGGAAGTTGAGGACAAGGCGGAATTATTGCAAAATTCAATGAATATGTTATGAAACCGATATTGTCCAGATGAGGGGACGGTCAACGACAGCGGTGATGAGCCAGAAGGCGGTGACAGACGCGATTGATGCCGGCGGCGGTGGCGGCGGTGGCGGCGGGGAATTTGAACCTGTAGGATGTATGAAATTTTTTGCAGGCGAGACATTGCCGGATGGATATTTATGGTGCGACGGCGCGAGTTATCCAACAAATGGGGATTATAAAACTCTTTTTTGAAATTATTGGTACGAGATACAACCAGGCCGATGATATGGCAAAATACATTTCGCGTTCCGGACATGCGGGACGCGTGGAGTCGGCAAGGATGAGGACACGTTTGACACGCTTGGCAAGGCAGGAGGGAGTGAGACGCAAAGCTACGACTTAACGAACGGAACGGCAACAGCACAGATGTTAGTGCATAATGGACAGATGAGAAGCGCGTTTAATGGTAGTGTTATTGAATTTACGAATCAGATGAATATTACCAATAGCGCGTCGGTCGGACCAGTAGCAGGATATGGCGTAAAAGTTGTTGGAAGTACTGCGCCAGAAAACAATCTTCAACCTTATCTCGTATGCAACTATATTATCAAATACGATAGATCTTTTTGGGAGGAAATAGGGTAAACTGCCCGCCGTGCATCTGGGCGTTTTTCTGATTCCGACTGGCAGGAGAACGAAGCCGGCGGATATGTACTGAATATCCCCGAACGCGAGCATAGGCAGGGGTGAGCATTGCGTATTGACTGCGCTTTTACGATACGACGGAAACGGATAAGATGAAGGCAGTGCTGTTTGAAATGGAAAAAAACAGCGCAGGTGATATTGTGATCTATTCGGACACGACATTCGGAAGGAACGGCATACATTGACCGTGTCTATTTGGTACCTGCGGGCAGGGTGTTATCTGTCAATGGGAAGACGCCGGATATGGATGGGGACGTTCCGGTTGTGGAAGGTGATAACCAGAATCTAATCATCAACGGCGACTTTCAGGTGTGGCAACGCGGCGAAAGCAATTTTACAGGTGGCGGTTATACAGCAGACCGGTGGCGATTCGATTCGGCAAACAGTGACAATTCGGCAACAGTTGCGAGAAACAACGGAAAAGGCAATGTGCGATTATTGCCACGCAAGCTTTAAATAATAATGCGCGAATATCCCAATATGTAGAAGTTGCAAAAAATTTCGGCGACTATTTAAACGGAAGACGCTGACACTATCTTTTGAAGCGTATACCCCAACACCGAGAACTATTACGGCGTACGTTGGGAAAGGGCCGGTATCAACGGACTCTATTGCAACAAAAAGAATTTTCATTGGATAGTCAAGAACAAAGGTTATCTATGACATTTGATATTCCGGAAGGCACGTTCTCGTCTGAAGATGGTTATCTGTATGTAATTATTGGATTGGCAACAAATACTGCGGGAACATACGGATTCTCACGGCCGACTGTTTTTTCAGCGGGATGCTTGGAAATCGGTCAGGTAAAATTGGAATATGGAAATGTCGCAACGCCGTTTGTGCATCGAATGTATCAAGAGGAATTGGCACTGTGCGAACGGTATTATCAAGTTCTTCCATCAGATTTAAACGGTGCTATCGCATACACACCAACCAATGCCAACGTATACGTTAAGTTTACAGCGCCAATGAGAAGCGTACCGGCAATAACGGAGTTTCCTCCTGGTATATTGCATATAATGGAGGAATATTGGATAAACTGACTATTCAGGAAATATATGCCAGGGAAATACTGGCATGGCATTCACTCTTGGAACATTTGCGTCCAAACCGGCACAAACCGTTTGCGCATGGGGAAATAACGCATTGATGAAGCTCGATGCAGAAATTTATTGAGGAGGCACAAAATGAGTATTAAGACAACAAAACCAGTCGAAAATACGGAAAAGCTGGGCGGACGTACACCAGAATACTACATCCCGGAAAGAATTGAAAATGAAAATGGTACGGCGATCAAATTTGCGGATGGGACATTGATCTGTATGAAAACGGTCACTGTTGGGGATATTGACCTGACGGCGCATATAGGCGCTACTTATACCCATAATTATGCAATCTCTTTGGGAGGATTTGCATTTCCATTTGTAGGGCATGCTACAGAAGTAAGGAAGTATCAATTACAAATACGACCAATACGCCGATATGGCTCAGTACACTGGCCGATGATTCTTGCTGGGTAACTGGTTCTGCGCAAATAAAAGTAAAAGATGTGAAAATTCACATATTGGCAGTTGGTAAAATGGAAATAAGCGGATATGGAATAAATAAGCAGAATAGTAATAAAATGAAAAACGATAAGAACAGGAGGGACAATAAATGGCACCAAATTGGGATGATATATGCAGGACAAATTTAATGAAAGCTCAAAGGGTTTTGATGAGCAGAGAAAGCAATATCAGGATGCACAGGCAGCGGAGCAGGCTGCCCCTTTGACAAAGCAGAGGGACACTGCCTCCAAAAAGGGCGCAGCAGGAACTGGAAAGGGCTAGTCAGGAGGCTTATATTGCGCGAACCATGGCAGGCAAAAAAATGCCCCAAATGCTTGCGGCACAGGGGAATCAGCGGGGGAATGACGGAAACGACAGCGTCTAATATTTTCAGGGATTACCTGAGATCAAAAAGTGCTGCGGATGCCTCCTACAACACGGCGATGTCAGATTTACCAAAAACAGTTATATGACAAACAGCTCGACACTGAAAAGCAGTTGGGCGCAAAAGCAGGCGGAGCTGGATCAGCAGCAACGGTCGCAAGCCATGGAACAGGCTAAATTTGCATATGAAATTGCCCTGAAAGAAGAGGAAAGACGAAAGCAGGAAGAGGAAGAACGCAAGAGACAAGAAGAGGCGGAAAGACAACAAAGGGAAGCAGCGGCAAGGACATGGGTAAAAAGTAAAAATACAAAAAACAGATGGAAAAGTAAAAAAAAGTTAGTTATAATTCGCGGACAGGGGAAGTATATTATACTTACGAAAATGGAAAAATAAAATCAGGTGGAAATATTGGAAGTAGTAATAGATGGCGAGGTGGACCAAGTGGTGTATAAAGAAATAAAGTAGGGAGAAACGATTTAATGAATATAGAAATTACAGTCCTGATTGCAGTAGTCGGATGTTTTGTCGGCCTTGCCGGCTGGCTATCAGGCAGGGATAAAAAAAGATTTCCGGTGAAAGCAAATGGCGCGGCAGTGTGGATGCAAAATTGGATGCGATCATGGGGATCAAACAGGACGTAAAGGTACTGGAGGGAAAAAGTCGATTTGCAGGGGCGAGAGGATCACTGCAGTGGAGCAGAGTGCAAAGCAGGCGCATTGCAGGATCACAGAACATAAGTAAATAAGGAGAAAAGGATGTTTGAATTTGTAAGGATTATGCCCTGAAGTTTAAGGGGACGCTTGTACCGCGCAAAAGTACGAAGCGGATTTTGCTGCATGAAACGTGCGGCGGACCGTTGGAAACGGTACTGGGCATCCACTTACCATCTCTCAAGAGGACACAAGGGTATTGATTACAACATTTTTGTGGAAAAGGACGGAGGAGTGGTATGGGGGCGGGGCTTGAATACTGCGGCGGCAGCGTCAGCAATTCCAATATTTCCACAAAAGGAATGAACGACGATTCCGTAGCAATCGTTGCACTTGGAAATTTTGACATCGATCAAATGCCGGAGGCACAGAAGGACGGAATAAAGCGCATCACGCGGGAAGTGGCGCAGTATTACAGGATTACCGAGATCAAGGGACATAATGAGGTAGCGGGCAGGGATTACACGACTTGCCCTGGTCAGTACTTTCCACTTGACGAGATAAGGGCTTATGCGCTTGGCAATGATCAGGCGCTGCAGCCAGCGCCAGAGCAGACACAGGAAGAAGAACATGAATTTTCAAACCTTTTCCGAAATCTGAAGCTTGTATCACCATGATGCGCGGGGATGACGTGCGGAAAGCGCAGGGAACGGTTGAGTGCCACCTTGCGGCACCCGGAAAGATTGACGGTGTTTTGGTAAGAATACAAAGGCTGCGACAGTCCGTTTCAAAAGCGCCCGTATTGCGGAAGGGTATGATCTTGGCGCAGGCGCAGACGGTGTGATCGGGCCAAAAACGTGGAAGCTTTTGCGATAGAAAGGAGAACAGCATGAATTTAAAAGTAAGGGTAAAGAATTTTTCATTTTGGGTATCGGTGGTAATTGCCGTTATCGCGCCTGTACTTGCTATTTTGGCATTACGGGAGCGGATCTTACGACATGGCAGGCGATAGGAGACCTGATTGTAAGGGCGGTCAGCAATCCATATGTCGTGTTCCTGATGCTGGCGGCGCTTTACAATGCACTTGTTGATCCGACGACAAAGGGCGTTGGTGACAGTGCAAGGGCGCTCGGATATAAGATGCCGGGAAAATGATTTGAAAAATAAAATAGAAATCAAAAGCCGTGTTCCGTTCTGGAATACGGCTTTTTTGCGTTCAAAAAGAAAAATCAACCAACGGTTGAGAAAATACACAGAGCTGTTGATTGCTTTTATGGTGTTTTCGCGTATACTTTGCGTATCGGTTGCAGAAAAGAAAAGAGAAAACGGAAGAGCTATGGATCAGATCGGAACAGTAATCAGTGAAAAAAGCGCAAGGAGCTCGGATGGACGCAGGAGCAGCTGGCAAAATCATCTTGGAGTTACCTACCAGGCCGTATCCAAATGGGAAAATGATTTATCAATACCAGACATACAAATTATGCCGGAAATTGCAAAGATATTCAGGATATCGCTCGACGAGCTGATGGGAACGGACGATATCGGCCAGAAGCAAAGGGGCTTATTTTGAAATATATTCGGTGGCGTGCATCAGGACATTCACGCGGATGTGGGCAATGTTTTTGGGAACGGTCAAAGGCGATATTTACGGAGACGTCAAGGGCGGTATTTTTGGCCGTGTGAGGAATATTTATGGGAATAATGGAGGGGCGTTGGGGGCAAGGTGGAAGGCGATATTTACGGATGCGTGGAAGGGAGCCTTTACGGACGGGTTTCGGGTTCTGTGAAAAATGGCGTACACGGAAAAATAATTGGTAAAATTATCGGCGACGGAATCAATGTGGGAAAAAAACAAAGAAAAAGGATGGAAATAATGAAAATTGCAGTTGTGCATGGGGCATGCACAAAGGAAGCACCTATCATACCGTGCAAATATTTTGGAGCGGCTTGGAGGTGAGATAACGGAATTTTTTCTTCCAGGGAATTTTTCAGAGCCATGTAAAGGGTGTTTTTCCTGCTTTGTGAACGGAGAAACACATGTCCGCATGGGCAGGTAAAACCGATTATGGAAGCATTTGAGGAGGCAGACCTTATTGTGCTGGACAGCCCTGTTTATGTTCTTGGGATGACCGGACAGCTGAAATGCTTTCTCGATCACACCGGGTACCGGTTTTATGGTACACAGGCCGGATCCGGGATGTTTTTTAAAACAGGGCTTGTGATATCCACTGCGGGAGGATATGGAACAAAACAGGCGAATAAGGCGATGAAGAGCTGCCTTTCAGGGGAACCGGCGTGTTAAGTCACGCCGGTTCCGATTCGTTTAAGGACTCCCTTCCAATCTTCAAAGGGGATGCGGATTTGCCCCACATAGGTAAAGTACAAATCTATCTGTACATGCTTCCTCCCGTTCTCCCTTACCGGGCTGTGTACCACAATCTTGCTTACAAGTTCATTGAGAATGGCGGTGTCAAGTTCCGGAATATCCAGGTACTTGTCCACCAGCTTCAGAAACTCGTTCACATCGGAAACCTGCCCGGCCTGTGTTTCAATTTCCCGTTCCAGTACACGGCGGCAAGCTGTTCAATTTCTGCCTGTTCCTTCTCATATTGGCGGGATAATTTTAAGTACCGGCTGTCAGACAGCTTGCCCAGCACATTGTCCTCATAGATGTGCCGGATAATTCGGTCCAAATCCTCCATCCGTTTTTTCGCCCCGGAGAGGGATTTCCGCTTTTCCGCCAGTTCTGTTTTACGGCTTTCCTCGTCCTGCGCCAACATTTCCAGTTTAAAGTCCTTTCGGAACATACGGACATAACTCAATGTCCGCTGGATGGTCTCCAGTACAATCCGGTAAAGCACCTGTTCCCGGATATAGTGGATTTTGCAGGAGCCGGTATTGCTCTTGTAGTTGGAGCAAACGAAATGATTCTGGCTGTCATCCTTGTAAGTGTTGCAGGTACAGAAATACAGCCTGGCCCCGCAGTCGGCGCAGTAGAGCAGGCCGGAGAACATGCTGGTTCTTCCTGTTTTTGTCGGCCTGCGTTTGTTTTTCCGCAGTTCCTGTACCCGTTCCCACTGGCCCTTCTCAATGATGGCGGGCTGGGTGTCTTCAAAAACTTCGCTGATTCTCAACCGGGTTTTCCATCCGCTTTTTGAATTTCAGGGACTTGGTATAGGTCTTGAAATTCACAGTACAGCCCGTATATTCCCGCCGCTCCAATATCCCGGCGACAGATTTGGAGCACCACTGATAGAGATTCTCCGGCATGGCCCAGCCTTTTTGCCTGGCGTGATAGGCGGTAACGGTCAGCACCCTGTCGGCTGTGAGGATTTTTGCAATCTGCATGGGGCCTTTTCCCGCAATGCAGAGGTTGAAGATACGCTGCACCACCTTTGCCGCTTCTTCGTCCACGATCCATTTCTTCTTGTCCCTCGGGTCTTTTATGTAGCCATAAGGCGGATTGCTGGCGAGATGCTCCCGGCTTCGCCCGCATCTTTACCACCGCCCGGATTTTCTTGCTGGTATCCTTGGCATAATAGTCGTTGAATACATTTTTGAACACCGCAAAATCATTTTCCCCCTTGGCGCTGTCCACATCGTCGTTGATGGCGATAAAGCGGACGTCATAAGCAGGGAAGATGAAATCCTGAAGCCGCCCCATGTAGGAATACTCCCTGCCCAGGCGGGACAGGTCTTTGACGATCACAGCGGATACGCTGTAATCCTCCACATATCGCATCATCTCCTGGAACCCCGGCCTTTGAAAGCTGGTCCCTGAAAATCCATCGTCTACGAAGAATCGGATATTCCGAAACCCATGGTCGGCGGCGTATTTGCTTAATAGGGTTTTCTGGTTGGTTATGGAATTGCTCTCCCCGTCAAGCGCATCGTCTTGGCTCAAGCGGCAGTATAAAGCGGTGATTTTCTCTGGCTGCTGGTTCATTTACTTCTCCTTTCTGTTCAGGCAGCCAAGTAAACGGTTGCCCTTTATTATAACGCTCCGATTAGATTTTTCAGCTATGTTTCTGGTTCTTTTCCTTTCAAATCCTTTTCCATCAGCCGCTTTAATTTCTTCACGATTCCTTCCGAGCCTTTTTCCGCAAAGTGGGGAATGACCGTATAGACGGTAGGCACCTTCAAAGTATGTATATTTGCTGCCGCCCAAGGTCAAAGTAATACGCACCGTCTTTGAAATGCTTTTCCATCCGTTCTCCCACAGCGGGGTCAAAATCTTTCAGCAGTTCATATAGCTTTTGTTCATCAGTCATCGGCGCCCCTCCTTTCGCCAACCGGCAGATTCAACGTGATAATAGCTGGTCTGCCAAGGCCCTGTTTCCGGCGGAACTATCAGACCGCAGGATTCCAGCTCTTGAAACGCCCGTGTCGTTACCTGTCTGCTTCGGCGGAGCTTTGTTTTGGCATCCTCCACAGTGAAGTACAGGCGGATGGTTCCATCCGTTTCGATGAAGCCTTTCTTTCTGGAAATCCCCGCCCGGTCTAGAAGCAGGGCATACAACACCTTGGCGTCATTGGATAAGTCCAGAGGGATTAGGAACCGTGGAAAAATGATGTAAGATGAAATTTCGGTATCTGTCTTGTATGGAATCATAAATTCTCCTTCCTATCCATCGACATGATAGATTGATTGATATTGACTGTCTTAACATTAACTCTTTCTTATTAACTACCGTCTAAATCCGGGCTGTCAGAGAGACGGGAAAGCCACGGGACTGAAATACAGGATATGGGCGCTCCAGAGCGTCCGCTTTTTGAAAAACCAATGAATTCTGTTTAGGCGGACAAAATAAGCGGGAACCTATATGTACTCAACCTGCCGCCTGTTCGGGAAAATCCCGTTTAGGTTAAAGGACTGTGCGGACGGTTCGTTTTGGGCGGGTATAAGGGATTTATCCTCTGTCCCGTTGACCAGCGTTTACAAAGCCTATAGAATCATGGGTTTTTTCGTCTCTAATTGTCCGCAGGCAGCCCTCCTTTTCCGGTCGCTTAAAGTTTTCTGCCTGCGGTGAACGATGGCGGCGCAGGATCTTGCAGTATTTCGCCCGGTTGGAACCGGGAAGAAAGGGCTGTCCGCAGACAGTACACCGCTTTTGCGCCTTTTGATGAAGTAAATCAGCCTCCAACGATTCATCCAAAGGCAGGACAGCGGCGCGAAACCACCTGCACAGCAGGGAGTAGGAAATACTCTGCACACGCACACGCATTCTTCTCCATCGTCAAAGGGCAAAGGCAGTTCCCGCCGTCATAGTTGCAGCACTGATGAACCAGCTTTTTCTTGCCCG
>VOFE01000568.1_pt1 | contig 12000 bp, 18 predicted proteins | sample 5384071 | NCBI WGS metagenome assembly VOFE01 (sample SAMN12384724, study PRJNA508395) | human gut metagenome | isolation source: healthy gut D | host: Homo sapiens
AGCCCGGCCGTCGCCGCGCCGGTCAAAGCACATGCTGAAAATCCCAAACGTGCCCAGCGCCAGGCCCGCGGGCAGATCCACCGGACGGGGATCGGCACAAAGGCGCAGCAGGCGCTGAAGCTGCAGCAGGAACAACTGAAAACAGAACGTCAAACGCAGCTTCGGCAGCAACGCGGGCAGGAAAAAGAAAACCGGTTCGCGCTGAAGCAGAAGCAACGAAAAGCGAAGCACCGGGGAAAGTAACCCGGGCTGGAAGGATCAAAAAAGGATGCCTGATTTCATCCGCGGAGACGCTCTCCGGGAAATCAGACATCCTTTTGCTTTGTTTTAAGCGATCGCCGAGTGAATTGGCCGCTTATGCGTGCTTGTTGACAATGCGGGTTTCCGTTTCGCCGCTTTCCAGATCAATCATGCGGACAAACAGGGAAACCTTGTTGTCCGGATTCAGATTATCCCACAACAGCGCGGTCAGCGCGTCGAGCGAATCCGGGATTTCCACGCGCTTGGGTTCGCCCTCAAAGCTGGGCAGCGGATCCCCGTCGTGCATGTAGGTATGGATGAAATGGCCTTCACCCGCCAGCGGATTTTCGTATGCGAAGGTGTAGCGGTGGCAGGACTGCCCAGTTGCCGTCGCTGCTTTTTAAGATTGACAGCGCATAGTTGAACTTGCCGTTTTCGATATGCAGAATTCGGAGATCCGCGGCGTGAAGTTCGGTCCGTCCGGCTCGAATTCCCGGCTGCGCAGCGCCTGTTCAAACGTCAGCTGCCTGTCCATGCCGGCGTAGATCGTATCGGTCTGATCGCCGTTGGTGACAATCGTCTTGTTGCCCAGAACGCGCACCGGGGCATAAATGATCAGCGACGGATCGGTCAGCTTCGAGGATCGTAAGCCTGCGTGCGGATCCCCTGTCCGTCCGTGACGAAGATGCGGTTGCGGCTGTTTTTTCACTGCGGCCCATGATGAAGTACGCGGCCGCTGCTTTGCGGCCGTCCGGCGTCTTGCCCAGTACGATACCCCGACCGGGGTAGGTGTTCTGTTGAAGATCGTCTTTGAGTGAGATTTTTTTTGCATAAAGTTTCCTCCCTAAATTCAACGGAATGACTCCCGGCCCAGGCGGTCGGCTGTTTCAGAATTGTGCTCCCTGTGGTTGTTCCACTGATCCGCCAGTTGCACATCCACCAAAAAGTTTAGACTATTCTTACAAAAAAACAAGCGCTGAAAAAAAAAAGCCCTGAACTTTCAGGACTTATTCCGGTTGTTCGATCAATTCTCCCTGATCTTCGATTTCGCCGGTCCAGATGCCGTTGTCGATCATCCACAGCTTCAGGCTCTGGGCGTCGATTGGATCTTCCTTGTTCCAGCTGAGGACGTTGTTAATGGTCTGTGTGCCGTCGTCGGCAACGCTCAGGGAAACAAACGCCGGATAGCTTTCAAAGCCCATTGGCTCTTGAGCTTGGCCGCCGGATAATTCTCGCCCAGACTGGTCAGATCATAAAATTCAAACGCGTCCAGCGCGGTTGTTTTCAGCTCCTGCGCTAACGGCTTGAAGACATATTCATTGATATAAGCGCAATCATCGTTGTCCGGCCGGCAGAAATAGATATTATGCAGTCCCGGCTCATAGACCGGCTGAGCTGAAGCGACCGCGGGCGCCGCATCGTCGGACGGCTCTACTGAGCGAAGCATGGCGGACGGCTGGGCGGCGTTCAGATAGCTCTCTTCAATGCCTGTCGCGGCTTTCGGTTCCAGCGCCCGGTAAAGAAAACAACGTAGCACTGCTGAGAAAAAGGAATCCCATCGATCCGATCATCAGTTTCTTTAACACATCATCACGCTCCTCAAATGCCCAATCATCATATCATGTTTTATTTCGTTTTGCAAATTCAGTCCCGCTGGAACACAAGTACGGCGAATCTCTACCTTTGCGGCAAAAGACGGGTCAGGTTCATTGTTTCGGCGAACTGAATTTGGTATAATAAGGACCACAGAGGTGAAGACCATGAATTCTAAGCGGGTCCGGTCGCTGCTGCTGTCAGCGGCGCTGCTTTTCGTTTTATTTCTAAGCTGGTTTATCGGCCGGTCGATATTTGTTCAAGGGCCGTACATCAAGGACCGCAGCGCGGATCTGCGGCTGCATCGGCAGTTAATGGAAGCGATGCGCGCACCTGCGGGCGAGCTGGTCAACCGCTACGCGCTCAATGAGGTAACGTATATATCGCGCGTCACCTCGCTGTCCAAGCAATGGATCGTATGGTACGACGATCAGCTGAACATCAAGGCGCAGATGGAAGAAGCACAGATCGACGCGGCGCAGGCTTTAGCGATCGGAGAACAAAATGGAATCGCGGCTTCGGCAATTCAATTCGGCTGGGTCAAGGACCGTCCGGCGATCATTGTTGAGGATCAGAACCGTGAGCTGGCGCTGGACGCTGCAACGCTGGAAAAATTAATGTTGTATGAAAAGAGGTAAAGGATGAAGGCATGGTGGAAACAGCCGTATATCAATCGGTTGCAATGGATCCTGGAACATTATGAATGGTTTGGGTTTTCCGAGAAGGAAGGACTGGTCGTGCTGATGATTGAATATCTGAACACTTGTCAGATCGCGATCACGCCGGCGCTGTTGGAACAGAAGACGGGACTGACCAAAGGAAGCGCTGGACCAGGCGTTAAGCGTCTTGTGCGCGAAGAAATATCTGGAATTGAAAGCGGGTCGTTCCTCCGTCAGCTTCAGCCTGGACGGACTTTACAGCGCGGACACGGCGAAATCACAGAAGGCGATGGAACAGCCGGTGTTCGACTTGTTTGAAGGCGAGTTCGGGCGGCCGCTGAATTCCAATGAGCTGATGACGCTGCAGGATTGGGTCAGCCGGTATGATTCGTCGGTCCTGGTTAAAGTGCTGAAAGAAGCAAGTATGTACCAAGCTCAATTTCGCGTATATGCAGCGGATTTTATCAGAATGGCAGCGAAAAGGCTGGATCGGGCCGGATGGCCGGGAGGTAAGAAATCATGAAAGTGGATGAGATTCTGGCGGCGCTGACGGCGATGTTTCCCGACGCGCATTGCGAGCTGAATCACCGCAACCCGTTTGAACTGGCGGTCGCCGTCGTGCTGTCCGCGCAGACAACCGATGTGTCTGTCAACAAGGTTACGCCGCGGCTGTTTGAAAAATATCCGACGCCCGAGGCACTGGCGGAAGCACCGTTGGAAGACATCGAAGATTGTATCCGCCGGATCGGATTATATCATAATAAAGCAAAAAAGCATTCAGGGACTGGCACGCGGCGTCGTCGAGCAGTTCGGCGGAGTGATGCCGCAGACGATGGAGGAACTGACAAGTCTGCCGGGAGTTGGCCGCAAGAGCGCCAACGTCATTATGTCGGTGTGCTTCGGGATGCCGGCGATCGCGGTGGATACGCATGTAGAGCGTGTTTCCAAGCGGCTGGGGCTGGCCGCGCCGAAGGATACCGTGCTGGAGGTGGAAAAAGAAACTGATGCGCAAGCTGCCGAAAGCGGAATGGTCGCACGCGCACCATCTGTTTATTTTCTTCGGCCGCTATTTCTGCAAGGCCAAAAACCCGCAGTGTCCGGATTGTCCGTTTACTTCTTTCTGCCGGGAGTATAAAGCCCAGCAGAAGCAAGCAGAAGCTGGCTGCCAAGAAAGCGGCCCCGGTCAAAAGCCAAAGCTTAAATTCAACGGCAAAATGATAAATACGTTAAAGGCGCAGGAGATGAAAACCCGCGCCTTTCTTTTCGATTGAATTGAATGAAATTTAATTTTGAAATCGATGCTTCTTTAGCAGAGTGTCGTCCACTTGGAAATCGAGCAGATTGATTGCGATGAACTCTTATTTGCCCTTGAACAGCTTAAAGCCTTTCGGCTTTTCCATCTCTTTTGAACGCCTGATCCATCAATCCGGATGGCGGCCTTCGTCTTTCGCTTTGTTCAGCCATTTCAGCGCTTCCTCGCGCTTGCCGGTTTTCCAGTAATGGTAGGCCAGAACCGTGTGGAACCACGGCGTGTCGTAGCCTTTTTCCAGTGCTTCCTTTAAATAGGCATCTGCTTTCGGGTAGTGGCCTAACCGGGCTTCGGTGCAGCCTAACTGCGCCAGCAGCCAGCCGCTTTTTTCCTCACGCAGATGCGCGGCCCGCTGAAAATAATCCAAAGCCTTATCATACAGTTCCATTTCGCTGTACTTCCAGCCGAATTCCTCGTACAAGGCGGCTTCGTCATGGTCTTTCGCCTTGCGCAGATGCGCGATTGCTTCGCGATGTTCGCCCAGCGGTCCCAGATTGCGCGCCATCATCCAGTGGTAATCGCTGCAGTCTTTTTTCATCTTCATCAAAGCCCAGCGGGACTTCCTTTAATGCGTCCTCGTATTTTTCCATGCGGTTGTAGACGATGGCCAGCTGATAGTGCGGCCAGCTGTCCGCGTAGCCCATTTCCAGACCTTTTTTCAGACTGGCCTCCGCCGCTTCCAGCTGGTTCGTATTTTTATAGGAAATCCCCAGCTGACAATACGTCCAGGCGTGATCCGGCTTGAGTTCGATCGACCGCTTCAAATAACCGATCGCTTCCTCGCTGCGGTCGAGCTGATTCAGGCAGTAGCCCGCTTCGCCCAAGACCCAGCGGTCGTCCGTTTCCGAAAGATTCAGTTTCTCCAATACGGCCAGTTCATCCTCATAGCGGCTTAATTGCGAGAGGATCCAGGCTTTTTCACGTAAATTCCACGGTTCTTCAAAATCCAGCTGTTTGGCTTTTTCCATCTCAGCCAGCGCTTCGTCGAAGTGCTTCAGGCGGCTCAGCGCATAGCCTAATTGGGCGTGCGCCCAGCCGTCTTCCGGATCCATTTCAATTGACCGCTCGAAAAGCTTGCGGCCTTCTTCATAGTGATCCATCTGAATTTCATTCCAGCCGATTTCATTGACGATCCACAGGTCGTCGCGGCCCAGCTCCTGGGCTTTTTTCAGTTGTTCCATCGCGTCTTCATTGCGCCGCAGCCGGCCGAAGTTCCAGGCTCTTAACGAATACAGCTCGATGTCCTGCTTTGCCTTTTTTCTCGGCGACCGCCAGCTCGGCCAGCGCCTGATCGTAGCGGTCCAGCTGACTGAAGGCGTCGGCCTTGCGGTAATGCAGCCAGTCGTCGTCGCGCCCCATCTCCATCGCTTTTTGCAAGTATTCCAATTCCTTGTCATAAGCTCCGATCCGATGATACAGCCAGGCGCAGTCGCTCCAGATCCAGATTTCGTTAATGCCGGTCGCCAGTGCTTTTTCATAATTCTCCCGCGCGGCGTCCAGCTGGTCCAGACGTACCTGATTCCAGGCAATCTGGGCCAGCACCCAGCCGTTTTCCGGCTGTTCTTCCAACAGCTTGAAATACACGTCCAGCGCTTCTTCCTTATGCCCGCCGGCCGCGAGATTCCAGCCTAACTGGGTTTTAACCCAGAATGGATCGTTGTGGGACGCAACCACTTTTCATAATATTCGGCGGCTTTGTCATATTCGTTGACCTCTGAATAGTCATAGCCCAGCTGAGCATACAGCCAAGCGTCGTCGCGGCCTAAGCTCAGGGCTTTTTCCAGCAGCGGCAGGGCTTGCTTGGAATCACCTTTCTGGGAGAGCTGATAGGCTAAATGCGACAGTGCGGAGATGTTGTCCGGATCTATTTGCAACGCCAGCTCAAACTGCGGGATCGCGTCCTCCGGCTTGTTCATGTCTTCATTGACATAGCCGATCTGAACCTCGATCCAGGCGTCGTCGCGGCCTAATTCCTTGGCTTTGAGAAAGTGCGGCAGAGCCTCTTCCGGCTTGCCCTGCATCGCGTAGCAGCGGGCCAGCTCGCATTGGCTCCAGATATCCTGATCGTTGATCGCCACGGACTTTTCAAGGTAAGGCAGCGCTTGTTCCGGATGATCGAGCGTGTTGCAGCAGAAGCCCAGTTCGTTGAGCAGCCACAAATCGTCCGGATTGTCCTTGATCAGCTCCTGCAGAATCTCCAATTCGTCTTCCAACTGATTGACGCGCGAGCAGCTCCAGGCATATTCCTTCATCACCCACAGATCGCGGTAATTCATCGTCAGCGCTTTTTTTAATTCGCTCAGCGCCTGATCCGGCTGTTCCATCCGGTTGTAACAAAAGCCGATCTGAGCGTGGCACCAGCCGTCGGTCTGATCGAAATACAACGCTTCCTCAAAGTAGCCGACAGCTTCCTCGAACTTGTCCAGCTGCGTCAGGGTCCAGCCTTTTCACGGTACAGCCAGGCGTCGTCGCGGCCTTTCTTTTTTCTGCCTGATTGAGGTAGTCCAGCGCGGATTCGTGCATTTCCATTTTGTTGAGCACCCAGCCCAGCTGGGAGAGAATGCCGGCGTCGTCCTGACCTAAGCTCAGCGCTTTGTTTAAACTCCAGAACGCTTCCTGATAGCGTTCGAGCATGCCCAGAATCCAGCCGCGTTCGCTGTAATACCAGGCTTTATCATGAATCTTGGCTTCGTTGGCGTCGAGCGTCAGCAGGGCTTCCTGAATCTGATCTTCATCGACTAATTTCTGAATTTCTTCTTCGATTTTCAAGTTATCAGCTCCTTGTTCTCATTTTAACATAAAAACGGCAGAGCGAATTGAAATTCCTCTGCCGTGATTGAAATTAAGACTTTTGTAAGAATACCGAATCAATCCTTGTTCTCATCGTTTTGATCCTGGGTATCCTCGCTAGGCGTTGGATCCGGAGAAGGCGAGGTGTCCGGACTTGGATCGGTAGACGGGTCGGATCCGGCGTTGGCGCCGGCTTTGCCGTACAGCCCTTGATCGGATCGCCCTCATAGCCCTGATTGCAGGCGCAGGCGCCGTTAACGACGGACGCGTTGTCGCCGCAGGCAAGACCGACGTACAGTGTGACAGCGAAGCGGGCCTGCCCGATTGTCGACTGCATGAACGTCATCGTTGTCCCGTTGACCTTGACACCGTTGGAAATAATTTCGTTAGTGCCTTTCTTCGCTTCGTCGGCAACTTCTGTAAAGCTGACGGTGACGCCGTTGGCGCTGGCCCAGCTTTCAATTTCCGCCTTGGTCGCTTTGTCGGATGGGATCGTCAGCTGGATCTCCTTGTCTTCAACCTGGATTTCCTTTGCAGATCTCATTGCTTCGGTAATTCATATTTTTTCATAAGCGTAGTAGCCGCAGACGTTGACCTTGTCGCCCGGCTTGACGTCGATGTGCTGATCAATGCTGGATTGTTCGCTGGTTACGTCGAACGAGAAGTCCTGAATGGAAACCTGCGCTTTGTAGCGGATCGGACCGTAGACCCATGTCCAGTCGAACGCAACCGCACAGTCCGGCGCGTCGTACCACTTGCCGCCGACTTCAATGCCGAGATTTTTTGGTATTCGGCGCGACGGTGAGCTTGCTTTGCGTCCGGGTAATCGCCCCAGGTCAGATGCAGGTTGCCGTCGGTGCTCAGGCTGGCGTCGAACGTACCGATATCCTGAACTGAAGCCTGCAGCGGATCGGCCAGCTTGTTGAATTCCTTCTTGATCATGCCGGTGGTCACGAAACTGCCGTCCATGCCTTCCAGCACCGCGGTGTACGGATACAGACCCTTGATATGGGTGATCGAGGTCACGCCGTCAGGCTGGGTGATCGCCGGCGGATTCTCCTCGTCTTTATGCAGGACGTCGAGCATCAGCTTGGAGATGTTGCCCGGGATGTTCAGTTTGCTTTTCTTGGAATCGAAATAAGTGTCCTTATCTTTAATCCTTTTTTCATAACCAACCCAGACCGCGTTGGTGTATTTCGAGCTGGACGCGATCATCCACTTATCCTTCGCCGCGCCCTGCGGAATGCCGAATTTCAAGCCGTCGCTGCCCCAGTCGGTCGTGCCGGTCTTGCCATAAATCGGATAACCGCGCTTTAAGATCTGCATGTAGTTGAATACGACCATAAACCGCCTGGTACATCAGATGCGAAGCCAGATAAGCGGATTCGGCGCTGATGACCTGGGTTCCGGAATAATCCGGTACGACCGGCGAGGTGCCGTCTTTGAACTCAATCTTGGTAATCGTGTGCGGCTTGATGTAGCTGCCGCCGTTGATCATCGTGGCGTGGGCGCCGGCCATTTCAACCGTACTGGCTTCGTAGGTGGAGCCGCCGATCGCATAGCCGACGTTGAATTCGTCCTGGGTGACGCGGCTGAAGCCAAGGTTTTGCAGATACTGCACGACCTTCTTGCTTCCGATCGCGTCGATGACTTCCCTGCAGCGTCTTTAACGCTGGGGTATTCAGCGAGTTGCCGACGGCGTATTCCAGCGGAATATCGCCATAGTAGCGGCCGTTGAAGTTCTTGACGACCTTTGTCGTCCCGGCGTAATTAAACGGCGCGTCGGTGACCGTGTGGGACGTTGCCCAGCCGAGGTTCTCAAAGGCCAGTGCATAGGATAAGAACGGTTTGACCGCGGAACCCGGCTGCTTGTACCTGATCGGTCGCGTGGTTGAGCAGCAGGCTGCCGCCGCCGGCGTAATTGCGTCCGCCGCCGATGCCGACGATCTCGCCGGTCTGGTTGTTCATCGAGACGATCGCGATCTCCATCAGGTCGTCCGGGAATTCCACGTTGGTTTTGCCAGCCTGGATGTCGTCGATCTGCGTCTGGACTTCAGGATCCATCGATGTATAGATTTTCATCGGCACGACGGTCGGATCCATTCCAGTCAGCTCTTTCGCCTCGGCGATGACCGCGTCGACATAGCTCTGGTACGGCGTGCCGCCGTCGGTGCTGCCCTTGCTGACAGAGCTGTCGACCAGCTGATCTTCAATTTTGATCGACTTGGCCAGCTCGGCTTCCTGTTTGGTGATAGCCGTGCCGCTGCATCAGGTTGAGCACGGTGTTGCGCCGGTTGGTGGCGTAATCGAGATTTTCATACGGATTGTAGGCGTTCGGCCGGTTGATGATGCCTGCCAGCAGCGCGCTTTCGCTGAGGTTCAGCTCGCTGACGTCTTTGCCGAAGTAATACTGCGCCGCCTTCTGAACGCCGCGGATGTTGCCCGAGCCGCCGAAATTCAGCTTGTTCAGATACAGCTCAAAAATCCGCTTTTTGTTTGTCTGTTTCTCTAACTGCATCGCGAGGAAGATTTCCTGAACCTTACGCTTGACCCCGGCCAGCTTGCTGCGGGCCGCCATCTCGCCGGTTTCATCGTTGGTAAAATAGGTGTTTTTCACCAGCTGCATCGTAAACGTCGAGCCGCCCTGCGAAAAGCTCAGCGTTTTCAGGTTGGTCAGAAACGCTTTGGCAAAACGCGGCAGGTCAAAGCCGTTATGTTCAAAGTAACGGCTGTCCTCAACCGCCACAAACGCGTCGACTAAGGACGACGTCGGCATATCCTCATAGGAAACGTTCGTGCGGATCTGCTGACCGATGTCCTGGATCAGATTGCCGTCCTTATCGAGGATCTGCGTCGATTCCTTGCTTTCAAAGTTGTTGATGTCGATCTTCGGCGCATCTTTGATCATGCTGCCGATCATCACCATCCCGGCGCTGCCGCCGATCAGGCCCAGCACCACGATCACCGAAACGATGATCGTCGCCATATTCTTGGCGTTGATTTTTCTTCTTTGACCGTTTTCTTTTTCGCCGCCGGCTTTTTTTTCTTCGGCGGCTGTTTCTGCGTCGTATTCATAGCTCACTTCTCCTTAAAGTATAGTTCGTCGATCACCCGCAGGTAATGCACCGGCGGGGTCAGCGAATACGGAATCAGAATCCCTTCCTGCACAAACCAGGAATAAGGCAGGACTTTCCGCTCGGCCAGACGATACTGCCGGATCATCTTGGCGGCATCGACATAGTAGGTTTCATCGTAGGCGATAAACCGGACGATGACGAAGGCGATCGCTCCCTGCCGCAGCACCCGCTCCAGATGTTCGATCTGATGCAGATGGATGTGGGAGAAGGGAAAGGAAGTCTTCGAGCGTGTTTCCTTCGCCTCAAAGTCAATCGCTTTGCCGCGGTAGACGCCGTTGTAATCGGTTGTGGAAGGTACCTTGAAGTAGGCTTCCGTGATTTTGGCGGCGCTGCGCTTGGGATAGTCGACCTCCACGCTCCGGCTCGGGGTGGGTTCTTGTGAATCACCGCTTTGTCCAGCTGCAGGTAGTATTCATTGGTCTTGTTCAGATCATTTTCCAAAGACATCCCAGCGGCCGCCGGCCGACTGTTTCAGCGGCTGGGCGTTGACTGAACGCGCGGCAGTCTTTCCATTCGGATAACCGATCATATCATCACCTTCCATTATTATATACAACATTGCGTCGTTTTTCTAGGAATACCGGGATTCGTAACAAAAATCGTAAAGTCTGACCGGGGTTTGTCAAAAACGTTGCTCAATTGAAAAGTTAAGTTCCACTTCAGAAAGTGAAAAAGAAAAGTGGAAATTACTCATACAAATACGATAAAATAAGGCGAAAGTGAAAGAAATCAGTGTATGGGACTAGGCCGGATTGGGTATTTGGTTTATAATACAAATGGAAAAAAAGGCATAAAAAAAAGAGCGCATTAAAAGTGAATGGAAATCGATTTTTTTTGAAATGAAAGAGTTACTTCCACTTGATTTTTTGATCGTTACAGGTTTCTTGCTGCTTGTATTTATGCTTTGAACATTACTTCAATAAGTGAGGCTTGAGGGTGACTTGATCGGGGATCTCAGTCAATCCATAGCTAAGGAATCGATTAGCCATCTCACTATTGAAGAAGGGAGGACGCTGAACGATGTTTTGTTGTTCAGCTTCTTTTTGTTATAGAATTGATATGGGATGAGATGAGATTCGCCTTTTCTTGCGAATCCAAGCCGAGAGCGTATAATCAACCTGCTTAGGACAAATCTCCCGGATGAGTAAATGAACATTTTCAAGGAGCCCTTTGCCAGCTGGCCATCGGATCGCAATAAAAGAGTCTTGTTCTTCGGGTTCCATCTTTCCTGATTTCTACAGAATCCGCTAAAACAAACTCTGCTGCCTCGATCTGTTTTGAGTACCATCACTTCTTCATTGAACAGCGCCTCTCCCAAGATAGTTTCTAAGTACAGGATCCCTTCCAACATATTTTCAGACGTTTTCTGTTGGTGATAGACGCAGAACAGAAAATCATAGTTCAAGAACTTGAAGGTTTGAAGGAAAGGCCCATTTGAACCATCGTTGTAAACCGTGTCCATTTCAACGATGGAGGCATCGGGATTCATTTCCATAAATTCTATGAAGTCTTTGTGAGTTCTTCCCTTCAAGTAAGATCGATCTTTTCTTGGAGAATATTGAACAGCTTTTTTTCGACAATTTTTCTGCGGACTTGACGTTTAAGATCCATACAAGTAATGGGGACACTGGCATTTTGGAAGACGTCATCCTCGATATAATGATAGAGGGTCTTTTTCAGTGAGCTTGATTTCAGGATGGCTTTGTAGAATGGCATAGACCGACTGGCCCTGCGCTAACAGAGGCTTGATTAGAAGACCGAGCTGTTTGATCTGGGAAAGGGTTGCATTGACGCCAATCCTCGTGTTGACAAGGCTATCCTGATACTCGTCATTGGCCTTAGAAGCAGAGTATCTGTATTTGTCATAGTGGCAGCGATGATAAGCTTCACAGCCGTTACAGGCGCCGGGAGAACGATCTCTGCGCTTACAGGAAAACTTTATATAGGAAGGGCATTGAGTAGAGCAGGCAGGCGTTTTTTTGTCTTTGCATTTTGGGAATAAAGAACAATCAATCGGATAACTGGCAGAAAAGGATTTGAGGCGGTGCGATTTGATTTCTTTACTAATGGTGCTTTTATCCTTGCCAGGGTTTTTGCAATGGCGGCTTTCGTGGAACCGTGGGAAATCCGGTTTCGATAATTTGGCGTTCAGCTAAAAAGTAAGATGGAGATACTTGTTGTAAGTCATAGAATTCAGCTCCTTTTCGCGTCAAGCAACAAGAAGTCTGTATTTACTTATATTACTTCATAATGAAAGAGTAACGTCAACTCA
>VOFE01000975.1_pt1 | contig 12000 bp, 13 predicted proteins | sample 5384071 | NCBI WGS metagenome assembly VOFE01 (sample SAMN12384724, study PRJNA508395) | human gut metagenome | isolation source: healthy gut D | host: Homo sapiens
GTCAAGGAAGGCGACAAGCTGTCCACGGGCGAGCATACCCTGCATTTTGTCACCGCTCCGATGGTGCACTGGCCGGAAGTGATCGTCACCTACGACGAGAAGGACAAGATCCTGTTCTCGGCGGATGCGTTCGGCACGTTCGGTGCACTGGCAGGCAACATTTTTAATGACGAGATTACGTTCGACACGGTCTGGATGAACGATGCCCGCCGTTACTACACCAACATTGTCGGTAAGTACGGCGCACAGGTACAGGCGCTGCTGAAAAAAGCGGCGGCGCTGGATATTCAGATGATCTGCCCGCTGCATGGTCCGATCTGGCGCAAGGATCTCGGTCTGCTGCTGGAGAAGTACCAGAAGTGGAGCACCTATGAGCCGGAGGACAAGACGGTCATGATTGCCTACGCGACCATGTACGGCAACACCGAGAACGCCGCAAACGTGCTCGCAGGCATGCTGGCCGACAAGGGTGTGAAGAATATCGCGATGTACGACGTGTCTGAGACCGATGTTTTGAGCTGGTAGCCGAGAGCTTCCGCTGCAGCCATCTGGTGCTCGCCGCGCCGACCTACAACAGCGGTATTCAGCCGAAGATGGAGGCATATCTGTCCGATATCAAGGCGCTTAACATGCAGAACCGCACGGTTGCCGTCATTGACAACGGCACCTGGGCCGCTACTGCGGGCAAGCAGATGATCGGCATGCTCGAGGGCATGAAGAACATGACCATCCTCGAGAACACGATCTCCATCAAGTCTGCACTGGCAGAGAACCAGCTCGGCGCACTCGAAGCGCTGGCTGACGAGCTGGCAAAGCAGGTAAACGGTTAAGGCAATACCGCATAATTGAACAAGAGTGATTTGCGAGTAAATTTTGCGTACTGACGAGGCACAGTTTTGCGGTAATACTCGATGTATTACCGTGAAACTGCAACAAAGTCAGGACACAAAATTTCCGCAAAGCACCGCAGCTTTAATTGTGCGGTGTTGCCTTAATAATCAATACCGGCGGCTGTCGCAATGCGGCAGCCGTTTTGCTGTATATGCAGGGGAGAGCGGCGAGGGAAAATGCCCTCCCTTCCTTTATGAAATGTATACGAAATTGATGATGTTATAAAGAAAATCCGGCTTTGTTCAGGCAAACAGCAGGGAAAAGTGAAAGAGCGTCAGCGGTGCGGAACGAATGCGTCTCCTGGTTCACTGTTTTTTACGAAAAGACAGGGCAAAGTGGCATGAAAAAAACGCATGAAAGCACAAAAATTTTGTGCGAACAGTGAAAAATTAAAAATTTTGTGAAATCCGGTTAAAAATATGTTGCATAATGCGTTAATAGTGCTATTATAGTACAAGGGTTGAAACAACCGCCACAATATCTAAAGTATAGAGAAATACATCAGGAGAAGAAACGAGGAATTTTTATGCTTCGGTTTTTGGAGAGCATGCAGTGGGTGCTGTTCATTTTCTTTACTGCAGCGTATGCGTACCAGATCTTTTACCTTCTGGTTGGCTTGTGGGGCAAGCAGCGCGGCGGCGTAGAAAATGCAGAGCTGCACCGTTACGCGGCGATCATTTCGGCACGCAATGAGTCCGCCGTTATCGGCAGACTGATCCGCACCTTGAAGGAGCAGGATTATCCGTCAGAGCTGCTCGATGTCATTGTTGTTGCAGATAACTGCACGGACAATACCGCTGAGGTAGCGCGCAGCGCCGGTGCGATCGTGTACGAGCGATTTAATAAGGTGCAGGTCGGCAAGGGCTACGCGCTGGATTATCTGTTTAAGCATATTTTTGAGGAGCAGGGTGAGGATGCGTACGATGCGTTTTTCGTATTCGATGCGGACAACATCGTAGATCCGCAGTTCGTCCGTGAGATGAACAAGATGTACGATACCGGCGAGTATTCCGCACTGACCAGCTACCGCAATTCGCAGAACTTCTGCGCGAACTGGATCTCCGCAGGCTATGCACTGTGGTTCCTGCGTGAGTCGCGTTTCCTGAACCGCCCGAGAACTCGTCTGGGCGTCAACTGTGCGGTTTCCGGCACCGGTTTTCTGATTGCGGCTGATGTGCTCCGTGAGGAAGGCGGATGGAATTATCATCTGCTGACCGAGGATATCGAGTTCTCCATCGCCAGTGCGGTCCGCGGCCGTAAGATCGGCTACTGCGGCAATGCCATCATCTACGATGAGCAGCCGGAGCATTTCCGTCAGTCGTGGGATCAGCGTCTGCGCTGGAGCAAGGGCTTCTATCAGGTGGACGCAAAGTATACCGGCGCACTGCTGCGCGGCTGTACGCGCGGCGGCAAGGCGGGCATGTCCTGCTATGATATGCTGATGACGGTTGCACCGTGCAACCTTGTTACCATCGGCTCACTGCTGCTGGCCGTACTCCTGTGCGTGACCAGCTTCGCACAGCCGGCATACATTACATACCGCGTTATGCGCATGCTCGGCCGTATTCTGATGCTGACCGTGCGCGGCATTACGTTCAGCCTGTTTGCCTTCGGCGCGGTGACGATGATCGCCGAGTGGAAGCGCATCGCAGGTCCGGCGTGGAAAAAGGTGCTGTATATCTTTACCTTCCTGTTCTTCATGCTCACCTATGTTCCGATCTCGATCGCCGCTCTGGTCGGCAAGGTCGAGTGGAAGCCGATCCAGCATGGCATCGCCAAGGTGCAGGAGGAGCGCGAGAGCGCGTAATGCCGCCCGCGGCTGGGGCAAAGGGAGGGAAACCTACGGTTTCCCTCCCTCTTGAACTCCTACCTTTCCCTTTGTTAGATAGTCTGGCGCAGACCAGAGACCGGCGACCGCTTCGAAAAGGGGAAAGGCAGAGGATTTTTCGTGTCGTAAGGACGAACCTGTTAGGTTCGTCCTTTTATTTTACCTTTTCGCAGTATCGGATAGTGTACTGCTACACAGGTCGGAGAGTCTGTGCAGGCGCGACATAACCGTGTCGCGCAAATCGTAAGCGTGTTATGATAGACAGCACCTGCGAGGATAAATGATATCAAACATCTAAATTCGCAGGTGCCGTCTGTAGCCACCAGACCAACGAGTTGCGCGTCACGGTCATCCCCAGGGTGCCCTTTCGGGCAATTCACCTTGTGCCGCGCCTGCGGAGATGAAACCGCCTGTGCAGCAGCAAGGTATCTGACATTGCGAATAGTTAGAGAACGACACGAAAGAAAAAAAATCCTCTGCCGTTCTCCTTTTCACAGAGGTCGCTGTTCTCTGGCTTGCACCAGATTATCTTAGGAAAGGGGAGAAAATCAGAGGGTGGAAACCATTGGCGTCTACCCTCTTTGCGCCCTTGCCGAGGAGGCAGGATTCTCTCGCTTTGCAAGCGAAAACCCTAATTTCTGGAATGATAACGAAAACCCGCTCAAACGCCGCACAATCGCTCTTGCAAATTCGGCGTGTAGTTTTGAACGGACTCACCCAAACTCTCGTACACGCGATTCTGACGCGAAATACAACGAAAAACCGAGGACGTACCTGTCCTCGGTCTCCAAACTGTTTAAACCGGCAGAAAAAAAGAGCCGTGCTTTCGCACAGCTCTTCAAAAATTTACTTCAGCAGATATACATTTGCGTACTGCACGCCAAGCTCGTTTGCACGCTCGTGAGTGCTTACTGCAATGTCGATCTTGTTGCCCTTGATCGCTCCGCCGGTGTCCTCAGCGATGAACCACGCCGTAGCCCTCGATGAATACGCGGCTGCCGAGCGGAATGACGGACGGGTCAACTGCGATCGTGCGGCCTTCGGTCAGGGGTGGTGCCGGTAGCGGTCAGTGCCAGATTGTTGCCGTTGCATTCAACGCACGGATCGTAGAAGGTCAGTTTATAATTGCCAAGCGCAGTGGCATTTGCCTTGATGGCATCGCTTGCCAGATACGTTGTGGAGTAAGCTACCGGACGGGCGGTGGCTGCACTTGCGACCAGCTGGTTATAAGCGGTCTGGGTTGCAGCGGCCTTGATCTCGGCTTCCTTCTTAGCTGCTTCTTCAGCGGCCTTTTGGCAGCCTCAGCCTTCTTAGCAGCTTCCTCCTGCGCCTTCTTGGCAGCATCCTGCTGTGCCTTGAGTGCGGAAGCCTTTGCCTTCGCCATAGCCTGCTGTGCATTGGAGATCTCGGCAGAGGTGAGCACCGTGCCGACAGAATGGTTCAGAGTGGAAGAGAGTACCGCAGTCGGCTGATCCAGTGCAGCAGCGCCGAAGGTTGCCATCGAGCCTACCGTGAAGGTTGCCGCGAGGAACATGGCAGCATGCTTACGCAGAGAAATAGACATTTGTGTTACGCTCCTAAAAGTCAGGTGAAAACGCAGCGGGAACACTTCCCGCGCCACCGGAAAAACCGATGTTGTTTTCTGGGTTGTTACTGTTTTGTTTACGTTCTGTTTCCGAACTGTAACCAATCATACTGCATCCTCTCCGATTTGTCAAACGGTTTCATAGAATTTTGTGCACATTTCACAGAGTTTATCGCTGGATTTCGTTAATCTGTATGGCATAATTGGGCGAAAATACGGTTTTTACGGTTAGCCGTGTAAAACGCACATCGGCGGCTTTGTTACAAACCGCAGGGACCGAAAGGAAGTCTGCCCGGTTTGACCGGTCATTATGCAGGACACGCAGAATGGGTAAAACAGATGGACACTGTGCATAAATAGTATATAGGTAGATTGGCTGTTTCGACGAAGCCGTGCAGAGCGCTTTGGTGACTGACTCTTTACAATTCTGCTGAGCTGTGGTATATTAAAATAAGTGTTTGCAGTCCGTGTGGGAATGCGCTGTGCCATTTGCAGCGAAAAACGGACCGCATCCTTCACATGTGGATAAAGACAGACGGGATCGCATGGTCTGCCTTTTCAGAAAAGCGGAAACGACATCCGCGTACATATAATAAACAACAATCAGATAAAGGAAAGTGATAATACTATTATGAAGGAAAAACTGAAGATCATACCGCTCGGCGGTCTGAACGAGATCGGTAAGAACATGACGGTGATCGAGTACGGCAATGACATCGTAGTTATCGACTGCGGCGTCGCGTTTCCGGATGACGACATGCTGGGCGTGGATCTGGTCATACCGGATACGACCTACCTCAAGCGCAACCTGAACAAGCTGCGCGGCTATGTCATCACGCACGGCCATGAGGACCACATCGGCGCGATCCCGTATGTGCTGCGCGAGTGCAACGCACCGATCTACGCGACCCCACTGACCTGCGGCATCATCGAGACCAAGCTGTCCGAGCACAAGATGCCCCAGAAGGTCAAGATGAACCGCGTGCGCGCTGGTGATACGATTAAGCTCGGCTGCTTCAAGATCGAGTTTATCCACACCAACCACTCCATTGCGGATTCGGTTGCGCTGGCGATTACCACGCCGCTGGGCACCATCCTGCACACGGGCGACTTGAAGATCGACCTGACGCCGGTTTCCGGTGAGATGATCGACCTTGTCCGCATCGGTGAGCTGGGCAAGAAGGGACTGCTTGCGCTGATGAGCGACTCGACCAACGTCGAGCGTCCGGGCTACACGCCGAGTGAGAAGATCGTCGGCAAATCGCTCGAGAAATTTATCATGGAGAGCGACCAGCGCATCATCATTGCAACGTTCGCGTCCAATGTATCGCGTCTGCAGCAGATTCTCGACATTGCCGCCAAGGCAGGACGCAAGGTAGCTGTCTGCGGCCGAAGCATGGAGAAGATCTCAAGGTTTCGATGGAGCTGGGTTATCTGAAGGATTCCGGCAAGGTCATGATCGACATTTCCGAGATCAAGCGCTACGCGCGCAGTCAGCTGATCATCGTATCCACCGGCTCTCAGGGTGAGACCATGTCCGCGCTGTACCGTATGGCGTACGGCAGCCACAAGCAGGTGGAGGTCAATTCCGGCGACCGTATCCTGATCGCAGCGTCTGCTATCCCGGGCAACGAGAAGTCGATCAACAACATGGTCAACGAGCTGTACAAGCAGGGCGCTGAGGTCATTTACGACCGTTCGGCAGCCATCCATGTTTCCGGTCATGCCTGCCAGGAGGATCTTAAGCTGATGCTCGGTCTGTGCAAGCCGAAGTACTTCATTCCCGTACACGGCGAGTACCGCATGCTCGTGCAGCACGCCGCGTCTGGCACAGGAGATGGGCGTAAACCCGAAGAACGTGCTCATCACCGAGATCGGCCGTCCGATCGAGATCAGCGAAAATTCGGCCCGTCTGGGCAATTCCGTGCCGGCAGGCCGTCTGCTGGTAGACGGTCTGGGCATCGGTGATGTCGGCACTGCCGTTCTGCGTGACCGCAAGCATCTGTCCGAGGACGGTCTGCTGGTTATCGTTGTCACGGTTGACGCAACGACCGGCGTTGTCATTGCGGGTCCGGATATCGTATCGCGCGGCTTCGTTTACGTCAAGGAAGCCGAGGCGCTCATGGAGGAGCTGCGTACCATTTCGCAGATGGCGCTCGACCGCTGCTCGGTAGAGAATCTGCGTGACTGGAACAGCCTGAAATCCGCCATCAAGGGCGATGTCAGTGATTACCTGTTCAAGAAGACCAAGCGCAGTCCGATGGTCCTGCCGATCATCATGGAAATCTAAATGTAAGCCAGATAAGAAAAGACACCGATTTTTTCGGTGTCTTTTTTTTCATATAAGCCCTATAATTAACCTTTATACATGCCGATCTTGCACAGCTCTTTAATCATATCCGGCACGGTTTGACCGGCGATCTCGAGGCGCTCTGCGGCGCCGGGCTTTCTTCGGAGAACGTATCCCATGCGGTGACAAGATGTCCGGTCGGCTCCATGCCGTATTTTTCAGCAGGGGAACGAAACGCTTTGCAGTCTCGCTGTAAATGGACAGAACCTTGTACTTCTGTACGAAAAGCTCCTCCTCGGTGGTCAGAGAGCCAATGGCGAATGCCGAAAGACCGTCCTGATACAGCAGCTCGCCGTAGCCGTCTAAAATCATGGTCAGCTGCTTTTTCGTCATGCCGTCCAGATACCAGACCTCATCGCTTTCCGCATCCGGATGGATGGCGAGGAACAGCGGCTCGTCCAGCTCGGCGTAGAACGAATGCACAAAGTCGCTCAGCTTCTCAAAGCTGAGGTTTGCGGTGATGGTGTTGCCGTCCAGCTCGTACTGCTCGGACAGCTTTTCGGGGAACGGAACGGTCACGCCTGCAGCGGTTTGAAACATAGAAATATCTCCTTATATATAATGTATAAAAATGCGGTTTACAGTCGGATGCTGATCTCGCCCGAGGACAGGGTATTTACCTGTCCGTCCGCGGTTTTCACCAGCAGATGTGCATTCTCGTCCAGTCCGACACACTCGGCTTCGTAGCGACCTGCCGGACTGATGACCATCACCGGACGGTCGATGCAGCAAAGCCGTTCGCGGTACTGCTTGAGCAGCTCGGGTTCCTTGCCCTGATCGAGCAACGCGTACACGTCCTCGAAGTGGTTGAGGACAGCGGCTGCCAGTTCGGCTCTGCGGGGCGGCTTGCCGAAGTCGCTGATGGCACCCGCGACCGCCTGTACCTCCTCAGGCCACGCCGGATTGGGATGCAGATTGATGCCGATGCCAACCACAAGCGAGCTTACCGTGCCGGTTTCGCCCTCGATGGTCGCTTCCGTGAGGATGCCGCACAGCTTGCGTCCGTTCATCAGCACGTCGTTCACCCATTTGATCTGCGGCGTGAAGCCTGCGGTCTGCTCAATGGCGCGCACGACCGCGATCGCCGCCGAAATGGTGACGAACGACAGATGCGACAGCGGCAGTGTCGGATGCAGCAGAATGGTCATGTACACGCCGGTGTCGGCAGGGGAGACGAATGTGCGGCCGAGCCGTCCGCGTCCGCCGGTCTGCTCCTCGGCAAACAGCGTGAAGCCGTGCCTGCGGCCGAGATACTGCTCCTTCATCGTCGTGTTGGAGGAGGTAAGCGACGGCTCGACCAGGATTTCGCGTCCGATGACCGCGGTATCGAGCAGCGCGTTAATGCCCTGCGGCGGTCAGGCTGTCATCATCCGAGGCCAGGCGATAGCCTTCTCCGGTCACGGCGTCAATAGCAAGGCCGCTCTCGCGCAGTGCGGCGATCGCCTTGTGCACCGCCGCACGGGATACGCCAAGCTGCTCGGCCAGCCGTCCGCCGGAAAGGCGGGTGCCTCGTGCCTGTTCGAGTGCCTGCAAAACGGCGTCCTTCACGGTCAATTCGATCATCTCCATCATTAAAATGCTAATCTCTATTGTAAACGAAAAAAGAAGATAGTACAATACTATCATGCAAAACAATGGGCGGCATAACGGAAAATCTATGCCACAATGGAGGAAAATACCTTGAAGACCAAGCAAGAGATCCTGACCGCGCTTGCACACAGCGGCGACGATAAGCTGCTGCTGGCAGGACTGCTCGACAAGGAGCAGACGTGTGAGCAGCGCGGTTATCTGACCCATACCAAGTTCCTCGACCTCAAGCAGCGGGCGCTGTGCACGGATGCGGTGCGCCTTGCCGGAGCGACCGGTCATGCGCTGTTCTGGGGCGGCTATGAGGACGCGGAACGCGGGATCTATCTGTTTTATCCGGATTACATGGATGTCGAGAGCGCAAAGCTGTCCGCGCCGTTGGCGCTGCTGCGCGCCCGCAAGCGCAGGGGAGGACACGCTCACGCACCGCGACTACCTCGGTTCGCTGATGGGTCTGCAGATTGACCGTTCGGTGGTCGGTGACATTCTCGTGCACGAGGAAGGCGCAGACATCATCGTGCTCGAGGATATGGCGGAGTTCATCCTCATGCACTTCGCCAAAGCGGGCCGCAAGCAGCTTTCGCTGACACGCGAGGATCTCAGCGACCTGAAGCACGCGGCAGTCGAGGAAAAACGGGGACCGGTTCGGTGGCGTCGCCCAGACTGGACAGCGTAGCCGCTCTGATTTTTGGTCTGCCGCGCAAGGACGCACAGGCGCGGATCGAGAAAGGACTGGTGTTCGTCAACAACACACCCTGCATGAAGCCGGAGAACCAGATTACGGAAGGCGACCGTCTGACTGTGCGCGGCGTCGGTCGTGCGCGCGTGGAAGCGTTCGGCGGCACAAGCCGTAAAGGACGAATTTTCCTCGAATATGTCCGAAATGCGTAAATATTGGCAGAATGTGTCCGGCAAAGCCTGTTGTCAAGCGGGTTTGTCTATGTTATACTTTAGGCAATACCAAACGATTAAAGCTGCGGCGCTTTACGGAAATTTTGCGTCCTGATGTCGTTGCATTTTTTTGCAATACATCGTATTGCTGCAAAACCGCGCCTAATCAGCACGCAAAATTTACTCGCAAATCGCTCTTGTTCAATTATGTGGTATTGCCTGAGCACCATATACGAGGTGTATCTTATGAAAAACGCTTACTATCTGCTTTCCTGTGTGCAGCGATGCTGGCAACGATGATACCGGCAGCGTTTGCCTCCGATCTGGACGGACACTGGAGCAAAAACTTTATCGAATATCTGGATGATGAGGGCATCATCAATCCGGAGTGCGACCACCGGCAAGTACGAGCCAGAGCGCAAGGTCACTCGTGCGGAGTTCATGCGCTATGTCAACCGTGCGTTTCACTTCACGGAGCAGGCAAGCATTTCGTACAGCGATGTGCAGTCCAACTCGTGGTACTACGACACAGTGCGCATTGCGAGAAGTACGGCTACATCAACGGCACCGGCAACGGCAGGATGAATCCGGAGGGGTATGTCACCCGTGAGCAGGCGGCGGTTATCCTCGGACGGCTGTACAAGGCCGATCCGGGCAATGTAAAACCGGCAAACCTGTCGTTTAAGGATAAGGCGCAGGTTGCGACGTGGTCGGCAGGCTACGTTAAGGCGGCTGTGGACAAAGGGCATCATCACCGGCTACAAGGATAACACCTTCAAGCCGACCAAGGTCATCACCCGTGCCGAGCTGGCGAAGATCCTGTACTATTACCTTGGAACCTCGCTTTCGACGGCCGGCAAAGCCTATACCGGCTCCGACCTCAAGAGCGATACCGCGAACGTCACCATCTCGGAAAGCTGCACGCTGTCCGATGCGACGATCGACGGCGATCTGTATCTGACCGAAGGTCTGGCCTCGGATGCGGTACAGCTGAATGACGTGTACGTCAAGGGTACGATCATCGTAGCCGGCGGCACGGTAACAATGACGAATACAATGAGCGACCACATCGTTGTGTCCTCGCCTATGGGTCGCCTGCTGCAGGTTACAGCGGCAGGCGCCGCTCGTTTTCCGAGCACAGAGGTCCGCAGCACAGCGGTGCTCTACGAGACAAAGCTGACCACCCCAGGCTATGAAGGCTTCGCGGATGTAAAAATAAACGGCGATAAGAAGGTTTCGCTGACGCTGGATGCAGATATCAATCATCTGGAGCTGGATACCGAATCCACGGTTTCCACCACCGCGAATGCGTCGGTCTACCGCATGACCGCCAGCAAGCCTGCGTCTGTCACCGGCTACGGCACGATTTATCAGGCGGAGATCAAGAGCAGCGGCGTGAGTTTTGCCAGCAGTGTGCGGGTCTCCGGCTACACGATCGCAAACGGCGTGACCGCCACCGCAGGCGGACAGACGCTCACGGGCAGCGTGACGGCGGCTGTTTCGCCGGAAAGCATAGCGGTTGATCTGAATAACCTCTGCACTGGGCAAAAATGTTGCGGTCACCGTGCCAAACGGTCTGAAAATTGAGAAAATCGAGAGTAACGGTGCAGTCCTCACCGCAGGCACGGACTATACGCAGACCTCGACCGGAGCCGCCATCAGCGCGGACTGGCTGGGCAGGCTGCCGCGCGGAAGTTACAAGCTGACGCTGACGCTCTCGGACGGCAAAACGACGGCAATCGCCATTGCGGTTACCAATTCTTCGGTGAGCGAAAATGTGCAGAATACGTCTTTTGACCGCTATTACAAGTCGGAAAAGTACGCGGATGTGCACACACGCCTGAGCGGCGCCAATACCTCGGAGGATATCCGGGATGTGGTGCTCGGTCTGTCGAGCATCGACTACACGTTCGATTCCTCGACGCGTTCGCTCATCCTGCCGCGCGGTGTGCTGGCGCAGCTTCGAGCGGGCAGCTACACCATCAGCGTTGAGCTGAAAAACGGCAAGACCGAGGCATTCACCCTGACCGTGAGCGATTCCGCACCGACCGGCGAAAGCTGGGCGGTCGAGGAGTACAACACGTTCTCGCCGAGCGAACCGAAGTTCACGCTGCCGCTGACGCGCACAAGCGTGCGTACGGTGACCGTGCAGAACAACGGCGTGACCGAAGCACTCAACGCAGGCAGCGATTACACGATCAGCGGTCAGACGCTGACGCTGAAAAAGTCCGCGCTCGAGCGTTACCGCAAGGACGGTACGGCTGTCGTATTCAGCGCCGATCTGGCGGACGGCACGGCGTATGCCCTCGTTATCGACTATGTAAAGCGCAAATAAGATGAAAAAAGGCGGTTCAGGCTATAGGCGATCTCGTGCATATTGGCGGAGTTAAAGCTGGAATACAGGCCCTTATAGCATTCATAGTTGGTCACAGAATGGCACATACGGTCGTTCATCCAGCGGTTATAATCGCCGTGCAGGGTCTCGCCCATCAGGGCAAATTCCGGCTTGATGTTGTCGGCCAAATCGCGCAGCTCCGCCAAAAAGCCGAGGTCAAGGCAGTAGGCCACGTCGAGGCGCAGGCCGTCGATGTCGTAGTCCCACACCCAGCCGCGCACGACGTCGAACAGGTAGTTCTTGACCGCCGGGTTCTGCAGATTCAGCTTGACGAGTTCGTTGCAGCCTTCCCATGCTTCGTACCAGAAGCCGTCATTATAGCCGGTGTTGCCGTCAAAGCTGATATGGAACCAGTCTTTATAGGCGCTGTCCCACTTTTTCTCCTGCACATCGCGGAACGCCCAGAATCCGCGGCCCACATGGTTGAACACGCCGTCGAACAAAATCTTGATGCCCGCCGCGTGCAGCGCCGC
>VOFE01001152.1_pt1 | contig 12000 bp, 18 predicted proteins | sample 5384071 | NCBI WGS metagenome assembly VOFE01 (sample SAMN12384724, study PRJNA508395) | human gut metagenome | isolation source: healthy gut D | host: Homo sapiens
CGAGAACTTCCGCTATCCCTTTGTGTCCGGCAGTCTCACGGAATTCTGGCGGCGCTGGCACATCTCCCTGGGCTCCTGGTTCCGGGACTATGTGTATATCCCCCTGGGCGGCAGCCGGGTGGGTAAGGCCCGCTGGGTGCGGAACCTGGTGATCGTGTGGGGCCTGACGGGCCTGTGGCACGGGGCCGCCTGGAACTTCGTGGCCTGGGGCCTGTATTTTGCCGCGTTCCTGCTGCTGGAAAAGCTGTTTCTGGGCCGGTGGCTGAAGCGTGTCCCGGTGCTGGGCCATGTGTATGTGCTGCTGGCAGCGCTTTTCAGCTTCGTGCTGTTTGACGCCGCGTCTGTCCCCGCCGCCCTGGGGACCGCCGGGAGCCTGCTGGGCCTGGGGGGCCTGCCCCTGTGGGACAGCGGCGCCCTCTACTATCTGCGCAGCTATGCCCCGGTGCTGGCGCTGGCCGCCGTGGGGTCCACGCCGCTGCCCGCCGCCCTGTGCCGCCGGATCGCCGCCGGACGGGCCGGGCGGGTGCTGGACGCGCTGGAGCCTGCGGCGCTGCTGGCCCTGCTGGCGGTGTGCACGGCGTTTCTGGTCAGCGGATCCGCCAATCCGAGCTTTTGCCGAGGTCCACCTGCTGGACCCGCGGTATTACCCGGATGCCCCCCGCCCAGTACGCGGCGGAAAACGGCATCGACGCCATCTGCGTCGTGTACAGTATCCCCAACTTCATCACGGACCGGAACCTGGTGTTCCTGGCCCAGTGAGCGCAGAAAAGAGCGGCCGGAGTTTCGGCCGCTCTCTTTTTTGATCCGAATTCACGGGCCGATGCCCGTCCTCAGCGGTGACCACCGCCATATCCGCCCAGCCCTCCGGTACCCACAGGAGAGGCCGCCGCTCTCATAGACCGTGCCATCTCCCGCCGCTGTCCAGCTGGACAGGGCAGACTGGAGCGCCTGCCACGCGGCCCGACCGCCGTCTGTCAGATCATCGGAGAAGATTTCCATATAATGGGCAATGCTGTCATAGATCTCCTGAGTGCCGGGATCGTCTCCGGCGGCGACACAGGCCGCTATGGCGGCAAGGGCCTGGGACTGCTCCGAGAGGTTCGTCTCCGACAGCGTGTTGAAGAAGTGGACTGGCTGACTGCAGCTGATATCCAGCGCCCCGCCCCGTCAGGTCATAGAAGGACAAGCCCCATCTCCCGGAGCTGGTAGGCCATGTCTGAGAAAAACAGCTCTGTTCCGGGGACGCAGTCGTTCTCCATGCGGTGATACAGATAGGTGCGGGTTCCGCCCTCGTCCAGTTGGAAGTAGAAGTAGTCACACCGGGGTAACCGGGGCTGACCCAGCAGTCCTCGGTCATGTACGTTCCGCCGGCCAAAATGACGCTCTCCGGCGTGGTGGTGTGCAGTTCATAGTTCATGCTCCAGATGGCAAAATCCAGGCCGCCCACGGATACATAGGAGGGGCCCTCGATGGACTCAATCCGCCAGTCGTCATATTCCAGCGGGGCGGGGACAAAGTCGCCGCCCTCCACGAACAGCAACCCCTCATGGTCGCCGGTGTACTGCTCCTGCACGTAGTCCCGCAGGACCGCCATTACGTCCTCCGGCGCTTCCGCGCCCTCCATCAAGTGGTCCGCCGTGGCACGGCCGTCCCGGTACACCAGCAGGTTTTCTCCATCAAAAGTACAGCCACCGGTCGGCGGTGCCGTCCTGGGGACTGTCGGGAATGGGGACGAATGCCCACAGGGCCAGATTCCGGCGGCTCACGTCCCAACGGTTGAAGCTCAAGTACTCCGCGTCCGGCCAAGCCTGTTTCAAATCCTCGTCGATGTCCGCCTCATAGATCCGCCCATCCCGCTGGAAAAAGATCTGTGCGGTGTTTGCCGAAGAGGCACACAACTCGTCTGCGCCGTTGCCATCCAGGTCGAACTGGGCGGTGTCACCGTAGACCCGGGCCAGGAGGACGGGATTTCCCTCGGTGTCGAAATAGTAATAGTCGTGGAAGGTGGCGCCTGTATGTTCGTCCAGCTCGCCGGAGTAACGGATGACCAGCCCATCATGGCCGAACAGATCGGAGAAGGAGTCCATGGAGACGGCGTAGCCGCCGGAATCGCTGTAACTCAGCGTGTTATGCTCCGGGAAGGTGAAGAAGCAGCCCACATCCCATGTGCGCATCCCGTCCCGGCCCGCCGCCTCGTCATAAATCACGGCGGCGTAGAGATTGCCGTCGGTGGAGAGATAGGTGCGGACAGAGAGTTCATCGCCGTCCTCGGTGTGCATGATATAGCCGGTGCCACGCTCGGCGCAGTCATTCCGGTGTCGAATGACCTCCATGGTCTCCGGCTCATAGGTGTGAGGTCTGTCAGCGGAATGGTCAGCACCGCTCCCCCCCTCCGGGTACACGGTAGGGATGGCGGGCCGCTCACTGGGCTGGTTGGAGACAAACCAGTAGGAGCCGTCGGCCTGTTCTTCCAGTGTCACGCACTTCCAGCCGTCAACATGGAACGTGTCGTCGTAGTAGAGCCGGATGGTATCGCCCACCCGCTCCCCGGCAGTGATGTTGACGCCCGAGAAGTAGTTGGTGTCCCCGTGGCTGTGATAGTAGGCATCATACTCCGGGAGGTACTGGAAGTAGTCCATCCCGATCCGCCCCGTCTCCTCCAGCGTGAGGCCGGTGTTCTCCAGCAAGCACCTGGTTGATGGCCTCCACGGACATCTTGTCCACAGGGCAGATCAGCTCCCCCTGCGGTGTCAAAGCTGCCCACCTGCCGCAGCTCCTCATCGGTCATAGGCGCGTCGATCCCCGTGCCGCAATAGAGCAGCTCAAAGAGGTCGATGTCCTCCGAGTTCTCGTACAGGGAGTTCAAAAATTGGTTGCGGATGCTGTAAGTACCCTCCTGATTGAAGAACCTCATTAAAATACGCCAGCTCGTCGCCGGTGAGGGAGCGGACACCGCCGGTTTCCCCATCCGCCTTGGCCCCGGTGAAGGTGACGGCGCAGACGCCCGCTGCCAGCGCCAGAACCAGAAACAAAGCCGCTGCCCGGGTCTGTTGTCCCTGGGCGATGCGGGTGATCCGGTCCTTCAGCTGCCGCTTATCTGCCGTCATGGTGGTGGCGGACAGCAGGGGAGAGCCGGGACCCGTCCGCACCGGGAATCAGGGACAGCAAGCGTTTTGCCGTAGGGGATGCGTTCGCCCTCTCCCAGGGCCTGGATGGCGGCCTCGTCGCAGGCCAGCTCCCCGTCGGCCTTGGAGACGGCGGCGGCGATCCACACCAGAGGGTCGAACCAGTACACCGCGAGGCACACGCTCCGCAAAGAGCGACCACAACGGGTCCAGATGGCGGGCGTGGGCGGTCTCATGGGCCAGCACATGCCGCGCCGCTCCGGAGAGGTGACAACGGCGGGGGTAAGATAAATGGCGGGCCGGAACAGCCCGAACAGGCAGGGGGAGGGGAGACCCGCCTCCACCAGATAGACGGGATACCTGCAGTTCTCCGCGGCATAGGGCGCCCTCGTCCTCCGGAGCTTTTGCGCAGAAGCGCAGGTTGGTCACCAGAAACCCACCGCCATGGCGGCGATGCCGATCAGCCAGAGGACCGTCAGCAGGTCCGCCACCGAGGAGGACGTCAAAGCCCTGCGTACCGCCATCATGACCGGCACAGACGCCCCCAGCTGGCTGGACGGGATGCTGCGCCAGAACGCGGTGCGCAGCTGGAACGTGATGGCCATTACCTTTACCAACAAGGCAGCAGGGGAGCTGAAAGAGCGTCTGCGTCGGATGCTGGGCGGCGAGGAAGGAGACGAAGTGTTCGCCTCCACCTTCCACTCGGCCTGTGTGCGCATTCTGCGCCGCTGGGCCGAAGAGATCGGCTACCCCCGCAGCTTTACCATCTATGATACAGACGATGCCCAGCGTGTAATGAAAACCGTATATAAAGAGCTGAGCATCGATGATAAATTCCTGCCCATCAAAGCCGCCATCAATCAGATGAGCCGCTGGAAGGATCAGCTGGTCAGCCCGGAGCAGGCACTTGCAGACCACGCCAGAGACGTGAAGAGCACCCAGACCGCCCGCATCTACGCAGCTTACGAGAGAAAAAAGCTGAAAGAGGCCGGTGCGTTCGATTTTGACGACCTCATCTACCAGACGGTGCGGCTGCTGGCTGAACACCCGGACGTGCGGGAGTTCTACCAGAACAAGTACCGCTACCTGCTGGTGGACGAGTATCAGGATACCAGCGTGGCGCAGTTCCGTCTGGTCAGCCTGCTCACCGGGCCGGAGCGCAACATCTGCGTTGTCGGCGATGACGACCAGAGCATCTACCGCTTCCGTGGCGCTACCATTGAGAACATTCTCAACTTTGAAAAACTCTATGAGGACGCCACCCCTCTCCGGCTTCCTGAACAGAGATTGCCCTGTACACAGATCTGGACAGCGTGGAGGCCAGCGACAACTGTGTGACCATGATGACCATTCACTCCGCCAAGGGCCTGGAGTTCCCGGTGGTGTATGTGGTGGGCATGGAGGAGGGAGTATTCCCCGGCAACTCCGCCCAGTACGACCAAGAGGAGCTGAGGAGGAGCGGCGGCTGTGCTATGTGGCCATGACCCGGGCCAAGGAGAAGCTGACCTCACCAACTGCCGGCAGCGGATGCTGTACGGCCGTACCACGCCAAGGCCTCCCGGTTCCTGGAAGAGATCCCGGAGGAGAACATGCGCTGGGAGAGCAAGCCGGAGCCCCGTTTCGGCGGTATGGAGCACGACGGCACCTTCGGCGGCGACCGGTACGAGGACGGCTGGGGCAGCTCCCCGCCCGCGCCGGCGGCTCCTGGAGCAGCGGCGGCGTCCACAGCTACCGGGCCCCGGCCCAGGCGCCCCAGCGGCCCCTGGCCTCTGTCCAGCAGGCGTCCTCCACCCGGAAGAACGCCGCCCCGGCGGCGCCTCTGCTGCAATTACAGCAGGGGGACATGGTGGAGCATACCGCCTTCGGGAAGGGCATGGTGCTCTCTGTCCGGCCCATGGGCGGCGACGCCCTGGCGGAAGTGGCCTTTGACACCGTGGGCAAAAAGAAGCTGATGCTGAAACCGCGGGAGCCCACATGAGGAAACTGTGATGATGGAGATCGAAAACTGGATGAAGCAATACTGCGGGGCCGTCCGGGCCGCCTTTGGGGACCGGGTGCGGTACATCGGCCTCCAGGGCAGCCGGGGCAGGGGAGAAGCCGGACCGGACAGCGACATCGACGTGGTGTGCATTCTGGACAGCTGCTCTCTGCAAGACCTGGAGACCTACCGGGCAGCCGTGAAGGACCTGCCGGACCGGGACAAGCTGTGCGGCTTCGTCTCCGGTACGGCGGAGCTGGCGGCCTGGGACCGGGGGAGCTGTTCCAGTTCCGCCGGGACACCACCGACTGGTGCGGACACCTTGCGGACCTGCTGCCGCCGGAGGAGCCAGGGGACGCCCGCCGGGCCCTCCATCAGGGGGCCTGCGGACTGTATCACCTGTGCTGCCACAACTTTCTCCACGGCAGAAGCCGGGAGGCGGTGGGAGGCCTGCAAGGCCGCCGTGTTCCTGCTGCAGGCCAAGCTGTATGCAGAGCAGGGGCTCTACTGCCGCCGGAGATCAGACCTGGAACAGCACCCTGACCGGGCAGGACCTGAGATTCTGCAACTGCCCAGGCCCTGAAAGCAGGGGAGTGCCGGGAGGACCTGACAGCCCTCACGGACCGGCTGTTTGCCTGGTGCCGGGACGTGATTGGCCAGCAGAAAGCAATCTGAACAGCAGAGGGCCCGCCGTTTCGGCGGGCCCTGGTGTTTTGTGTGTGATCGGGGGTGGGAGATCCGGTCCATTGCACGGGGATCAGCCATGCCTGCGGCTGGACAGATGCACCCCCCTACGGCTCCACCCGGATGCCCAGAATCCGGGCCACCACCGCGGCCTGGGCGGCGTTGATGACGGCGCCCTTCAGCTCCCGGCAGGTCTCCGACAGCACGATCCGGTCCAGGGTGCAGGCCGTCAGGTCCATGCCGGCAAGGCTGGTGCGAAACAGCTCCGCCCCTGGTCAGGTCCGTCTTCTCCATGGCAGCTTTTTTCAGCCGCATCTCTGAGAGCGTAGACTCTGTGAAGTCACATCCCTTCACGGAAATACGCTCCCAGACGCCGCCGGAAAAGTTGACATAACGAAGCAGAGTCTCCTCCAGAACGCTGTCCTTCCACCGGGAGCGGCGCAGGTCCGCGCCGTCCCATTTGCAGCCGGAGAGGCGGCAGTCCTTCCAATAGGTGGCGGAGAGGCGGCAGTTCTCCAGGAGACATCCGGTGAAGGTGCAGCCGTAAAAGGCTGCGCCGGTGAAATCGCAGTTCCGCAGGCGGCAGGACTGGAACCGGCAGTCCCGGAAGTCCAGGCCGGAGCCGTCCAGCCCTCGGCGTTTTCCTGGGAAAGGACCGCGGCGGAGAGCACCTCTCCGGCCTCCCGCGCCGTCTCCAGGGCCTCAGGCAGGCCGCTCATGGGCGGAGTGCCTGCCGGGGCGGGAGCAAGACTCCTCAAAGCTCCGGATATACACGTCGCAAAATCCCCGCATGGCCGCCTCGTCCTGGGCGAAGAAACCGTCGTAAACGCCCACCACCCGCATCTTTGCAGCCCTGGCGCCCTTGCAGGCGGAGAGGCTGTCATCGAACACCGTGCAGTCCTCCGGTGCCACGCCGTAGTGCTCTGCGGCGGCACGCCACAGGGCCGGGTCCTTTTTCTCCAACCCCAGGTCGTGGGCCAGAGTGACGCCCCTCAAAGTACTTCATCAGGTCCAGGTGGGTCAGGGCGGTGCGGCAGTGCTCCGGCACGCTGGAGGTCACCACCGCCATCCGGCGGCCCTCTGCCCGGCACTGCTTTAAATACGCCCGGACGCCGGGCTTCACCGTGACATGGGCATAGGCGTCCCTGGCCATCTCCATCCACTCGGCAATGATCTCCTCGCAGGACTCCGTGAGGCGGCAGTACTCCTTGGTGAACTTGGCGGCCAGGGGAAGGATGGTATGGGCTACGCCCTCGTAATAGGCGTGGGTGTACGCAATGCCCCGCCGGGCCAGAAATTCCCGGTCCACGTTTTTCCAGACGCCGTTGGAGTCGATCAGCGTCCCGTCCATGTCAAACAGCAGCATGGGCCGCCTCCTTTTCTCGGGGAGGAACGGGTCTTGCCATTTCCGACCCGTTGTGTTAAAATTTTTATTTGTTCGCGGCTTTTGGTCCCGGACATCAAATCTGCGGGAGTTTGCAAAAGTATAGCATAGATCCTGGTGAGGAGCAAGTCTGATGAAAGTCAACCACATCCGTCAAAATGTATTCCCCGTGCTGGCGGCTCTGATCTGGGGCACCGCCTTCGTGGCCCAGAGCGTGGCCGCCGACCATGTGGGTCCCTTCACCTTCACCGCCGCCAGAAGCGCGGTGGCCTTTGTGTTTCTGCTGGTGCTGTGTCTGGTGTTCCGCGCCTGCGGCGGCGGGATTTTCAGGAGGAGGCCCAGGCCCGGCCCGGTTCCTGGCGGGATCTGGCCATCGGCGGTATCTGCTGCGGCGTGGTCCTGACAATGGGCACCAACCTCCAGCAGATGGGGCTGGAGACCACCACCTCCGGCAAGGCGGGGTTCATCACGGCCCTCTATATTGTCATCGTGCCCATTGCGGGATTTTCCTCCGGCAAAAAAGGCGCCCCGGGCGATCTGGCTCAGTGTGGCGCTGGCGGTGGTGGGATTGTATCTGCTGTGCGTGCAGGAGTCCTTTTCCATCACGGAGGGGGACTGGTACGTCTTTGCTGTGCTCCTTCTGCTTCGCCGGACACATCCTGCTGATCGACCACTTTACCCGGAAGGTGGACGGGGTGGCCCTGTCCTGCGTACAGTTCCTGGTGATGGCGGTGCTCTCTGCCGGGCTGATGCTGGTGATGGAGACGCCTGACTGGGCGGGGGCTGCTGGCCTGTATCGGGCCCGTCCTGTATGTGGGCGTGTTCTCGTGCGGCGTGGGCTACACGCTGCAGATCCTCGCGCAGAAGGACTCCAACCCCACGGTGGTGTCCCTGCTGCTGAGTCTGAGTCCGTGTTCGCCACCGTCGCCGGGGCGCTGATCCTGGGGGACCGGATGAGTGGGAAGGAGTACCTGGGCTGCGTGCTGATGCTGGCGGCGGTGGTGCTGGCCCAGCTGCCGGACTTCCGGAAAAGCAGGCGGTACCGGCGCCGGAAAACTGAATCGTTCAGCAGGGACGCCGGTTTTTGGCGTCCCTGTTGATTTTTGGTTGGACAAACGCGGCGGCTTGTGGTATACTGCTATCCTGTATGAGTATGTAGCGAGGTGATTTCATGCGCATCGACGTGCTGGGCGTCGGCTTTGACAACCTGACCATGGCAGAGGCCGTGGAGCGGGGATGGAGCTGGTCCGCAGTCCGGCCCCCACTATGTTGTGACCCCCAATCCGGAGATCGTGGAGGTCTGCCGGGAGGACAGCGGGGGCCAGGGCCGCGGTCAACGGCGCGGCGCTGGTGCTGCCGGACGGAATCGGCGTCATCAAGGGCGCGGCCATGCTGGGAACGCCTCTGAAGGAAAGGACGCCGGGCGTTGAATTCGCGACCCATTTGATGGATAAACTGGCGGAGGAAGGGAAGTCCCTCTACCTCCTGGGCGCCAAGCCCGGTGTTGCGGAGCAGGCGGGAGCGAAGCTGGCCGCGGCCCATCCGGGGCTGCGGATCGCCGGCACCCACGACGGCTATTTCAAGGAGGACGGCCCGGTGGTAGCGGCCATCCGCCAAAGCGGCGCGGACGTGGTGTTCGTCTGCCTGGGCGCCCCCAAGCAGGAGAAGTGGATGGCGAAGAACGGCACCGCCACAGGCGCCCGGCTGTTGTGCGGCCTGGGGGGCAGTCTGGACGTATTCGCCGGCGTGGTGGAGCGGGCCCCAAAATTCTGGTCCGACCATGGGCTGGAGTGGCTCTACCGCCTGTGCAGGGAACCGAGGCGCATTGGCCGCATGATGAAGCTGCCGCTGTTTTTAATCCATGTCAAGCAGGAGAAGAGACACAGATGAGCGGAAAACTGATTGTATTCGAGGGCACGGACGGCTCCGGCAAGGCCACCCAGGCAAAAGCTCCTGTGCGAGACCCTGGCCCAGCGGGGCATCGCATATCGGGAGATCGACTTTCCCCGGTATGGCAACCCCTTTGCCGAACCGGCGAACCTCTACCTCCACGGAGCCCTGGGCAACAGGCCCGGGGACGTGAACGCCTACGCCGCGTCGGTGCTGTACGCCGTGGACCGCTTCGCCTCCTACAAGGAGGACTGGGGCGGGTTCTATGAGGAAGGCGGCATCGTGGTGGCCAACCGGTACACCACCTCCAACGCCGTCCACCAGGCATCCAAGCTCCCGGAAGGGGAGCGGCAGGCATTTCTGGACTGGCTCTTCGACCTGGAATACGGCCGCATGGGCCTGCCCGCGCCGGACCTGGTGCTGTACCTGGATCTGCCCACAGAGGTGTCTGAGAAGATGCTCCGGCATCGGGAGCAGGCGACCGCCACCGCTGCGGACATTCACGAGCAGGAGGGGCTTATCTCCGCCGCGCCGGGAGGGCGCCCGCGAGATTGCCCGGGATCTGGGCTGGTCGGTGATCGACTGCGCCGCCGGGGACGCGCCCCGGACAATGGAGGACATCCGCCGGGGAGGTGCTCTCTCGGGTGGAGCCGCTGCTGAACTAGGGGCTGTCCCCGACGGGAGCAAAGAAAATGGGACGAACACGCCCCATTTTCTCCGCAGCCGTCAGCAGCAGCCGTTGTTGCAGCCGTCGTTGCCGCACCCGCAGCCGCAGCCACAGCCGCAGCTATTGCCGCCGAGGGGCGTTCCCTGCTGCCACAGCAGCAGCAGATCAGCACGACGATGATGATGAGCCACAGGCAGGAACAATTGTTGTTTCCGTTGTTGAAGCACATGATTGTCACCTCGCTTTGAGACATTCTATGCGCCCGGCTTCCAAAGGAGCCTGGCCGCTGAAAAAAATTGCAGGAGGGGAAGATTTCTTCCCCATCCCGGGACGTTTCCGGCGGCGCACGCCGGGGCGAGAAAAATGGAGGTTCCTATGTCTGATTACAAAAACGGCGATACCGCCAGCTGGGACGCGTCCCAGGTGCGCCGCAGCCAGGCGGGCCATACGGGGAGGAGCCAGGGCAATCCGTCCCAGCAGCCGCAGCGGCGGCGGCGCAAGCGCCGCCGGATCAACCCGGTCCTGTATATCCTGTGCGTGCTGGTGGCCTCGGCCATCCTGGCTGGCGTGGGCTGGCTGCTGGCCCAGCGACCTGTGTGCTTTCAGCCGGGACATCCCCTCCACCACCAAGATCACCATTGAGATCACCGCGGATGACGACATGGGCAGCATCGCGGAAAAGCTGCAGGACGCCGGACTGATCCGCTACAAGTGGTTCTTCCGCCTGTTCGCGGCCGTCACCGGCGCCAGCGAAGAGGTGGGCATCGGCACCTATGAGCTGAACACCGACATGGACTACCACGCCCTGATCGCGGGGATGCGCAGCTCCTCCGGCAACCTGAGCGCGGAGACGGTGACCGTCACCATTCCGGAGGGCTACACCGTCCGCCAGACCATCGCCCTGCTGGCGGAAAAGGGCGTCAACACGGAGGAGGCCCTGACTGAGGCCGCCCAGACCGGCGATTTTGACTACGACTTCATCGACAACGAATCCGGGAGGACCTGAGCCGACTGGAGGGCTTCCTCTTCCCGGACACCTATGAGTTCTATGTGGGCCATAACGCCGAGGACGCCCTGGACCGGCTGATCCGCAACTTTGTCAGCCGCATGGACGAGGATCGGATGACCCAGGTGGAGGAGTCCAGCTACTCCCTGCAGGAGATCATCACCATCGCCTCCCTGATCGAGGAGGAGACCGACGGCACGGATCAGGCCAACATCGCCTCTGTCATTTACAACCGGCTGGAGGGCTCCGGCAACAAGCAGGGGACCTACGGCCTGCTGCAGATCGACGCCTCTCTGCTCTATGCGCTGCCGGACCACCGGCCCCATCACCAGCGCGGACATGCAGACCGACTCTACAACCTGTACCAGAACGCGGGCCTGCCCCCCACGCCCATCTCCAACCCGGGCCTGGCCTCCATCGACGCGGCGCTGAACCCCAACAGCACGGACTACTATTACTACGCCCTGGGCACGGACGGCAAGCACCACTTCTCCACCACGCTGGCGGAACACAACGCGTTCGTCAACAGCAGCCCTATGGCGGTTAAGCGGGACAAGCCGGAGCGTGCTGGCCCCGGCGGGGGACATGGAGCGGCTGAAAATGGCCGTGCTCTATGGCGCGGATGCGGTGTATCTGGCGGCGACCTGCCCACCCTCGTCGGCGAGCAGAAGGCGCAGGAGCTCATCGACTACGCCGACAGCATCTATCTGGAGTTCGGCGCGGACGAGCACGTCGAGGGTCTGGAGAATACGGAGGAGATCAAGCGCATCCGCACGCGCGCCATCCGCGCGGGCCTGCGCCTGGTCGACTGCCCGATCCGCCACCTCGGCACCGAGAAGGCGCACGAGGTGTACCTCGGCATTGAAAACTACCTGCGCGACCACGGGGTGGAGATGCTCTTCGGCTGCACGTGCGAGGACGTCATCCTGCGCGACGGCCGCTGCTGCGGCGTCGTGGCGCACGATGGGCACCAGGACTACACCATCGAGGCCAGGCACACCGTCATCGCCACCGGCCGCCGCGGCGCCGACTGGCTGGAGAAGGTCTGCCTCGAGAACGGCGTGGAGCACAAGCCCGGCACGGTCGATATCGGCGTGCGCGTCGAGGTGCGCAACGAGATCATGGAGTCGGTCAACCGCGTGCTGTACGAGTCCAAGCTCATCGGCTACCCGGCCCCGTTCAAGAACATTTCTGGTACGAATCTTCCCAGCTGATTCAGCAGTTGATTCGCAACAAGAATAAGCGCGCAGAGGAGAAAATCGCAGA
>VOFE01001615.1_pt1 | contig 12000 bp, 13 predicted proteins | sample 5384071 | NCBI WGS metagenome assembly VOFE01 (sample SAMN12384724, study PRJNA508395) | human gut metagenome | isolation source: healthy gut D | host: Homo sapiens
AAGAGAATTGGCCGGCGGTCAAAATCGGTTACAGCTTGATAACAGGTCTTGCATAATCCGGTTTTCTGTGGTAATATAACTAATGTACGATAGTAAACTTATGAAAGAGTGGGCCGCAGAGGTCCGCTCTTTCCTGTTTGTTTGGAGGTTTTTGATGGCAAAAGGCAAAGGCGGCGGCACCGTCGGGACAGTGGAGGCGCTGGTCATGCCGGTGCTCGAGCAGCTCGGCATGCGCCTGTGGGATGTGCGCTTTGAAAAGGAAGGGCCGGACTGGTTCCTGCGGATCTATATCGACAGAGATGAGCCGCTGGACCTCAACGCCTGTGAGGAAGCCACGCGCGCCATCAACCCCGTCATCGACGCGGCGGACCCCATCGACCAAAGCTATTTTATGGAGGTGGGCAGCCCGGGCCTGGGCCGCAAACTCACCAGGGACGTCCACTTTGAGGCAATGCGGGGCCGCAGGGTGGCCGCGCATCTCATCCGCGCAACGGCCGCGGGGGAAAAGGACGTGGCGGGCATCCTGCAGGGCAAGGACGGCGCGCGCGTCACGCTGCTGCTGGACGACGGCTCCGAGACGGTTATCGAGGAAAAAGAAGCGAGCTACTTCAAATTGTGCGACGATGAAGACCTGTTTTGACGCATAGGATGAATGTAAATATTATATAGAATGGATGATTGGAAAAAATGAACGCAGAATTTTTTGAAGCATTGGCCATGCTGGAAAAGGAACGCGGCCTGCCCGCCGATTACCTGCTGGAAAAAATCAAAAACGCCATCGTGATCGCCGTGAAGAAGGACTACGAGGTCGAGGATGAAAACGTGTCCGTCGTCATCGAGCCGGACCAGGGCAAATTCAGCGTTTCGCTGCTTAAGACCGTCGTCGAGGAAGTGGAGGACCCCGCTACCGAGATCTCTCTGGAGGAGGCCCAGCAGAAAAAGAAAAGCTGCAAGGCGGGCGATGAATACGCCATCCCTCTCAAGACAAAGGACTTCGGGCGCATCGCCGCGCAGACGGCTAAGCACGTCATCCGCCAAGGCCTCAAGGAGGCCGAGCGCAGCCAGATGTACGCCGAGATGCAGAGCAAGGCCCATGAGATCATCTCCGCCGTCGTCACCAACATCGAACCGGTCAAGGGCATTGTGACGCTGGAGCTGGGCAAGGGCGGCGTGGCCACGCTGCCCCGCAACGAGCAGGTCGCCGGTGAGGAGCTGCGCGAGGGCCAGCATGTCAAGGTATATGTTGTGGATGTTATGGAGACCGAGCGCGGCCCGCGCATGATGATCAGCCGCACGCATCCCGGCCTTGTCAAGCGCATGTTCGAGATGGAGGTGCCTGAGATCTTCGACGGCACCGTCGAGATCAAGGCCATCAGCCGCGAGGCCGGCGCCCGCACGAAAATGGCCGTCTGGAGCAAGGATGAAAACGTGGACCCCGTGGGCGCGTGCATCGGCCCCCGCGGCCAGCGCGTGGCCAACATCGTCGAGGAGCTGGGCGGTGAAAAGATCGACATCGTCCGCTGGAGCGAGGACCCTGCCCAGTTCATCAGCGCGGCGCTCAGCCCCGCCACCGTCGTGGGCGTGGAGCTGCTGGAGGGCGATACCAAATCCTGCCGCGTCACCGTGCCGGATCACCAGCTTTCGCTGGCCATTGGCAACAAGGGCCAGAACGCGCGCCTGTGCGCGCGCCTGACGGGCTATAACATCGACATCCGCCCCGAGAGCGGTTATTATGGCGAGGAGCCGCCCATGAAGAAAACGCCGGAGCCCGCCGCCGAGGAATAACGGCCGGACGGGACTTGGAAAAGGAGACATGTATGACGCCAAAAAAGATACCCCTTCGCCGCTGCAACGGCTGCGGCGAAAGCAAACCGAAAAAGGAACTGGTGCGCGTGGTGCGTGCGGGGGACGGCACGGTTTCGCTGGACCTGACGGGCAAAAAGCCCGGGCGCGGCGCATACGTGTGCCCCAGCGCGGCATGTCTTGCCAAAGCGCGCAAAGCCGGGCGCATCGCCCGCGCGCTGGAGGTGAGCATCCCGGAAGAAATTTACGACGCCATGGCCGCCGAGATCGAGAAGGCCGGGGCGCAAAAAGGAGAGACGCATGCCGGGTAATATCCTGTTCGCACTTTCTCTTTGCCGCAAGGCGGGGGCCCTGGTGATGGGCTTCGACGCCGTAAAAGACAGCGTCGGCAAAGGGAAGGCACAACTGGTGCTGTGCGCCGGAGACCTTTCGGAGGGCACGCGCCGCCGCGTCGGCGCCTTCTGTGAGGATTGGGTGGAGGTGGCGGACCTGCCCGAAACCCAGTTCGCCCTCGCACAGATCAGCAAAAAACCCACCGGCGTATTCGCCGTAACAGACCCCGAGCTTGCAAAGCTCTGCCGCAAAAACCTTGCTGCCCAAGCGGCCAACCAGAAGGAGGAACGTCCATGTCAGTAGTCATCAAATACAAACTCAGCGATGTAGCAAAGGACCTCAATGTCCAGAATAAGGAGCTCATCGATTTTCTGTATCAGACGCTGGGCGAGTCGAAAAAGCATACCTCGCCCCTTACAGAAGCCGAGCTGAACCATGTGTTCGAGCATTACACGCAGAAAAATTCCGAGGAAAGCCTCGACGCGTACCTTGCCAGCGCGCCCGCGCCCAAGGTGGCGGAAAAGGATATCCTGAAAAAGGCCGACGGCACCGTTGTGGCGGCCGGCCCGGCCAAGCGCAAAGAGCGCATCCGCCCCGCCAAGCCCGAGAAGGAGAACAAGCCCGCGCCTGAGAAGCGGGAGGTCGTCACCGTCACGGTGGATACCCGCATCACGGACGTGAATCTGGATAAGTTCAACGAAAAATACACCGAGCTGGCTTCCACGAAAAATGTGGAGAACCGCCGCAAGCCCACGCCCGCGGGCAACAAACAAAAGTTCTCGGGCCGCAACAACCGCCGCCAGCAGCCGTTCCAGAAAAAGCGCGAGACCGAGGCCGAGCGCCTGCAGCGCATCCAGCTGGAAAAGGCCCGTAAGGCCCAGCTCAAGGTATCCATTCCCGACGAGATTACGGTGGGTGAGCTTGCCAGCCGCCTGAAGGTGAACGTGGCGCAGGTCATCAAAAAGCTGATGGGCCTGGGCATCATGGCAGCTATCTCCGAGGTCGTCGATTTCGACACCGCCAGTCTGGTGGCCGAGGAGCTGGGCGCGAAGGTAGAGCACGAGGTGCATGTTACCATCGAGGAACGCCTGTTCGAAGTGGATGAGGATAAGGACGAGGATCTGGAAGAGCGCCCGCCTGTCGTCGTGGTCATGGGCCACGTCGACCACGGCAAGACCTCCATCCTGGACGCCATCCGCAAAACGCGCGTTACCGCGGGCGAGGCTGGCGGAATAACGCAGCATATCGGCGCGTATCAGGTGACGATGAACGGCAAGCCCATCACATTCCTGGACACTCCGGGCCATGAGGCTTTCACCTCCATGCGCGCCCGCGGCGCGAACCTGACCGACATCGCGGTGCTGGTGGTGGCCGCGGACGACGGCATCATGCCGCAGACCGTCGAATCGATCAATCACGCCAAAGCGGCGAATACTACCATCATCGTGGCCATCAACAAGATGGATAAACCTACGGCCAACCCCAACCATGTAATGGAGCAGCTCACCCAGTATGAGCTGGTGCCCGAGGACTGGGGCGGCGACACCATCTGCGTGCCCGTGTCGGCTTTGACCGGCGAGGGTATTGACGACCTGCTGGAGAACATCACCCTGGTGGCCGAGGTGAAAGAGCTGAAAGCCAACCCCGACCGCCGCGCCAAGGGCGCCGTGATCGAGGCGCGTCTGGACAAGGGGCAGGGCCCTGTGGCCACCATCCTCGTCCAGAAGGGCACGCTGCATCAGGGCGATGTGGTCATCGCGGGTACGTCCGTGGGCCGTGTGCGCGTCATGCGCGACGACCAGGGCGCCATTCTCAAGGAGGCCGGTCCCTCCATGCCGGTGGAGATCACGGGCCTGACGGAGGTGCCTGCGGCGGGCGATCTGTTCGACGCCGTAGAAGACGAGAAGCTGGCCCGTGAGCTGGCCGACCGCCGTGCTGCCGAGCAGAAGGAACAGCAGTTCAGCGCATACAAGAAGGTCACGCTGGATAACCTGTTCAGCCAGATTGCCGAGGGCGAACGCAAGGAGCTTGCCATCATTGTGAAGGCGGACGTGCAGGGCAGCGCCGAGGCGGTAACAGAGCCTGGAAAAGATCTCCAACGACGAGGTGCGCGTGCGCGTCATCCATGCGGGCGTGGGCGCCATCAACAAATCCGACGTTATGCTTGCCAACGCGGGCAATGCCATCATCATCGGCTTCAATGTCCGTCCGGACCCCGTTGCCAAGGAGGAAGCCGCTCAGGCCGAGGTGGAGCTGCGGATGTACCGCGTGATCTACGACGCCATCAACGATGTGACCGACGCCATGAAGGGCATGCTGGCCCCGAAGTTCCGCGAGGTGGAGCTGGGCCGCGCCGAGGTGCGCAACGTGTTCAAGATATCTTCCGCGGGCACCATTGCCGGCTGCTACGTGCTGGAGGGCAAGGTAACGCGTGCCGCGAAGATCCGACTGGTGCGCGACGGCATCGTCATCACCGAGGATGAGATCGACTCCCTGCGCCGCTTCAAGGACGACGTGAAGGAAGTTGCCCAGGGCTACGAGTGCGGTATCGGCCTTGACAAGTTCTCCGACATCAAGGAGGGCGATATCTTCGAGGCCTTCATCATGGAGGAATACCGCGACTGAACGGAACGTTCCGTTTGAAAGGAGACACTATGCCGCAGAGCAAAAATATGGCGCGCCTGTCCGAGGACATGAAGCGCGAGCTGATCGCCATCATCGGGGGGATGAAAGACCCCCGCGTGCAGGGCGGCTTCCTGACGGTGATGCGCGTGGAGGTCGCGCCGGATCTGATCCACGGCCAAGGTGCACGTGAGCAAGATGGGCGAGGAAAACGCAACGGCCGAAGCCGTGGGCGCGCTGAACCGCGCCGCGGGCCATGTGCGCAGCGAGATCGCAAAGCGCATGCACATCCGCAAGGCGCCGGAATTCCGCTTCGTGGCGGACGACGGCGCGAAGTATGCGGCGCACATCAATGAATTGATCGCGGGGCTGGAGCGGGAAGAGCGCTGACGCGCTCGGCGGGGCTATCCCCAAAAGCGATGAATGAGGAGAGTTTATGAGCGAGATTTTAGATCGCGGAGCGCTGTTTAGCGGCTGCTGAAAGCGGAAAACGTGCTGCTGATCTGTCACAAAAACCCGGACGGCGACACCATCGGCAGCGCCGCCGCGCTGTACTGGGCGTTGAAGGGCTTGGGCAAAACAGTGGCCGTGCTGTGCGCGGACCCCATCCCGTCCCGGTATGATTATATGGACATCGGCCTGTACACAGGCCAGTTCACGCCCGGCTACACGGTAGCCGTGGACGTGGCGGGCATCCAGCTGTTCGGCGAGCGCTTCCATTCGCGGAATACACCGAGCCGCATCGACATGTGCATCGACCACCACCCTCCAACAGGGTTATGCCGACGCCATGCTGCTGGACGGCGACGCCGCCGCCACCGCCGAGATCATTTACGAGCTCATGACGGCCATCGGCACGCGAGATCACGCCGGACATCGCTGACTTGCCTGTACACGGGCGTGGCGACCGACACCGGCTGCTTCCGGTTCAGCAACACGACGGCCCGCACCCACGAGATCGCGGCCCTGATCGAGGCGGGCGCGGCCTCGTGGAAAGCTCAACAACGCCTGTTCGAGAGCAAATCCCCGCGCGGGTCATCGCCATTGAGCGGATGGCTTTGGAAAGCCTTGAGTTCTACTACGACGCCCGCTGCGCCTCATCTGCCTGACGTGGGATCAGATCCGCCGCCGGTGTCGCTGGGGCAGAGCTGGAGGATCTGACGAGCCTGCCGCGCTCCATCGAGGGCGTCGAGGTCGGCCTGACCCTGCGCCAGCAGAAGGGGCAGCTATCAAGATCAGCGTGCGCACCGGCCACGACACCAACGCCTGCAACATTGCACGGCGTCTGGGCGGCGGCGGCCATCCGCGCCGCAGCGAGATCAGCGGGCAACCCCGACAACGCCAAGCACGCCATTCTTGAGGAAGTCAAAAAGGAACTGGATCGCGCCGAAGCGGAAAAAGCGCAAGCAAAACGCCCGCTGACCGGGGTGGAAATCCGCCCGCACTGCCGCGCATCCACGTTTAAACACAACAGAAAAGGAACCCTGCTTGCAAACGCCAAACGGCATTCTGCCCGTCGATAAGCCTGCAGGCTGGACCAGCTTTGATGTGCTGGCCAAACTGCGCGGCGCTTTGGGCACGGCGGGACATTCTGGACCCCTATGGCCACCGGTGTGCTGCCGCGGTGTTTATCGGCAAAGCAACCTGTGCCGCCGACCGCCAGCTTGACGATAAAACCTACGAGGCCACCCTGCGCCTCGGCCTGCGCACCGACACCGGCGACGTTACCGGCGCGACGCTGGAAACCGCCCCTGTCACAGTGGGGGAGGCGGAGCTGCGCGCCGTGCTGCCCGCTTTTTGGGCGACCGGATGCAGCTGCCGCCGATGTACAGCGCGGTAAAAATCAACGGCCAGCCGCTGTATAAGGCTGCCCGCAAGGGGCAGACCGTCGAGCGCACGCCCCGCCCCATCACGATCTACGACATCGAATACCTCGGCAGCCCCGCGCCCGACGAGTATACGATCCGCGTCGCCTGCTCCAAGGGCACCTACATCCGTGTGCTGGCCGAGGAGATCGGCGACGCCATCGGTGTGCCCGCCACGCTGGCCGCGCTGCGCCGCACAAAAGCGGGTGTGTTTGACTTGGCTCAGTGCCACACGCTGCCGGAAATTTTGCTGCCGCCGAGAGCGGGGAGCTTGAAACAAACGGCTGGGTGCTGCCCATCGAGACGGTTTTCACCCCGCTGCCCGCGCTGCACGTCAACGACGGCGTCAAGGCGCATCTCCTCAACGGCTGCCCCACAAGCCACTATGCCGCCGCCGACGGCCGCTATCGTGCCTGCGACGAAAACGGCGTCTTTCTGGGGCTAGCCAACGTCGAAGGCGGTGTGCTGAAAGTCGAAAAACTATTTTGCGAAAGGGGCTGAACGCCCAATGCAGATCTACCAAAGCCTGACGCCCATCTGCGCGCCCTACGGCAGCGCAGTGGCGCTCGGCTATTTTGACGGCGTCCACTGCGGCCACCGCGCCGTGCTGGGGAGGCTGTCGACTGCGCCCGCGCCAACGGCCTGACCGCCGCCGCCTTCACGTTCGAGCTACCCGCCGGCAGCACACTGAAGGGCGGGCGCATCCTCTCGCTGGCGCAAAACACACCCGCGTCGCGTCCTTGGGCATCGAGCAATATCAGGAAGCGCCGTTCGATGCCTTCCGCAGCCTGACGCCTGAAGATTTCGTGCAGAAGGTGCTCGTCGACTGCTTCCGTGCGCGGGAGCTGTTCTGCGGCGATAACTTCACCTTCGGCGCACGGGCGGCGGGCAACGTCGAGCGGCTGCGTGCCCTCTGCGCACCCTTGGGTATCGGCGTTCATATCGTGCCGATGGCGCAGTACGGCGGGCAGACCGTCTCGTCCACCCGCATCCGCGCCGCGCTGGAGGAAGGCCGCATCGCCGACGCGAACGCCATGCTCGGTGCGCCTTACGCAATCGACTGGCCGGTCGTCCACGGCAAGGGCATCGGCAGCGGCAAGCTCGGCACGCCGACGCTGAACCAGAACTATCCCACCGCAGCCCTGCAGCCCTGCGCAGGCGTCTACCTGACCCGCATTTACCTCGACGGGCAGTGGATGCCTGCCGCCACCGGCATCGGCAAGCGCCCCACTGTGGACAGCAGCGCCGACGCCGCCGTGACCTGCGAGACCTTCGTGCCGGACTTTTCCGGCGACGTCTACGGTCAGCAGCCCGTGCTGGAATTTCACAAATATTACTGCCCGGTGCGCAAGTTCAACTCGCTGGACGAATTGGCGGCGCTGATCCACCGCGCTGCCGACGACAGCAAAGCCTATTTTGCGGAAAAACAAGGGGAATGAGTCATGAAAAAGCCCGCTTCGGATGCCAGGCAGGCAGGAGGCCTGCAAACCCTGCAATGTGCGCCCGGCTGGGTCGTGGCGCTGCCCGCGTTCTTGATCTGCCTCGGCCTTGGCGTCGCGTCGCTTTTTGTGCTGGCCGACATGCAGGTCGAAGCGTTCGAGACGGAAATTCCTGAAATGGTGCGCATCGCGCGTCGCAATCTGCCCCATGCAATCGTGGGCGCGCTGCTGCTGGGCGGTGTGCTGGCGGGCGGCGCGGCAGCGCTGCGCAGCCGCATCAGCTGGCGCACGGCGCGTATCGCGGCGTTTGCGTCGGCGGCGCTGAACACGATCCTCGGCTTCGTCTGGACAAGCTCTTTTAAAAGCAAGCCCGTCGCCGATCAGGAGGTTTTCTGGAACATCGCGCAGACGCTGGCCGGAAAGGGCGAACTGCGCAGCGACCAGCTGGAATACCTGCGCTACTGGCCGTTTCAGGCCGCCAGCGGCATGATGGCTGTCCCGGCGGCGTGGCTGTCGAACGGCGAGCACCTGCTGTGGCAGGTGTTGTCGGCGGTCTGCGCGGGCGGCTGTGTGCTGCTGCTCTGCTGCATCTGCGCCCGGATGACCGATTCCCCGCAGGCAAAGACCCTCTGCGCCGTGCTGCTGGCGGGCTTTGTGCCGCTGCCGATGTACACAACGTTTGTCTACGGTACGCTGCCCGGCATGCTGCTGGCACTGCTGGGCATCTACGCTGTCATCCGCCTGTGCCAGCCCACCGCGCACGAGCGGCGGTGGTGGGGCGTTGCGACGGCTGCGTTCGCGCTGTCCGTCACGCTGTACACCGGCGAGCAGATCTTTCTGGTGGCCGGGGTGCTCGTGCTGCTGGCTGTCGGACTTTTTGATAAGACCCAGCGGCGCAAGCTGCTGGCCGCCGTGCTGCTGGCGGCGGTCGCCCTCGCGTTCAGCAGGGGGCACAGGCCGCCGCGCTGCACGCCCTCGGCATGGAGAACGAGCCCGGCACGCCGATTTTGACCCGCATTGCGATGGGCGTCAACTCCCACAGCGAGGTCACGCCGGGCTTTTACAACGGCGACAGCATCGTGCTGTACTACATGGCCGACTACCAGCCCGACAAGGCGAACGAGCTGGCCGCTAACTTCATCAAGGGCTGCCTGAACGAGCTGAAAACCGAGAAGCGGATGCTGGCCTTCTTCGGCGAGAAGACAGCCGATCAATGGTTGGAGCCGTGGTTCGGCGGGCTGACGATGAACAACCCCGCCGTCTACAACGAGCCGAACGCACTGGCGCGCAGCATCACGGGCGGCACGCTGTTCCGGGTGCTGCGCCGCTGGCTGAGTACGCTGCTGCCGGTCATTTACCTCGGCGCAGCGGCGGGCATTGCCGCGCTGCGGCGGCGTCATCCCCGCGAGGTCTGGCGGCTGAGCCTTGCGGCAGCGCTGATCGGCGGATTTTTGTTTCAGCTGATGGCCGAGGCCAAACCCCGCTACTGCATGCCGTACTACCTCGGCTGCTTCCCGCTGGCGGCGGCAGGGCTGGCCGCGCTGGGTGAAGCGCTGGCAAAACGCAAAAACGGTAAAAGCGCTGTAAAATAATTTGCCGGAAAACCGCGCACGGCACTTGTATTCTGCAAGAGGGTGTGCTATACTATTGCTTGTACCGCGACCCGGTATGGGGCGTATGCCTCAACGGTTCCACTACCCCTTACTGCGTCGGCGGCCAATATTTATTTGAAAGAGGTATTACCAATGAGCCAGAAATCCGCTATCGACAAGCAGCCCATCATTGCAAAAGCCGCTATCCATGAGGGTGACACCGGTTCTCCGGAAGTTCAGGTTGCGCTGCTGACCGCACGCATCAACCACCTGACTGAGCACCTGAAGACCAACAAGAACGACAACCACAGCCGTCGTGGTCTGTTCAAGATGGTCGGCCGCCGCCGTAACCTGCTGGCTTACCTGCAGAAGAAGGACATCAACCGTTACCGTGCTCTGATCGCTGAACTGGGTCTGCGCAAGTAATTCGCAAAACGGGCAGGGTGCATTTGCACTCTGCCTGCTCGATAATTTTTTTATAAGTGCGCAGCCGCCCATTTCGCGGACGGTTGTAGGGGCGGATTCCATATCCGCCTGTGCCTGTTTCCGGCAGCGCGCACCTGAATACCCCACTGCACCTGTATTTACAGCTGCCCCGTTGCCGCCATTTTGTGCAATGTAAATCGAGCACCCAGACAATACGGTCTGGCTGCTGGCTTTATTGTACAAGATCGGGGCATTGGGGAGAGGCTGAAAGTAAAAATCTACCAAAGAAGGAGAATCCCTATGGCTTACGAATTCGCATCCAGACTGGAAACCTTCCCCAACTACCGCAAGTTTGAAACAACTTTTGCCGGCCGCCCGTTTGTGGTCGAGACCGGCAAAAGCGCCGCGAAGGCCGCCCCGGCGAGCACGCCATCCTCTCCTCCCGCGTTGTTGACCGCCCCATCCGCCCGCTGTTCCCAAGGACATGCGCAACGATGTCTGCGTGACCATGACTGTGATGAGCCTTGACCCGGATTGCTCCCCGGAGATTGCCGGTATGAACGGCGCATCTCTCGCCATTGCCATGTCGGATATCCCCTGGAATGGCCCCATCGGCGGCGTGGCAGTCGGCTATGTGGACGGCGAGATCGTGCTGAACCCCACCAAGGAGCAGCGCGAGCGCTCTGACCTGGCCCTGACCCTGGCTGCCAGCATGGAAAAGATCGTCATGATTGAAGCCGGCGCCAACGAAGTGACCGAAGAGGTCATGATGGATGCCATCAAGGCTGGCCATGAGGAAATCAAAAAGCTGCTCACCTTTATGAACGGCATTGTTGCAGAGATCGGCAAGCCGAAGAAGAGCTTTACCCCGGTGGAACTGGACCACGCTCTGTTGGCGGATGTGTACGCCAAGCACCTGGAAGATGTCAAGGCTGCCATGAACACCGACGACAAAAACGTCCGCGATGCCGCCATGCTGCCCATCATGGATGCTATTGCCGAGGAACACCCCGAACTGAACGCCGCCGACCTGGACCTGATCAGCTACAAGCTGCAGAAGAAGGTCGTGCGCACCTGGCTGCTGGAAGAAGGCAAGCGTGTTGACGGCCGCGGCATCAATGAGATCCGCCCGCTGGCCGCCGAAGTCGGTGTGCTGCCCCGTGTGCACGGCTCCGGCCTGTTCACCCGCGGCCAGACCCAGGCCCTGACCATCTGCACCTTGGGCTCCACCAAAGATGCCCAGATGATGGACGACCTGTCCGACACCCCGCTCAAGCGCTACATCCATCACTATAACATGCCGCCGTACTCCACCGGCGAAGCCCGCGCACCCCGCAGCCCCGGCCGCCGCGAGATCGGCCACGGCAACCTGGCGGAGCGTGCCCTGATCCCCGTGCTGCCCAGCATGGAAGAGTTCCCGTACACCATCCGTACCGTTTCTGAAGTCATGAGCTCCAACGGCTCCACCTCTCAGGCTTCTATTTGCGCTTCCACCCTGGCCCTGATGGATGCTGGTGTGCCCATCAAGGCACCGGTTGCCGGTATTTCCTGCGGCCTGATCACCGACGGCGACCCGCTGCACGGCGGCCGTTGGATGACGATGCTCGACATCCAGGGCGTGGAGGACTTCCACGGCGATATGGACTTTAAGGTTGGCGGCACCCGCCGCGGTATTACCGCTATCCAGATGGATATTAAGGTGGACGGCCTGACCTATGATATTGTGGCCGAAGCACTGGAAAAGTGCCGCAAGGGCCGCCTGTTCATCCTGGATGAGATCATCAAGCCCGTCATCGCCGAGCCGCGCGCCGAGCTGTCCAAGTATGCGCCCAAGATGTTCAGCATGCAAATCCCTGTCGACAAGATCAAGGACGTCATCGGCAAGGGCGGCAAGGTCATTCAGGAAATGTGTGCGAACTT
>VOFE01001770.1_pt1 | contig 12000 bp, 20 predicted proteins | sample 5384071 | NCBI WGS metagenome assembly VOFE01 (sample SAMN12384724, study PRJNA508395) | human gut metagenome | isolation source: healthy gut D | host: Homo sapiens
CATAGGCGCCCACCATGATGATCTCGCCATGGGCGAAGTTGATCAACTTGATAATTCCATATACCATGCTGTATCAAGCGCCACCAGCGCATAGATACTGCCGATATGCGAGCCGTTTATGATTTGGGATAAAACATTCATCTTCCGTACCATCCGATCTACGCCGGAATTCGTGAGTTTTTCCTCTTTTCTTCCAGGCACCTGCACGGCCTCCCGGGCCTGCTCCGGTTAAAAAAGATGGCTTTCTGTTCCCACCATTGGTGCAGAAACGGACTTGCTTTGCGGCTTCCGCCCGCTTCAAAAAAGTTTCTCGAGCGTTCCGGCCATATATTTTGAACCGGGGGGAGAATTCTCCCCGGCCAATATTCAACTGTTTCGTATGACAGCGTTTTTTTACTTTGCGTCATAGGTGCCTGCAAATTTATATTCGCCGCCCTCAATCGAAATCATGAATACCGTCTTTGTGGGTTTGCGGTTTTCATCAAAGGTGATGCTGCCCGTAACGCCCTGGTATTGATGTTGGTCATGGCGTCAACAATCTTGGCAGAATCCGTGGTTCCTGCTTCGCCGATGGCCTGGGCCATCATGCCCATGGCGTCATAACCCAGCGCCGCGAACATCGTGGGTTCTTCGCCGTATTTTTCCTGTATAGTTCTTATAGAAGTTCTGCATAGCCTCATCCGTGATTCCTTGGTGAACTGGCTGGAATAATAGCATCCTCCAGCGCATCCACGTTGCTGGCATCCAGCTTTCAAGAAACGCCTTCCCAGCCGTCTGCGCCAATCTTGGGGCAGGTGAGGCCAACGTTCTTTTGCCTGCACGGCGATCAGAGCCACGGTTTCATAGTAATCCGGGATGAATACGATATCAGGTTCGCCGCCTTGATGTTGGTCAGCTGCGCTTTGAAATCCTTGTCGCCCGTGTTATAAGCCTCTTTGGCGACGATTTCCAGGCCCAGCTCTTTGGCCTTGCTCTCGAAGGTTTCCATCAGGCCGACGGAATAGTCGCTGCCGTTGTTACAGATCACCGCAGCGGTCTTTGCGCCCATTTCTTCATATGCATAAGAAGCGAGGATCTCTCCCTGGGCCGGGTCGGTGAAGCAGGCGCGGAAAATGTTCTTTCCAGGCGTCGTGACCGCCAGGGGCCGAAGCCGACGCTGGCGATCATCGGGATGCCGTCCTTTGCGGCCTGCTGGGCAAACCGCCTGTGGGTGTGTGGTAACGTCTCCCACCAAAGCTACGATTTTATCTCGTCCTGAAGGAGCCGGTTATAGGCGTTTACCGCCTCGGTGGCATCACCTTTTCATCGTATACGACATAATCGATCTGCTTGCCGTTGATGCCGCCCGCCGCATTCAGCGCCTCTTCTACCTTCATTTTTGCGCCATTGTTGACGGCAACGCCATGTTGGGGAAACTTCGCCGGTCAGAGGGGCCAGCCCGCCGATTTTAATGGTGTTCTGCATCCCCCGTACTTCCGCCTGCCCGCCGCAGGGCGACCAGCATCGGAAGCAGCATCATGCACGCAATGCAATTGCCAAAACACGTTTTTTTTCATTTTCCGTCCTCCTGATTAAAATTACATACAATCGCTTTTCCCGCCCGCGCCGGTTTTCCCCATGCAGCGGCCTTTGGGAAGAGCGTTGCTCTTTTTCTTAGTATACCACTTCCCCCGCAAGGCGCAACAATTTTGCAAAAAAAAACCTGCATATTTTTTACAGTTCCTTTACAATTTTCCAATTCCTTTTACTTTTTTTGGCGCGAAATAAAATTGCATGTTTCAAAAATATTCCTTCATTTCAGGGGAGTTTTGCCGTCTGTCTCTTTCTTTTTGGGAGGCATTGCGGTATACTTGCACTAACCTGGCATGCAAAGGAGGCCCTGCCTATGATTCCCCCTGACCCACGCCGAGCGCAGACAGCTCGAGCCTCTGTTTCTCCCACAAAGAACACCATGATTCTCTCCTATCTGGAGGGCATATGGGCCGGGGCTGTTGGCTGGGCCGGAATCGGCCTGCGGCTGTATCGCCATTGGGGATTTCGCTTTTTGCCGGAGATCCGGAGGCTCCCAGGGCAGAGGCTGCTGGACGCCGCCCCTCCCGCCGCACCGTATTCCCTGTCCCGCCGGAAGAGGGCTGGCGGCGGCGCATGCAGCTTCATTATGGGAAACGGGCGCAGCCTGTCACCGTTATGCCTTTCGCAAGGATTCCGGCGGGTTTCGCCCGGGCTTCTCTCCCTTTGGGCAGGCACTGCCGCCGGGCGGGGCTGGTTCCCTGTCCGCCTGCTATGCAGAGGCGCGGGCGAAGATTGGTCCACGGATCGTCTCCCAATTCCGGAGCGCGGAGGAATACGCCCGGCAGGGGGCTGGAGCTTTGGCCTGCGGCTGGACGGCAATCTTGTATCCGGCGCCTCCTCCTACCATCTATACCCAGGGCATCGAGATCGAGATTAACACCAGGCCTGGCTTCTGGCGCCGGGGCTATGCCGCCGTCTGTGCCTCCGGCTGATTCTCGAATGCCTTTCCCGGGGCCTGTATCCCAGCTGGGATGCGGCAAACCCGGCCTCCAGGGCCCTGGCGGAAAAGCTGGGGTACCGTTTTTCCCATGCGTATCCCGCGTTCCGGCTATATCCTTTGGGGAATAAATAGGATACACCCGCGGCTGCCCCAGCGGCCGTTATATTATTAGGAAGGAAGCTGATGACATGAAAACCAACTGCACCCGCGCCCAAGCCTGGCGCTTCTCCGGGAATATAACGAGGACGCCTTTCATTTAAAGCATGCGCTCTAGTGGAAGGCGTCATGCGCGTCTTTGCCCGGGAGCTGGGCTATGGAGATGAGGAGGAGTTCTGGGGGATCGCCGGCCTGCTCCACGACCTGGATTTTGAGCGTTTCCCGGAGGAACACTGCAAAAAATCCCAGGAGATCATGGCACAGCGCGGCCTTTCCCCGAGCTGATCCACGCCACAGCCAGCCATGGCTATGGCATCACCGTGGACATTCGCCCGGAGCACGAAATGGAAAAGGTGCTGTATGCCGCCGATGAGCTCACCGGCCTCCCAGGCGGCGGCTCTGATGCGCCCTTCCCGGAGCGTTATGGATATGGAGCTGAAGTCCCTGAAAAAAGAAATATAAGAGCCCCTCCTTTGCCGCCGGCTGTTCCCAGGAGGTCATTGCCCGGGGCGCGGAGATGCTGGGATGGAGCCTGGACGATCTTTTGCAGAAAACCCTGCTGGCAATGCGGGTGGACGAAGCCCGCATTGCCGCCCTGGAGGCGGAAGGATTCCCCGAGGAGGCATAGGCCGGTCCCTCTCTTCCTTCGTTGAAATTACGCGCGTTTCTCCTGTTCTATAAATCTATTACGCCGCAGACGCGGAAAAATTTTTCCGCAAAAAGCCCATAAACCCATTGACAAGATGGGTTTATGGGCATATGATATTCCCATAAGGTTAAAAGACCAGAATGCGAGGAGGCGGGAAAATGACCGCGAAACATTGCCCTTTGAATTCCATGATGTGTTGCTGCCGAATGCGTTTCTCCCGGGCATATTCCATGGCCAGGCGCCTTTGCCTGTTTTCGGCCGCGCCTGCAACATGCGCCTGAACAATGCGCATGCGCCGTCTGCCAGAGGAGCTTTGAGAAGCCCCGGTTTTTTATTGGAAAATCTGCGAAAACAGTATATTTATATATAGAAGGTTTTATTCGAGCTGCTCTGCGGCCCATGCGCATGGCTCCCCGGAACCGCCCTCTTTCAAAAAAACCGGCTGTTTTGAAAAACCCCCGGTTTTCCGGCAGTTTCCGGCGATTTTCCTTTGACATGCGTTCCCTGGGCCGATATAATTGATATAATTGAAAGGAATTGTCCCCGGAGATACAGGAGGCAATATGAGCGAAGACAAACGCCATCATCCGGATTGAAAATCTGGAAAAGAGCTTTATCACAAAGAAAAATACCGTCACAACCCTCCGGGATATCAACCTCACCATCCGGGAGGGGGAGATTTTTCGGGATCATCGGCAAAAGCGGCGCCGGGAGTCCACGCTGGTGCGCTGCATCAACTATCTTGAGCGGCCCACCAAAGGGCAAGGTGTTCTTTAACGGGCTGGATATGTCCAAGCTCAGCCGCAGGAGCTGGGAAAACCCGCCAGTCCATCGGCATGATCTTTCAGCAGTTCAATCTGCTCATGCAGCGCACCACCATTGGGAACATCTGCTTCCCCGCTGGAGATCGCCAGGGTTCCCAAGGAGGAGGCCGCAAGCGGGCCTATGAGCTTTTGGAGCTGGTGGGCTTAAAGGAAAAGGACAAAGCCTATCCCTCGGGCTTTCCGGAGGGCAGAAGCAGCGCGTCGCCATCGCCCGGGCCCTGGCCAACAACCCCAAGGTTCTTCTCTGCGACGAGGCCACAAGTGCCCTGGACCCCAAAACCACCCGCTCGATCCTGGCGCTTTTTGAAGGATATCAACGCGCGCATGGGCATTACCATCGTGGTTATCACCCATGAAATGCGGGTCATTGAGGAGATCTGCACCAGCGTCGCCATTATCGACGACAGCCGCATCGCGGAAACCGGCCGCGTGGATTCCATCTTCACCCGGCCCCAGACGGCTGCGGCTCGCAAGCTGGTGTTCCCGGACGGGGAAAACCAGGCCAAATATATCGGCAGCCGCTGCTGCCGCATCGTGTTCGAGGGGAAATTCCTCCTTTGAGCCGGTGGTCGCCAACATGATCCTGGCCTGCCATGCGCCTGTCAACATCATGTTTGCCGACACCAAGGATATCGACGGGCAAGGCCTTCGGCCAGATCGTCGTGCAGCTGCCGGAGGATACCCTCACGGCCAACAAAATGATCGCGTATCTTCAGGAACAGGGTCTCACGGCAGAGGAGGTGCAGCTATAATGGATCCGGCAACCATTCAGATGCTTTTGCAGGGCATCGTCGACACACTTATATGACCGCAGTGGCCACGCTTCTGGCCTATATCATCGGCCTGCCTCTGGGCGTGATCAGGTGGTCGGACCAGGACGACATCAAGCCCAACCGCTTTGTCTATACGGTTTAAACGTCATCATCAATATCGCCCGTTCCATCCCGTTTCTGATCTTTCTGGTGGCGATTCTGCCCTTTTGGGCCATTGTCGGAACCAGCATCGGCGCCACGGCGACCATCGTTCCGCTGGTGGTGGCGGCAGCTCCCTTCATTGCCCGCCTGGTGGAATCCTCCATCAAGGAGATCGACCCCGGCGTCATCGAGGCGGCCCAGTCCATGGGAGCTTCTCCCATGCGGATCATCACCCATGTCATGCTGCCCGAGGCCCGTCCCTCAATTTTAGTGGGCAGCGCCATCGCCATCACCACCATTCTGGGATATTCCTCCATGGCGGGCTTCGTGGGCGGCGGCGGATTCGGGGATATCGCCATCCGCTTTGGCTACTACCGCTATGACAACACCATCATGCTCATCACCGTTGCCATTCTGGTCATCATCGTCCAGATTTTCCAGGAAGTCGGCATGTGGATTGCAACCAAAAGCGACCGGCGGAAATGATTGTCCCGCCGGAGGTATAATTTTATAATCATGAGGAGGACATTTCAATGAAAAGACAATAGCCCTGGTGCTGGCGCTGCTTTTGGCCGTCGGCCTGTTTGCCGGCTGCGGCGCGCCCCAGGGAAACATCTGCCCCGGCAGAAAACGGCGCTTCGGGAGAGACAAAAGTAATCAAGATCGGCGCTTCGCCGACGCCCCATGCGGAAATTCTGGCGGTTGCCAAAGAAATTCTCATAAAAAAGGGATATGACCTGCAGATCCAGGAATTCCCGGATTATGTGATCCCCAACACTGCCGTGGAGGACGGCGACCTGGACGCCAACTATTTCCAGCACAAACAATATCTCGAGAACTTCAATGCCGAGCGCGGCACACATCTCGCCATTGCGGCAGAGGTTCACTATGAACCTTTTGGCCTCTATCCCGGAAAGACGGCTTCCATTGCAGAGCTGAAAGACGGCGCTAAAATCGCGGTTCCCAACGACACCACCAACGGGCCCGGGCGCTCATGCTTCTGGAAGCGCAGGGACTGATTAAATTAAAGGACGGCGCGGGCATCAACGCCGCAAGCTGGATATTGTGGAAAATCCCAAAAATCTGGATATCGTGGAGCTGGAAGCTGCCCAGCTGCCCCGTTCTCTCAGGATGTGGACATGGCGGTCATCAACGGCAATTATTCCCTCAGGCCGGTCTGAGCATTGCCAAGGACTCCATCGCCCATGTGGGAGGACGATTCCGCCGCCAGAGACATATGTCAATGTTCTCTGCGTCAAGGAAGGGCACGAAAACGACGAGGCCATCAGGCGCTCGCCAAAAGCCCTCAAAAGCGACGAAGTCAAAAAGTTCATGGAAGAAAAATACGAGGGGCGGCGTTGTTCCGCTGTTCTAAGCAAAAATATCACGATACCAAAAAGACGGCATTTCTGCCGTCTTTTTTTAATATTCAACGTTGCTGCCCGAAAAATTGCAATAAGCTCTCATCCAACAAAACGCACTAAAAGGCTCTCATGTGCAAGGAATCTGCCAAGCCCGCTCCGGCGGGCACCCTACATTTTCACGCGCTGCCACTGCCAGCGGCGGATTTAGAAACCCGCCCTATGGATGGGGACGATAGTGCCGACAGCGAGCAATAAGCAATTCAAACAAATTGTTAGCCTTCTCCGCCGGCTATTGCGCGCCGGCGGTATTGTTTTACCCATTTATTCGGTTTGTTCTTGAAAAACCGCATAATCACTAAAAAATACCGGTTTGCATCGTCAAAGTCCTCTCCGTCTTTTTTGTTGCTTCCGCCAAAAGTTCAAAATGCTAAAAGTTTTTGTACACACGCGGCAGATTCGTTGTGCTATATTATAGGAAAGATGAAAGGAGTGCTGCGAAGCATGACAAAACAGGAACTGAAAAAACTGATTGATATTGCCGCCGGACGGATCCCCGCCGATGTTGTGATTAAGAACTGCCGCGTTGTGGATGTCTATTCCGGCACGATTCGGCAGGGCGATTGCCCTTTGTGATGAAAAAATTGCCGGTGTCGGCACCTGATGACGGCATGGAGGTCGCCGATGCGGAGGGCGCTATGCCGCGCCGGGCTTTATCGACAGCCATATTCACATTGAATCTTCTTATGTGACTCCGGAGGAATCAGCCGCCTGCTGGTCCCGCATGGGGCGGCCACAATCATTGCCGATCCGCCATGAGATCGTCAATGTCTGCGGCATCTGCGGACTTAACTACATGATGGAAGCGGCGCAGGACGCAGCGCTGGACATCAAGTTCATGCTTCCTTCCTGTGTTCCGGCTACTCCGTTTGAAAACGCGGGCGCGGTGATCGACGCGGAGCAGATGCGCGGGCCCATCACGCGCGGGAACATTCTCGGCCTCGGCAATTTATGAACTACGCCGGCGTGATCGACGCAGACGACGCGGTGCTTGATAAACTTCTCGTTGCGATCAACCACGGCAAGCTCATCGACGGCCACGCGCCCACAGTCATGGGCAGCAACCTGAACGCCTACAGCGCCCCCGGCATCCGCGGCGACCACGAGTGCGCCACGGTCGAAGAAATGCAGGCGCGGATTTCCTGCGGTATGTACGTCCTGCTGCGGCAAGGCTCCGCCTGCCACAATCTGCGCCCGCTGCTGAAGGGTGTCACGCCGGAAAAACCGCCGCTGCGCTTCTTTGCTCAGATGATCGGCAGCCGAAAACCATTTTCAAGGAGGGCCCACATTGACAACCATCTGCGCATCTGCCGTCGAAGAGGCCTTGACCCGGTCAGCGCCATCGCATGGCGACGCTCGCGCCGCCGAATGCTGGCATCTCAGCGACCGCGGCGCGGTCGCTCAGGCCTACGGGCGGATATCGTGCTGCTCGATGACCTGAAGGACTTCCGCGTGCGCAAGGTCTGGCTGGCCGAAAAGCTCTGCGCCGTTGACGGCGATTATCTCCCGGCAGTCCACCGCCCGACATTTTGGGGCAGCCTCCCGCGAAGGATTTCTCCGTAGAACGCCTGCGTCTGCCCTTAAGAGTGACTATGCCATGTGATTCAAATCATTCCCGGCGGCGTAGTGTCCAAAAACCGCATTGCCCGCGTCAGCCGCGACGAAAACGGCAACTTCCGCCGCGACCCATCGGCCGATGTGAAGGTAGCAATCGTGGAGCGGCACAAATACACCGGTAATGTCGCCGTGGCGCTGCTGGGCGGCTATGGAATTCAGCGCGGCGCCGTATTATCCGTGGCTTTTGACTCACATAACATCATTGCCGTCGGCGTCAGCGACGAGGAGATGGCCTGCGCCGTTAAGGCCCTCGTCGAACAGGAAGGCGGCATCGTCCTGGTGCGTGACGGCAGGGGGATTGAGAGGATGCCGATGCCGGTGGCGGGTCTGATGAGCGATCAGAGCGGCCAGTGGGTCGATGAGCGTCTGACGGCGGCAAGTCATGAAGCGGCGTTCCAGGAACTGGGTATTGCAGGCGAGTTGACCCGATCATGACGCGCTGTGTTTCATGTCGCTGCCGGTCATTCAGAGCTGAAGCTCACGGACATGGGCCTGTTTGATGTGATGAACTTCAGCTTCCGATTTGGACGCTGAAAGGCCGGAAAAAAAGTGAAAACCAGGGGTTCGCGTTCTGCCGTCTTTTTTGTTTTCCCCATGGGCATGAAAGTTCATTCCTTCCTCTGGGATCAGCGAATCCCAATTTTATATCCATCATGATACTTCTGCCTAAATATGATGGGAAAAGGTTCTGCCATAAAATGTCTTTGTTTTGCTTTCTTTTTAAAGAATCAGGAGACCCGTCAGGGCGGTATTTTATATCCATTATGACACTTTTTCCTAAAGCATAATGGGAAGAAGCCTCCGTCATAAAATTTCTTTGCCTACTTTTTTTTAAAGAACCGAAGACCCGTCAGGGCAGTATTTTATATCCATTATGACACTTCTTCCCAAAGCATAATAGGAAGAAGCCTCCGTCATAAAATTTCTTTGTTTGCTTTCTTTTTAAAGAACCGGAGACCCGTCAGGGCGGTATTTTATATCCATTATGATACTTCTTCCCAAAGCATAATGGGAAGAAGCCTCCGTCATAAAATTTCTTTGTTTGCTTTCTTTTTAAAGAACCGGAGACCCATCAGGGCGGTATTTTATATCCATTATGATACTTCTTCCCAAATCATAATGGGAAGAAGCCTCCGTCATAAAATTTCTTTTGCCTCACTTTCTTTTTTAAAGAAAGTAGGTTATTCGATACAGATCCACCTGAATTCGTTGCGGTCCCCCGGTATTTGGCGATGGAATAGGGCCACCGGCTGCCCGGCTTTTGTGAAAGAGGACGTGGCGACGGTGTAAATCGGGGAGCCGCTGTCGATATGCAGCAGGCGTGCCAGCGGGCGGTCTGCCAGCTCCCATGCAGAATGCGCGACACTTTATGTACAGCCTCCTGATAACATTTATCCAAGACGGCATAGAGAGAATTCTCCTCCAGATTCTCCCTGAAGCAAAGGCCGTATTTCTGATAAGAAAGATAGGTTTCCACGAACACCATAGGTTCGCGTCCGCATAGCGCAGGCGCTGGCGAGTGAATCACCGGCGCATGGGCATCCAGCCCCAGCTTTACCGCCGCATCCTCCTCCCGGGTCACCCGGAAATCCAGCACCTTGCGTGGAAGGAACCAGCCCTTGGCGCGCATCGTCATTGAAGCTGGAGATCGTCTGGAAAAAGCTCCCTGAATTTTTGGCTTGGCGATAAACGTTCCCTTGGCCTTCTGCCTTTTGAGCTTTCGTTCGCAGCTCGCTGATGCCTGGCGGATGGTAGCTCGGCTGACGTTCAGGATGCTGCAAAGTTCCTCTTCCGGGGAAACCGGTCCCCTCCTTTAAAACGCCTGCTTCAATCTGATCCACCATGAATTGTTTGAGCTGATAATAGAGGGAACCGGGATTTTTCGGTCCAGCTTACATTGATAATATATTGCGTCCATCTTCCCACTCTCTGCGGGTTTGAAAAGCGCCGGGCTTATTGTGCCTGGCGCCCATTTTTCTCTGTGTTTCCGCTTATTTTTCTTCCGCCAGCATCTTTCTTATATGCATTGTGATCTTGATGCTGCTGGAGGTCCCGATCCGCTGCGCCGGCTTCCACCATGGCCAGGCAGGTTTCCAGATCCCGGATGCCGCCCGCAGCAGCCTTTACTTTGACTTCATCGCCCACAATGGATTTCACATGAGCTTGACGTCCTCCAGCGTATGGCGCCGCCGGGGCAAAGCCTAGGACGTTTTGATAAGAAATCAGGCTTGACTTTGGCGATCTCGGCAAACCACCTTGATCTCATCCTTGGTGAGGTAGTAGTTTTCAAAGATTACCTTGGAGATGACGCCATAGCGGCGGTGATGGTGACGATGCGTTCCATCTCTTCCTTTGATGAAATCAAAGTTGGCGTTTTTCAGCTCACCCACGATGTTGATCATAGTCGATTTCGTCCGCGCCCTTCAGGATGGAATCCAGGGTTTCAAAGCCTTGGTTTCAATGGTCGTCTGTCCAGAGGGAACCCGATGGCCGCGCCGACGTACGGGCGTTCCTGCAAAGCCGCTTGCAGCGTGCAGTTTCTCCGGAGTTGATGGCAACCATCTTAAAGCCATATTCCTTGGCCTCCGCGCGCAGAGCTTTTTACGAAATCCTGCGCTTCCGCATAGGGCTTCAAAAGAGTGTGGTCGATCATGTTTGCCAGTTCAGCAACGGTCATTTTTTTCATGGTTTCATCCTCCCAGTCATTGTTTAAATATTGAGAACGGCTTTTATTCATTGTCCTTTTGTACTTACATTATAACATGTTGCTTGCAGATTGCAACCCCTTTTTTAAAAATTTTTAAAAGCTAAAATTCCCGTATTTTCGGGATTTTCTACTTATATATAAACAATTTGTGAAGATTTGGAAAGTTTACTATTTGGGGATTGACTTTAAAATATACGGTTATGCATCGGCGGCGGAAAAATCCACGATACAGCAAAGGCAGCAGCCCATTATCTGGGCATGCCGGTGGTCATCGTACCGACCATCGCTTCCACTGATGCGCCTTGCAGCGCTCTGTCCGTCATCTATAAAGATGAGGGTGTTTTCGAAGAATACCTGTTCCTGCCTGCCAGCCCGAACATGGTTCTGGTAGATACAGACATCGTCAGCAAAGCGCCGGTGCGCCTGCTGATTTCCGGCATGGGAGATGCGCTCGCCACCTATTTTGAAGCGAGAGCCTGCCTGCAGTCTGACGCATCCAACTGCGTAGGAGGCAAAGCCACTTTGGCTGCCATGGCTCTGGCAAAGCTGTGCTACGAGACTTTGATGACAGACGGTATCAACGCCATGCTGGCTGTCAAGGAGGGCGTATGCACCAAGGCGGTTGAAAATATTATCGAAGCAAATACCTATCTGTCAGGCATCGGCTTTGAAAGCGGCGGCTTAGCGGGTGCTCATGCCATTCACAATGGGCTGACGGCTATCGAAGAAACCCACAGCCTGTACCATGGCGAGAAAGTGGCTTTCGGTACTTTGGTGCAGTTGGTCCTTGAGAATGCGCCTGAGGATGAGATTGCAGAGGTGCTGGATTTCTGTATGGAAGTGGGACTGCCTGTGACCCTGGCAGATCTGGGCATCAAAGAGGAAGTATCCGATACATCCAGCCCCCCAAGAACTTTTGGGGGCAAAAATAATCCGGCGCCTTCATACAAAACCAAACCATATGCCCGGCTGCCGGAACCGGGGGACAGGCCGCTTTCCCTTGACGATGTTTCCCACAAACATAGGCCGGTTTGCCGGAAGTATGCGCGCCTGCGGATTGCGCAGATATGCCCTTTCATATGTGCTTTATCAGGATGCCCGGCTTCCCATAAAGAGAAAAAATAGCCGGGACAGCCATTGCCCCGGCCCGGTCAAATAACAATATATGAGGAAAGCGGCGGATATTTCCCATCCGCCGCT